>ERZ791899.1454-NODE-1454-length-19333-cov-36.600996_pt1 | contig 19333 bp, 20 predicted proteins | sample MGYA00510151_ERZ791899 | MGnify/ENA primary metagenome ERZ791899 (study PRJEB30046, sample SAMN00792118) | human gut metagenome | study: EMG produced TPA metagenomics assembly of the A metagenome-wide association study of gut microbiota in type 2...
CGTGCCCAAGATAGTTAGCTGGAAACGGCTTGTGAAAATAGGTAGTCGCCGACTTGAATATGCCGCTCTGAGAGTTCTCAGGGCGGTTTTCTTGTATCCACTGAAAAAATTTCCAGATGCTGCATGAAAACAGCGGCGTAAATCGTATATAAGTCAAGCAGGGTGTGACAAAGCGGACAGAGGAGGACAGCATGAAGCTTTTATTCAAACAGCGTGCATTTGCTTGGTTCGACAGCTATGACATCTATGACGAAAATGAAAACACCGTCTATATCGTGAAGGGTCAGCTCTCGTGGGGGCACTGCCTGAAAATATTCGACGCCAGCGAGGAGCACGAGCTGGGCACTGTAAAGGAGCAGATTTTTTCTTGGTGGCCCCAATTCGAACTCTACGAGGGGAGCGACTGCATCGGCACCCTTAAAAAAGAACCGTGGGGTTGGTTCAAACCGCGGTATAATATCGACTTCAACGGCTGGCACATCGAAGGCGACTGGGCGGAATGGGACTACACCATCACCGGGCCGGATGGGGCAACGGTGGCAGCCATCTCCAAAGAGCTGTTCCACTGGACGGATACTTATGTGCTGGACATTGCAGATCCGGAGGATGCGCTGTATGTGCTGATGTTCGTGCTGGCCATCGACGCGGAAAAGTGCTCCCGCAACTAAAAAAACGGCCCGGCTGTGGAGTTTTCCACTTGGCCGGGCCGTTTTGGTTGAATTCTGTTCAGACTTTCTTCGCAAACACGATGCCGATGGTGCCGGGGCCGGAGTAGCCGCCGATGGTCGTGCCGATGTCGGTCTCAATAATGTTCTCAAACTTGCCGTATTTGCGCAGACCGGCTTTGATGGCCTCCATGCAGCCGGGTTTGGGCTGGCAGGACGAAATAAAGACCATGCTGTTGTCGATGTCGTCCCGGCCATCCAGCAGGTCGGTGATGTACTTGCCCACGCAGATGGGCAGGCTGCCGCGGTACTTCCTGACGACCTTCAGCTCACCGTCGATGATGGCGAGGCTGGGCTTGATGCCCAGAATGTTGGCGCCGAACGCCAGCACGCCGGAGCAGCGGCCGCTCTTGGCCATGTAGTTGAGCTGGTTGAGCACAAAGCTCAGCTCGACCCGGTTGGCGAGGCTCTGGAGGCGCATACAGATGTTCCGGGCCGTCAGGCCGTCTGCAGCCCACTTGGCGGCACGAAGGACAAGATAACCCTGACCGGTGCAGATATTCTCGCTGTCGATGACCGACACATTGTCATATTCCTGTGCGGCAAGGCAGGCGTTCTGATAGCAGGAGGAAAGCTTGGCGCTGACCGAGATATGGATGACGGCGTCGTACTCCTTGGCAAAGGACTCGAAGAAGTCGATGTACTCCACGGGGTTTGCGGCAGCGGATTTCGGGGGCTGGCCGCCTGCGTCCACATGGGCAAAAACGTCAGCCGGATGAATGGTGACGCCATCCAGATAAGTATCGTCGCCCATCAGGATGTGCATGGGCATCAGAGAAATGTTCCATTGCCGCAGCAGCTCTTCGGACAAATCACAGGTGCTGTCGGCGGTGATCTTGATGTTCAAAAGGTGTCTCCTCTTTTCGTGCCGGGAGCAGCCGACGTCGGTGCAGGCGCTGCCGCAGCAAAATTTCCTTTATAACTATAACACAAAAATCTCAAGATCGTTATCTATTTATCCGGAGTAAAATGTAAATCTTTTATGAAGCGTCAAAAAGTATCTCGCAAAGCCGCGGATTCTGTACACAAAGCACAAAAGTGCTGGTCAATTTATAGTTCTTTCCGAAAATTCGCTCCGAAGTGTTTATTTTGTGCTCCAAAAATTATATAATAATATGTGTCACTAGAATGGATACGGTCTGCCCAGCGGCCGTTTATATTATTGGAGGTTGCTTTCTATGTTCATGTACACCGACTACACCCAGCATTTGCTGGATAATGTGAAGAAGATACACTTCATCGGCTGCGGCGGCAGCGGTATGTATCCTCTCATCCAGATCCTCTCCGCAAAGGGCTACGACATTTCGGGCAGCGATGTGCTGGACGGCAGCATCATCCGCTCCGAGCGGGAGATGGGTGTCAAGGTCACGCTGGGCCACAGCGCCGATAATGTCGTCGGTGCAGACCTGGTGGTCTACTCTGCCGCCATCGCAAAGGACAATGTGGAGCTGAATGCGGCAGCCTCCTACGGCATCACGACGGTGGAGCGCAGCGTCCTGCTGGGCTATGTGAGCCGTCTGTACAAGCAGAGCATCTGCGTCTCCGGTACCCATGGCAAGACCACGACCACCTCCATGATCACCACTGCGCTGGAGCTGGCAGGCCGCGATCCCTCTGCGGTCATCGGCGGCAAGCTGCCCCTCATCCACGGCTACGGCAAGGCCGGCAAGGGCGATGACATCGTCATCGAAGCCTGCGAGTTCTCTGAGACCTTCCTGAAGCTGACGCCCTACCTCTCTGTCGTGCTGAACATCGACAACGACCATCTGGACTACTACGGCAGCATGGGTGAGCTGAAGTTCGCCTTCAAGCGCTTTGCCCTGATGACCCAGTTCATGATCTTCGCCAACGCCGACGACAAGAACACGATGGACGTCATGTACACTCTTGACCGCCGTGTGCGCACCTTCGGCATCGACAACGACGGCGATTATCAGGCCATCAATGTGCAGGAGTATAAGCCCGGCTTCTTCGAGTTCGATTTGAAGGAGTGGAGCAAGGTGACGGGCCACATCCGTCTGGCTGTGCCGGGCCGTCACAACATCTACAATGCGCTGGCCATGTGCGCGGTCTGCCGTTTTGCGGGCCTGACCGTGGAGCAGTGCGCTGCCGCTGCCGCAAGCTTCAAGGGCGCAGGACGCCGTTTCGAGGTCTACGGTGAGTGCAACGGCGCTGTGGTGGTGGATGACTACGCTCATCACCCCACCGAGCTGCGTGCGACCCTGAACACCGCCAAGGAACTGGGCTACAAGCGCCTCATCGCCGTCCACCAGCCGTTTACATACAGCCGCACCAAGATGCTGTTCAACGACTTTGTGGATGTGCTCAAGATCCCCGATGTGGCAGTCATCACCCCCATCATGGGCAGCCGTGAGCCCAACGACCCCACCATCACCAGCGCAAAGCTGGCCGCTCAGATCCCCGGCTCGGTGCTGGTGGACAGTCTGGAGGCTGCTGCCGACTGGGTGAAGCAGAACGCCCGGGAAGGCGATCTGGTCATCACGCTGGGCTGCGGCGACATCTACAAGGCCGGCAAGATGATGGTCGCTGACAATAACAAGTAAATCCCAAAAGAGATAGCAATGCCCCTGCATCGGCTGAAATAGCTGACGCGGGGGCGTTTTATTTGCAGGCAAAAAAGACCTCCGCAGTCCGTGGACGGCGGAGGTCTTGGGTAACTCAGGAGAGATTACAGGTTGAAGTAGCGCTTTGCGTTGTCGAAGCAGATGCCGCGGACGATCTTCTCCAGAGCCTTCTCGTCGTTGGGATACTCGCCGTCCTCGACCCACTGACCGATGAGGTTGCAGAGGATGCGGCGGAAGTAATCGTGGCGGGTGTAGCTCAGGAAGCTGCGGCTATCGGTCAGCATACCGACGAAGTTGCCCAGCAGGCCGAGGCTGGCCAGACGGGACATCTGCTCTTCCATGCCGATCTTGTGGTCGTTGAACCACCATGCGGAGCCGTGCTGGATCTTGCCCGGGACCTCGCTGTTCTGGAAGCAGCCGAGGATGGTGCCGATCTGAGCATCATCGCCGGGGTTCAGGCTGTAGATGATGGTCTTGGGGCACTCGTCGGTGTCGTTCAGGGCGCTCAGCAGAGCTGCGATCTCGCCGCCGCAGGTAGCGGTGTTGATCATGTCGTAGCCGGTGTCGGGTCCCAGCAGGGTGTTCATCTTGCGGTTGACGCCGCGCAGGCAGTTGTAGTGGATCTGCATGGCGATGCCGAGGCGGTGATACTGCTTGCCCAGGTGGATGAGGATGTAGGTCTGATACTTCTCAGCCTCTTCCGGAGTGCAGGCCTCGCCGGCCATGACCTTCTGGTAGATGGCGTTGACCTCTTCCTTGGTGGCCTCACGGTAGGGGATGTAGTCCAGACCGTGGTCAGAAGCGCGGCAGCCCATCTCGGCAAAGAACTCGATGCGGTCGGTCAGAGCGCTGGTGACGCAGTTGATGCAGGCCAGCTTCTCCTTGCCGACAGCAGCGGCCAGCTTGCCCATGTACTCAGCAAAGCCGGGCTTGTTGATGTTGAGGGCCTTGTCGGGGCGGAAGGAAGGAGCCACGGTGAACTTGATGGTGGGGTCTTCCTTGATCTTCTTGTGCCACTCGAGGCTGTCGATGGGGTCATCGGTGGTGCCGATGAAGGCCACGTTGCTCTGCTCGATGAGGCCGCGGACGGTCAGCTTGGGGTCGTGCTGGAGCTTGTCGTTGCACAGGTTCCAGACTTCCTCAGCGGTGTCGCCGTTCAGCACGCCGTCGTAGCCGAAGAAGGTGTGCAGCTCCAGATTGGTCCAGTGGTACATCGGGTTGCCGATGGCCATGGGCAGAGCCTCAGCGAACTTCTGGAAACGCTCGCGGTCAGGCTTGTCGCCGGTGATGTACTCCTCAGGCACGCCGTTGGAGCGCATGACGCGCCACTTGTAGTGGTCGCCGAAGTAGCTGCCGTCCGGGTTGCGGCCGCCCAGCCAGACCTGAGCGATGTTGTCGAAGCGGCGGTTCTCGTAGATCTCACGGGGAGGAATGTGGCAGTGGTAATCGCAGATGGGCATATCCTCAGCGTAAGCGTGGTACAGGTGCTGTGCGGTGGGCGACTGGAGCATGAACTCCTTATCCATAAATGCTTTCATGGTCAGAACTCCTTTTTTCAATGGTCATGACAGTTTGAAACATTCTTATAGTAGGGTATCGGCCTGTTCCGTGCAAACAGGCCATTCCTGCCTTTAGTATACCGGAAAATGCCGATGTATACAACTGAAAAACTGCCCAAAAATCTCGTGCGGACTTGTACAATTCGCTGGTTTTTATAAAAACGACCCCTTTTCCGGCAAAAAACTGTTGAGAAGCACTTGACTTATTTGTATACAACAGCATAAAATAGAGGCAGAGAAGGGCGCGGCTCAGGCTGCCCCCCGTGAAAGGCAAAGCAATCTGATAAAAGGAGACACTCAAATGGAAACTTTGAATTACAAGGTCCTGGAAAGCACCGGCTACAACGGTTATATCCTCAAGGACGCACCCGTCAAGGTGATGCAGTTCGGTGAGGGCAACTTCCTGCGCGCATTCGTGGATTACTTCTTTGATATTGCCAACGAGAAGGCTGGCTACAACGGCAAGGTCAAGCTCGTCCAGCCCATCGCAAACTTTCCCCAGATGGCTGACTGGATCAACGAGCAGGAGGGTCTGTACACCCTGTACCTGCGCGGCAGCGAGAAGGGCCAGAAGGTCGATGCAAAGCGCGTCATCTCCTGTGTGCATGACTGTGTCTGCCCCTACTCCGAGGGCAAGTGGGACGAAGTGCTGGCTCTGGCCCGCTCTGAGGACCTGGAGATCGTCGTCTCCAACACCACTGAGGCCGGCATCGCCTACACGCAGGGCGACAGCCAGTTTGACCAGGTGCCTCCCAACAGCTTCCCTGCAAAGCTGACCCGCGTGCTCTACGAGCGCTACACCGCCTTCAAGGGCGCTGCTGACAAGGGTCTGGTCATCCTCTCCTGCGAGCTCATCGACAACAACGGCAAGGAGCTGCAGAAGTGCTGCAACAACTACGCGAAGGACTGGAACCTCGATGCTGCCTTCATCGACTGGATGAACAGCGCCAACACCTTCTGCTCCACTCTGGTGGACCGCATCGTCCCGGGCCGCATCCGTGACCCGAAGGAGATGGCTGCTCTGGAAGAGGCCAACGGCTACACCGATAAGGCTCTGGATGTCGGTGAAGTCTTCGGCGTCTGGGTCATCGAAGGCCCCGATGGTCTGGAGGACAAGCTGCCGTTCAAGAAGGCCGGCGTCAACGTCATGGTCGTCCCCGATGTCACCCCCTACAAGAAGCGCAAGGTCCGCATCCTGAATGGTGCTCACACCGGTTTCGTTCTGGGCGCATATCTGGCCGGTTTCGACATCGTGCGTGACTGCATGCACAACGACACCATCCGCGGCTTCATGAACAAGATGCTGCACGAGGAAGTCATCCCCACCCTGCCTCTGGACAAGAAAGACCTCGAGGAGTTCGCTTCTGCTGTGCAGGACCGCTTCAACAACCCGTTCATCAACCACGAGCTGATGAGCATCTCCCTGAACTCCACCTCCAAGTGGAAGGCCCGCAACATGCCTTCCTTCCTGACTTATATCGAGGAGCAGAAGAAGCTGCCCAAGTGCCTGACCATGTCTCTGGCTGCTTACATCGCTTTCTACTCCAACGACATTCAGGAGCGCACTGCTGACGGCCTCATCTGCAAGCGCCCGGCAGGCAACACCTACAAGATCCAGGATGACGCATGGGCTCTGGACTTCTACTATGCACACAAGGACGACACCGCTGCTCAGCTGGTGAACGCCGTTCTGACCAACACCCAGATGTGGGATCAGGACCTGACCAAGATCGAGGGCCTCGAGGCCGCTGTTCTGGCAGACCTGGAGCTCATCCGCACCGAGGGCGCCGAGGCTGCTTACAAGAGCTGCCTGTAAGCTGAAAATTTGCACAAAAGGGCTGCTGCTTTGGGCAGCAGCCCTTTTGTCTTATAGCCCTTTTGTCTTATAAAAGAGTAGGAGAAAAACTATGCCGCAGGCGATCCATATCAGTCCCATCGACAACGTCGTTGTCGCTCTGCATCCCATTGCCAAGGGTACCCTCGTCGAGGTGGACGGCCTTGCCGTTACCGCGCTGGAGGACATCCCTCAGGGCCACAAGATGGCCGTCAAGCCCATCAAGAACGGCGAGAACGTCATCAAGTACGGCTTCCCCATCGGCCACGCCACCGCCGACGCTGAGCCGGGTACCTGGATGCACACCCACAATGTCCACACCAACCTCTCCGGTGAGGTGGAATACAGCTATAACCCCTCCCCCGATCTGGCCCCGCTGCCCAAGGTGGAGCCGGAGACCTTCATGGGCTTCCGCCGCAAGGATGGCCGCGCTGCCATCCGCAACGAGATCTGGATCATCCCCACCGTCGGCTGTGTCAACGACATCGCCAAGAAGATGGTGGCCGACAATCAGGACCTCGTCACCGGCACCATCGAGGGCCTCTACACCTTCACCCACCCCTTCGGCTGCAGCCAGACCGGTCATGACCATGCGCAGACCCGCAAGCTGCTGGCCGCTCTGGTCCGCCACCCCAATGCCGCTGCCGTTCTGGTGCTGTCTCTGGGCTGCGAGAACCTGACCCATGAGCAGTTCCTCGCAGAGCTGGGCGAGTATGACCACGACCGCGTGAAGTTCCTAACCTGCCAGGACGTGGACGACGAGTTCACCGCCGCCCGCGACATCCTGAAGGAGCTGGCCGCTTACGCCGGCCAGTTCAAGCGCGAGCCCATCCCCGTGAGTGAGCTGGTGGTCGGCATGAAGTGCGGCGGCTCTGACGGCCTGTCCGGCATCACCGCCAACCCCACCATCGGCCGCTTCTCCGACATGATGGGCCAGCGGGGCGGCTCCACCGTCCTGACCGAGGTGCCGGAGATGTTCGGCGCCGAGGGCTTCCTGATGGACCGCTGCATCGACCGCGATGTCTTCGTCAAGGCCGAGCACATGATCAACGGCTTCAAAGAGTACTTCATCAGCCACAATGAGGTCGTCTACGACAATCCCTCTCCGGGCAACAAGCAGGGCGGCATCACCACGCTGGAAGACAAGAGCTGCGGCTGCGTCCAGAAGGGCGGCACGGCCCCCATCATGGACGTCATCGGCTACGGCGACCCCGTCGTCACCAAGGGCCTGAATATGCTCTACGGCCCCGGCAATGACCTTGTGTCCGCCACTGCCATGACCGCCGCAGGCGCACACCTCATCCTCTTTTCCACTGGCCGCGGCACGCCGTTCTCTGCCCCGGCTCCCACCCTGAAGATCTCTACCAACACCCCGCTGGCAGAGAAGAAGTCGGGCTGGATCGACTTCAACACCGGCGTCATCGCAGACGGCGAAAAGACCATCGACGAGGCCGCAAAGGACCTGCTGGATCTGGTCATCCGCGTTGCCAGCGGTGAGCAGACCAAGGCCGAGAAGCACGGCTTCCGCGAGATCTCCATCTTCAAGGACGGCGTCGTGCTCTAACTGCGATTCGCGTATTTTTAATACGTTGGCAACAGCCGCGAATCGCGTGTCACAAAACAGCCGCCTTTGAAAGGGTCTGGAGTGTATCTTTGTGACCAAAATAAAGGCTGCTGTACGCACTTTTTGCGATACGGCGGCCTTTTTGTGCATTGCGAGGAGTAATTTATGAGAATAGGAGCAAATGGAGCAATGTTCTTTGCACTGCTTGTTTATGCGGCGATCATCTGCATCGTTATCCGCATCATCAAATACTTCATTCGCTACGGCATCGATTACTATTTTGAAAAACTGGCAGAATACCAGAAAAACCAGAAACATACGGAGGACTGAATTTTATGAATCAGATCACCACCCAGTACGTCACCGAGAACGGTGCATGCTATGAGCAGTACGTCATCACCGACCCTGCCGCAAAGACCAGCCTGACCATCACCCCCGAGCGCGGCGGCATGATCACCGGCTTCACCCTCGACGGCGACGAGTACATCTGGACCCGCCGCCCCAACTTCTCCGAGTGCAACCGCCCCCGCTTTGGTGTGCCGGTGCTCTTCCCCAGCTGCGGCAACCCCGACGGCGGCGTCCACAACTTTGACGGCAAGGCTTACCCCATGGAGACCCATGGCTTCGCGGACCTGTGCGCATGGGACGTGGAGAGCGTCGGCCCAGACGGCGTGACGCTGGCTCTGGAATCCACCCCGCTGACCAAGTTCCTCTACCCGTTCGACTTCACCCTGCTGGTGAACTACAACCTCGAGGGCAACAAGGCCACTATCAGCCTGACCGTCATCAACGAGGGCGACAAACCGATGCCCTTCAGCTTTGGCTACCACCCCTACTTCATGGCTTCCGCTCTGGAGAACGTGGACTTCGACATCAAGTGCGCCACCTGCTCCGAGAACGCCAAGGGCGAGCAACCCGCCGCTCCCGAGAAGATCACCCTCACCCGCAAGGAGGGCGCAGACAACACCATCCGTCTGATGACCGGTGTTCAGTTCCCCATGACCTTCACCGACAAGGGCAACGGCCACAAGGTCACTGTGGACGCTGACGAGACCTTCGACAAGGGCGTGCTCTGGCAGCAGGATGCCGAGAACTTCGTCTGCATGGAGCCCTGGAACGGCTGGGCCAACAGCGTCAACGAAGAGGGCAAGCACGAGGTGCTGGACGTCGATGAGGCCATGACCAGCGAGTGGAGCATCACCATCGAGAAGGTCTGAGCTTCTGAACCATAACGCATAAGAAAACGCCGCACAGCGATTTTTGAGACGCTGTGCGGCGTTTTTGTGTTGTGCCAGATTCAGATGTGGTAGTCCACCGGGCGGACCGTCCCCTCCGTGAAATACTCGGGGTGGCGCTGGCGGGCCTGCTCCACCGAGAGCTTGTAGCGGTTGAGGTGGTCGCTGAGGGCGCGGCTGAGGTCTTCTTCGGAGCCGCGCAGGACGGCTTCGAGGATGCGGGTGTGGGCCGCGCAGACGGATTTGTTCTCCTCGGTCTGCAGGCTGAACTTACGCAGCCGCTCGATGTGCTGGAAGGTGGAGAGCATATGGTCGAAGTGCTCCTCCATGCCGCAGAGCTCGAAGGCCCGGCGGTGGAAGGCATTGTCGAGGTCGAGCATCCGGGTCTCCCGGTTTTCGGCGTCGGGGTCGCGCTCCAGCTGGCGGTAGCTCTCGAGGTTGAGCCGGTAGGCGGCTTCCTGCTCGGCAGTCAGACGGCCCCGGATGCGGTTCAAAATCTCTTTTTCCAGCGTGAAGCGGGCGAACTGCTCCATCTCCATCAGCTTGAGGTCGATGGGGGCCACATGGGTGCCGCTCTGGGGCTTGATGACCACCATGTGGGCAATGTTCAGCATGATGAGGGCTTCCCGCATGGGGGTGCGGCTGATGCCAAGCTCCTGGGCCAGCTCCCGGTCGTTCAGCTCGTCGCCGGGCTTGAGGTCCATGGTGATGATGCGGCTGCGGATGGTCTCATAGGCGACCTCCCGTGCGCTTCGTGATGCCATTGCAGTCACGCTCCTTCTGAAACGGGCAATGCCCGGAAATGTGATATATCAGCTACCACCATTGTACCCGCGGGCATCTGCGCCGTCAAGAGCAGCGGCAATAAAAAACTGTATATTTTACCAAAAAGTTCAACGTTTCCGGGGGTGGAGATAGAGCACCGGCACCCAGATGAATGCCACGGCCAGCCCGCAGAAGACATCGATGATGGAGTGCTGCTTGGTAAAGACGGTGGACGCGCAGATGAGCGCCGCCCAGCCGAAGGCCAGCACTTTGAGCCACGGGCGGTCTTTCGCCAGTGTGCTGCCCGAGAAGGCGATGGCCATGCAGGCAGAACTCTGGCAGTGGATGGAGGGGCAGACGTTTACTGAGGCGTCGGCTTTCCAGATGAGCTGCATCAGGGTCATAGCGATGTTGCTGCGGCCCACTTCTTCCACCGTGGGGCGGATGTCGAGGCCGTTGGGCAGCACCATATAGAGGATGAGGCAGAAGGTCATGCCCGAGAACATCATCAGGCAGAGCTTGTCGTAGCTGACAGTGTCGAGCCACCAGAGCAGCGCCGTGACGCCTGCCAGCAGGAAGAACCAGCTGCCATAGGGAAAGATGAACCACTCGTTGAAGGGGATGAAGTCGTCCAGCGGGCTGTGGATGATATATTTCGGGTCGGTGACGGTGAGGTCCAGCCAGAAGAACCAGATGAGGTAGACCACCCAGTACAGCTGATACCACAGGTGGGGCCGTGCGCGAAAAAGAGAAGTTTTCATGGAGATCTCCTTGTTTTTATCATACGATGATACATTTTACCACACTTGGCCGACTTGCGCAAATCCATTTGCTGTTATAGAATAAAGACAGCCTGTCCCGGCGGAGTGCCGGGGCAGAAAACGTGTATTTACAAGCGCAAAGGAGCTTTCATGTCTACTTCATCTCACCCCATCCTTCTTGCGGCCCTCGATCTGGACGGCACGCTGCTCAACAGCAACGGCGAAGTTTCGCCCTGCACGCAGAAGGTGCTGTCCGAGGTGTCTGACCGGGGCGTCGTGGTCATCCCGGCTACAGGCCGCCCGCTGGCCAGCCTGCCGCCGGTGGTGGCGAAACAGCCCTGGGTGCATTATGCTCTCACCTCCAACGGTGCGGCGGTCTGGGATCTTGGCGGCGACCCGCTGGGCTGTGTCTACAGCCGGTATGCCAACGCCGCAGAGCATGAGACGAGCCAGCCGGAGTGCATCGTCCGGCGGTGCTTCCCGGTGGAAAAGGCCCGGGAGGTCTACGAGGCGTTCCACGGCCTGCCCGGCGGGCTGAACATCTTCAGCGACGGGCGCGCTCTCCGCGACACGGTGCAGCAGCGCTTTTTCGACGAGCGGTTCGCCCGTCTGGCGGCGGTGAAGGGGACAGAGGCCATCCAGCCCAACGATGGACGCTTCACCATCCTGCGGGATCAGAGTGAGTGGATGAGCCGCCACGCCCACGAGGTGGAGAAGTTCTGCATGTTCTTCCACTCGGTGAAAGAGGCGCAGCAGTATCTGCCCCGCTTTACGGCCATTGAGGGCGTCGAGGTGGTGCAGGGGTCGCCGGACAACATCGAGGTCACCGCCGCCGGAGTAAACAAGGGCGAGAGCCTGCTGGCGCTGGCCGACCATCTGGGCATCCCCCGCGAGGCCACGCTGGCTGTGGGTGACAGCGAGAATGACCGTGCCATGCTGGAAAAGGCAGGCGTCGCCGCCGTGATGGCAAACGGCATGGAGCACATCCGAAAATTGGCCGACATCGTCAGCGAAAACGACAACGACCACGACGGCGTGGCCGAGATTTTTGCCCGTCTGGGGCTCTGAGAGGCACAGCTTCGGTGTTTTTGTGCAATGTATACAAGCTCTTATGCAAAACATTGTGCTTGTTGAGCATTACCAAACGGCCCGCTCTCGTTTATACTAAAGATACGAATGTGCGGTGGGGAAGGTATGCCCATCGGGGCCCTCAGCCGCAGGAGTTCATGCAAATGTTAAAAAGGAGAAATGCGTTATGAATCCCATCGTAGAAAAGGTCTATCAGATCGGCATTATCCCTGTTATTGCTTTTAACAGCGTAGACGAGGCCCTGCCCCTGTGCAAGGCTCTGGCTGAGGGCGGTCTGCCCGCAGCTGAGGTCACCTTCCGCACCGCTTGTGCTGAGGAGTGCATCCGCAAGATCCACGAGGAGATGCCCGAGATGCTGCTGGGCGCCGGCACTGTCCTGACCTGCGAGCAGGCTGACCGCGCTATGGCTGCTGGTGCTTCCTTCATCGTTGCTCCCGGCTTCGACCCCGAGGTCTGCAAGCACGTCATCGACAAGGGCGGCATCATGATGCCCGGCACCGCTTCCGCAGGCGAGATGCAGCAGGCTATGAACATGGGCTGCGAGGCTCTGAAGTTCTTCCCCGCTGAGGCAAACGGCGGTGTTGGTATGCTGAAGAACATCGGCGCTGCCCTGAAGGGCGCTCGCTGGATGTGTACCGGCGGTGTCAACGCCAAGAACGTCAACGACTACCTGGGCTATGACCAGATCTTCGCTGTCGGCGGCACCTGGATGTGCAAGAGCGACGTCATCAAGGCCGGCGACTGGGCAAAGATCACCGCTCAGAGCAAGGAAGCTGTTGACACCATGCTGGGCCTGCACCTCATCCACGTCGGCATCAACACCGGCAACGAGGAAGAGGCTGCCAAGATCGCAGGTCTCATCTCCACCATGCTGAACATGAAGGTCACTCCGGGCAACTCCAGCATCTTCGTGGGCAACAAGGAGTTTGAGATCATGAAGAAGCCGGGCCGCGGCACCAACGGCCACATCGCCATCGGCTGCAACAACGTCGATCGCGCCATCTACCACCTGTCTCAGCGCGGCGTGAAGTTCGACCTCGACAGCAAGAATGTCAAGAACGGCAAGACCGTCGCCTGCTACATGGAGGGCGAGATCGCCGGCTTCGCATTCCACCTGGTTCAGGCCTGAGTCTGAATTTTCCGTCAAGACCCGCCGCGGCGGGATAATCCGATGATACAAACATAAAGGAGAAACACTATGAAAGTCGTTACCTTTGGCGAGCTGATGGTTCGTCTGCAGCCCTTCAACTACGAGCGCTTCGTTCAGGCCAACAGCCTGGAGTTCACCTTCGGCGGCGGCGAGGCTAATGTCGCTGTCTCTCTGGCTAACTACGGCCTGGACGCAGCTTTCGTCACCAAGCTGCCCGCACACGCTATCGGCCAGGCCGCTGTCAACAGCCTGCGCCGCTACGGCGTCGATACCAGCATGATCACCCGCGGCGGTGACCGTGTCGGCATCTACTACAACGAGAAGGGCGCTTCTCAGCGCGGCTCTGTCTGCATCTATGACCGTGCCAACAGCGCTATCCAGCTGGCTCAGCCTTCCGATTTCGACTGGGATAAGATCTTCGAGGGTGTCGATTGGTTCCACTTCACCGGCATCACCCCGGCTCTGGGCGCAAATGTCGTCGAGATCTGCTTGGAGGCCTGCAAGGCTGCTAAGGCTCACGGCGTGAAGATCAGCTGCGACCTGAACTACCGCGGCAAGCTGTGGACCCGTGACCAGGCTCGTGAGGCTATGACCAAGCTGTGCGAGTACGTTGATGTCTGCATCTCCAACGAGGAGGACGCTAAGGACGTGTTCGGCATCGAGGCTGAGGCTACTGACATCTACGGCGGCAAGCTGAACGCTGAGGGCTACAAGAGCGTCGCCAAGCAGCTGGCTGACAAGTTCCACTTCGAGAAGGTCGCTATCACCCTGCGTGAGAGCCACAACGCTTCCGAGAACGGCTGGAGCGCTATGCTGTACGATGTCGCTTCCAACGAGTACTGCTTCTCCAAGAAGTACGAGCTGAAGATCATCGACCGCGTTGGCGGCGGTGACTCCTTCGGCGGCGGCCTGATCTACGCTCTGCTGAACGGCAAGAGCACTCAGGATGCTGTTGAGTTCGCTGTTGCTGCTTCTGCTCTGAAGCACACCATCGAGGGCGACTACAACATGATGACTGTCTCCGAGGTCGAGAAGCTGGCTGGCGGCGACGGTTCCGGCCGTATCCAGCGCTAAGCAGGAAAGGAGATCCGCTATGGATATCCGTTATTCCTGCAACCAGAAAGACTTCAAGCGCTACACCACCGAGGAGATGCGCGACGAGATGCTCATCACCGGCCTGTACAAGGCGGATGAAGTTGTGGCTGTCTACAGCCATGTGGACCGCATGGTCACGCTGGGCTGTATGCCTGTCCACGAGACTGTCTCCATCGACAAGGGCATCGACGTCTGGGCCAACTTTGGCACCCACTATTTCCTCGAGCGCCGCGAGATCGGTATGTTCAACATCGGCAAGGACTCCACGGGCATCGTGGTGGCCGACGGTGTGAAGTATGAGCTGGGCTATAAGGACTGCCTGTATATCACCCAGGGTACCAAGGAAGTTACTTTTGCTTCCGCAGACCCCGAGCATCCGGCAAAGTTCTATATGGTCTCCGCTCCGGCACATTGCTCTTACGAGACCCGCCTCATCAAGATGGCTGATGCAAATCACCGTCCTCTGGGCAGCGTCGAGACCTGCAATAAGCGCACCATCAATCAGTTCATCCACCCCGACGTGCTCAAGACCTGCCAGCTGAGCATGGGCATGACCGAGCTGGAGCCCGGCTCCAACTGGAACACCATGCCCAGCCACACGCATGAGCGCCGGATGGAGATCTACACCTACTTTGAACTGCCCGAGGGGCAGGTGGTGTTCCACATGTGCGGCGAGCCCACGCAGACCCGCCACATCGTGATGCACAACGAGGACGCTGTCATCAGCCCCTCCTGGAGCATCCACAGCGGCGTAGGCACTTCCAATTACACCTTCATCTGGGCAATGGGCGGCGAGAACATGGAGTTTGACGACATGGACAACATCGCTACCACCGACCTGCGCTAAACAAGTACACCATACAACGCCCCGCATCGGGAGACCGATGCGGGGCGTTTTGCTAAATATTTAACTTTGACGGAGGAATACAATGGATCTATCGGCTTTCGATTTGAAGGGCAAAGTCGCCCTCATCACCGGCGGTGCGCACGGCATCGGCTTCTCCATCGCAGAGGGTATGGCCAAGTGCGGTGCCACCATCTGCTTCAACTGCTCTTCCGAGGCCAGCCTTGAGAAGGGCATGGCTGCTTATAAAGCCGCCGGCATTGACGCTCACGGCTATGCTGCAGACGTCTCCGACGAGGACGCCGTCAACGCGATGGTGGCGAAGATCAAGGCCGAGGTCGGCCCGGTGGACATTCTGGTCAACAATGCCGGCCTGATGAAGCGGGTGCCGATGGTCGAGATGAGCCACGCCGACTTCATGCGGGTCATCGACGTCCATGTGGGCGGCGCGTTTAACTGCTCCAAGGCTGTCCTGCCTGATATGATGGAAAAGCGCGAGGGCAAGATCATCAACATCTGCTCCATGATGAGCGAGCTGGGCCGCGAGACCGTTTCTGCCTACGCCGCCGCAAAGGGCGCCCTCAAGATGCTGACCAAGAACATCGCCTCCGAGTACGGCGAGTACAACATCCAGTGCAACGGCATGGGTCCGGGCTATATCGCCACCGCCCAGACCGCCCCGCTGCGTGAGGTCCAGCCCGACGGCAGCCGTCACCCCTTCGACCAGTTCATCACCGCCAAGACCCCGGCGGGCCGCTGGGGCGGCCCGGAAGATATGGTCGGCCCCTGCGTCTTCCTGGCCTCCCACGCCTCCGACTTCGTGAACGGTCAGATTTTGTACGCCGACGGCGGCATCCTCGCCTATATCGGCCGACAGCCTAAGTAAATCAGACAGCAGAAAAGCCCTGCGGCGTGCCGCAGGGCTTTTGTCGTATCATCTTTGAGCACTCAGGCCATATTGCGGTGGGACTGTATCCATGAGCCACCGCTGCCGTTTCCGACGGCAGTGTTGTAGACCACGTTTTTCAGTTCCTTGACCATGGAAGCCTTGGCGCTCTCGTAGGCCTTTTGTGCATTGTCAGCGAGGGACTGGTCGCGGCCATTCTCCCGCAGGCAGGTGCGCATCTCCGACAGCAGCGCATTGAATTCCTTGTCGCAGGCGCTCTGCATGGAGGTCAGCTTGCCGCCCTTGGAAACAACGATGGAGACTTTCAGGCCGAGGCTGTGCTTTTCGGCGGGGTACTCCATGTACTCATCGTAGGCGTCGCAGATGACAGAATAGAGCTGCGACTGGAACTTCTTCTGCAGCTTTTCCATCTGAAGAAGATACTGTGCAAGCTGTGCGTCACACTCGTTCTGAGGGGTGGGAGCGGAAGAGGAAGACGAGGAAGCAGCCGGATGGGAGGCAGTCGGCTCCTGTGCGGCAGTCTGCTTGATGGAGGATGCCTCGGCTGCCGCCTTGGAGGAAGAAGCTGCACTGGAAGAGTTGTTGTCAGCAGAAGTGCTGGATGCAGGGGTGCTTTCAGCAGTTGCCTCGGAAGAGGCCGAGGCGCTTTCGGCGGCCTCCTCAGAAGCAGCGGCTTCTTCCAAAGCGGCCTTTTCCTCTGCGACGAGCTCGATGACAGAGGCAAATTCACTGTTGCTCGCGTCGGTCAAGAGCTGGTCCCATGCGTCGGCGCTCTCGGATGCGGCCTCGGACGAACTAGATACGTCAGAAGGCTCGGCAGCGATGGACACAGAGCGGAACATATTGAGTACGGAGACGGCAGGGATCACGACTGCAACGGCAGCACACATTCCGACCGCAGCAGCGACGCGGGAAATCAATTTTTTCTTCATAGAATAACTCCTGTTTCAGAGGATCGGGTCGAAATGACTGATGATAAGGATACCATCCCTGAAAAAGGAAATCAATAGATAAAACGTGAAACTTTTGGATATTTTGGAGGAGATCAAACAAGCGGGGATGCTGTGTTTTGCAGCATTCCCGCTTGTGATCTCAGATAATGATGCCGTCGCAGTGGTCGAGCTCGTGCTGGATGATCTCTGCTGTCCAGCCTGAGAAGGTCTTGATGCGGGGCTGGAACTTTTCGTTCTGCCACTGCACCTTGATGGTCTGCCAGCGTTTGGTCTTTCGGGTGCCGGTGAGGGAGAGACAGCCCTCCTCCGTCTCATATGGCCCGGACTTTTTGAGGATGACCGGGTTGAACATGACGAGATAGCCGTCCTCGCTCTCGAATGCGATGATGCGTTTAGCGACGCCTATCATGTTCGCTGCCATGCCGACGCAGCCGTCTTTGTGGGCGATGAGCGTTTCCAGCAGGTCCTGCGCGATGGGCAGGTCTTCCGGCAGGGCAGGCGCGGCTTTTCGGGCGAGAAAAAGCTCGTCTTTGCAGATGTTACGAATCATATTATTTCAGCTTCTCAAGAATTTCGTTGGCGCTCACACCGCTGGCGAGGAGCTTTTTCAGCACATCCTCGGCTTCGGCCTTCTTGGATGCCTCGGCGGCTTTCTGGGCGGCAGCGGCCTGCCTGGCTTCCAGCTTGGCTACTTCTTTGTCGAGCTTCTTGACAGAGGCCTTTTTGGCTTTCAGGTCGGCGTTCAGCGACTTGACGTCGGTCTTCAGCTCTTCGATGCTGGCAGCCACTTTCAGGATCTCAGCTTCCACGGCGGCTTTTTCTTCCTGCTTTGCTGCGATTTGTGCGGCAAAGTCGGCGGTCACTTTAGTGGCCTTGACTTTATTCTTGCTTCCTTTGGGTCTGGGCATGGCGGGATACCTCCTGATTTTGGTTAGTTTGTGAGATAAGTATATCACACTTTTTATGTGCATTCCAGTCGGCTTTTAAGCAAAAATACAGAACAAAAAACCGCAAAAAGCGCAGATGTTCCTGCAGCTCTTCGCGGTTTTTCCTTTTATCGGAGTGGCGAGACTCGAACTCGCGGCCTCCTGCTCCCAAAGCAGGCGCGCTACCAACTGCGCAACACCCCGGCGGTGATACTTAGATAGTATACCTTTTTTTGGACGCGGAGTCAATCCCGGGGTGGAAAAATCAGGACTTGGTGCCGCAGCAGCCGCAGCCCTCTTTGACGGCAGGCAGGCTCTGGGCCAGCTGCTCGAGGGTCACGCTGTCGATGTACTGGTTGATGACCTCGTCGAGGCCGGCCCAGAAAGGCAGAGTGAAGCACTGGTCAGACATGGGACATTCGTTGGTCTCGCTGCCGAGGCAGGGGATGGGGGCAACGCTGCCCTCAATGGCGCGCAGGATCTCACCGGCGGTGTAGTCGGCGGGGGCTTTGGTCAGGCGGTAGCCGCCCTGACTGCCGCGCTCACTCTTGACGAGGCCCACGCGGGCCAGCGGGGTGACGATCTGCTCCAGATATTTCAGGCTCAGCTGCTGGCGCTCGCTGATCTCCTTCAGCGAGACGGTAGAACCCGGGGCGTAGCGGGCCAGCTCGGCCATCAGCCGCAGCGCATAGCGGCTCTTGGTGGAAAATTTCATAGCGGTTTTCTCCTTGCTTGCCTTCCAGTATACCACGACTACCCGCTTTTGGAAAGTGAAAAAACCTGCCTTTTGCTCCGGACGCGGAAATATCGAAAAGTCATCTTGCTAGAACAAAAAATATCTGTTATCATAAGATGATGCAACGAGAGATATAAGGAGAGACACTTATGATACAGAAGATCGAGCCCGCAGCCGCCATCCGTCTGCTGGACGCGAAAAAGGCACAGGCTGTGGACGTGCGGGAGCCGGACGAGTACGCAGTGGGCCATATCCCGGGCGCAAAACTGCTGCCGCTGGGTGAGGTGATGAGCCGCGCTGCCGAGGTGCTGCCCGACAAGGACGCACCCTGGCTGGTCTACTGCCGCACCGGCCGCCGCAGCGCTGACGCCGTTCAGAAGCTGGATGCGCTGGGCTATACCAATATCTACGACCTCGGCGGCATCCTCAGCTGGCCCTATGAGATCGAAGGGGACTTTGAGGGGCATTTCTAATGTGACGGAGAGCGGCGTCGCGCGCCTGTGCGCGGGGCAGAGCGCTTTTTCGCTGGGCTAAGTTCTCTTTTGCGTGCCAAAAGAGAACCAGAAAACCACCAGCGATTTCGACGCGCTGGATCCGACGGGTTG
>ERZ791899.1456-NODE-1456-length-19278-cov-3.053478_pt1 | contig 19278 bp, 15 predicted proteins | sample MGYA00510151_ERZ791899 | MGnify/ENA primary metagenome ERZ791899 (study PRJEB30046, sample SAMN00792118) | human gut metagenome | study: EMG produced TPA metagenomics assembly of the A metagenome-wide association study of gut microbiota in type 2...
CCGCCATAAGAAAATAGGTCATGGCAAATGGAAGGGAAATAAGAAAATTCAAAAGCGTACTTACAGCCAGCAGTCCCAGAGTCATGGAAAGCCACTGGATCTGGGAATCCACAGTCAGTCCCGGATCTGTGGTAAAGCTCACATAATAGTAAGGGATTGCTGTGATCAGCTGGATCATCGCAAGCACAAAGCCTGCAACGATCACCCTGTCTGGCTGGTTTTTGAAAAAGTAGCCAAGATCTCCCAGAGAAAACTCCTTTTCCCGGGAAATATTCAAAAGCATATACCCCAGACCAGCAGAAATGATTCCCACGATCAGTGACACCACCAGCATAAATATTTCGCTGAGAACCAGATCCAGCGCGGATGTGCCAGAAAACAAATTGGTAGAAAGGATTGTTCCTAAGGTATTCAGACCATACACTGCCAGAAGCCCAAGGATCACAGTTCCAACATGTCCCTGCAATGACTTTTTGGCCTGCAGTTTGATTTCCTTCGTACTTCTTTTTTTCATAATCATCATTCTCCTTTGCATTGAAACAGCAGGCCGGGATTCTGATACATCCCGGCCAGATATATTGCAGCACCATTTCGCTGTTTTCACTTTTGCTCCATTAAACCATGCCAGCTGTTCCTAATATAGCATTTTCCCATCTGACATCTGTAATTTTTTTATAACTACGCCGTCCTCTTACTTCCCCAGAAAAACACCGCTACCGTACCAGGACCTGTATGACTCCCGATGGTGGTTCCGATGTTGTTGATCTCAACCTTCCCATTTAATTTCGGGAAACGCTCTTCCACCAGCCTTGCCACTTCCCTGGCATCCTCTATACATGCGGACTGGGAAATATAACATTTCCCACTATAGTCAAGTCCGCCCTCGGCGTACTCTTCCATTTTGTCTACAATAGCCCGGATCACCTTTTTCTTGGTACGGATCTTAAATCTTGGGATCAGTTTTCCCTGATCATCCATATTCAGAAGCGGACAAATATTCAGCATAGTGCCGAAAAAGCCGCTGGCCTTGGAAATACGGCCTCCTCTGATATAGAACGTAAGGTCTGTGGAAAAGAACCAGTGATGCAGGTTCAGCTTGTGTTCTTCTGCCCAGGCATGAACTTCCCCGATGGATTTACCCTCATCCCGGAGGTCAGCAAGTTTATCCATAAAAAGACCATATCCTGAAGACGCGCCCAGAGAATCCACAACCAGAATCTTACGATCCGGGTATTTTTCCTCCAGCTCCGCTTTTGCAACGTTGGCTGAATTTATAACACCGGAAATCCCGGAAGAAAGGCAGACGTGAAGCACATCCTTGCCCTGTTTCAGAAATCCTTCAAAATACTCTTCAAACTCATCTGCGTTTACCTGGGAAGTCTTGGTAGATGCCCCATCCTGCATGGCTTTATAAAACACATCAAAAGGCATGGACTGTCCCAGATCATCTGCATATTCTTTTCCATTTAATTCATAATGAAAGCAGATATAGGAAATATTTCTTTTCTCAAAATGTTCTTTCGTAAGGTCCGCTGTGGAACAACAGCTGATCACATAGTTGCTCATATTTCCCTCCTGTTACTAATTTTGTAAAACCTCCAGATCGGGTTCTCCCTTATTCTGGAAGAATTTCATTTCTGTACGCAACACTTGCCACTGTATCCGGATCCTCATCCTTGTTAAACCAGAACTGTGCCCGGTTGTCAATCTTGGTATCTGCAGTCTTATAAATATTCAGGTAATCTCCGTCCTCATCACACGAATAGCCTTTTTCCTCTGCAGCTGCGATCAGGTCCGCCTTCTTCGCACCCAGGGTAAATCCACCGGAAAGAGTAAGGGTAAGAGCATCACTGTCGTAATTGCCTACCTCAAGCTCCCGTACAAAACAGTTCTCGATGGCAGTTGCATCCTGGGTAAAATTGTAAACACTGAAATGCACACTCTGGTTATTCTTCATCATGTCTACAAATTCCAGATCCCGGCCAGCCACATAAGCGCCATCTTCCACATTCTGAAGCTCCCAGCCATTCTCAAGGAATGCAGACACCGGAGCCGGAAGGGAATAAAGATCTCCGCAGAATTCCAACTGTGGAGCCAGCAGATCATCTCCCAGCTCAGTAGGAGCGGTATAGGAAGATACGATTTCCGGAACTTCCTCGCTTACACTTCCCTTGTCATATCCTTCTGGCTCTACGAAGTTACGCATATCTACCTGCTTCAGAGTATTGTCATCCTTATATACATAGAAATGAACTTCCTCGTAATAATCTTTCGAGTAGGAATACTTGGTATACAGGTCTCCCTCGTAAGTATCGCTTGGATCACCATAAGCAGCTTTGATATCATCAAAATTGGATTTTCCCATTACGATTCCGCCAGGCAGTTCTACAGGAGTAGCCGCCACATCAAAATCATAGCTTGCATCAATATCAATTCCCGCCACCAAACACTGGTTTAATGGCAACTGGTTGATTCCAAGATTGATCACATCTACGGAAACGCGGTCGTCCCCTTTGTAAAAACTGATGGAACCATAGGAATTGGTTCCAACGCCCATCTCCGGGTCCTCGTTCTTGCCAAGTGTCCAGTCTGCTGCAAAATCCTGGTAATACATAGGGAACTGGTAAACCTTATCCCCGATCTTCACCTGAAAATCGTACAGGCTGTCGGACAGCTCTGTAACCGTTTCTGCACCAGCCTCAGGCTCATCAGCAGCCTCTCCTGCTGCCTCTGTAGTTTCGGCTTCCTGTGCCTCTGCATAAGCCGCGGACGGAACCGCACACAGGCACATTGCTGTAAAAAGCACTCCCAATACTTTTCTTTTCATACAGAAATTCCTCCTTAGAATTTATATTCGATCAGTCGGCAAGGCCGAAAGCATCGTGTACTGCATTCATAGCCCGGATTCCGTCTTTTTCATTGATGAGGACGGTAATACGGATTTCAGATGTGGAGATCATATTAATGTTTACCCCTTCATTGTAAAGGCTCTCAAACATCTTGGCAGCCACGCCAGGATTGCTGAGCATACCGGAGCCAACAATGGAAAGCTTGGCGATATTGCGCTCAGAGTGAAGCTCCTTGAAGCCAAGGCGCTCCTGGCTCTCCTCCAGAGTGGCAACTGCATCATCCAGATCATCCTTATTTACTGTAAAAGAAATGTCCTTTGTTCCTGCACGTCCGATAGACTGCAGGATAACATCTACGTTAATATTTTTCTTTGCAAGGGTATCAAATACCTTAAATGCAACACCAGGCACATCGCGAAGCCCCAGTACTGCGATTCTCACAGCGTCTGTATCCAGCGCAACACCGCTGATCAGCATTCTTTCCACGCTAACTACCTCCTTCACTACCGTTCCTTCACTGTTATTCAGGCTAGAGCGGACCACAAGGGGCACTCCGTATTTCTTCGCCATTTCCACAGAACGGTTGTGAAGTACACCTGCTCCTGATGTTGCCAGATCCAGCATCTCATCGTATGTGATTTCTTTCAGCTTTCTTGCATTTGGAACCTTACGTGGGTCGGCTGTGTAAACGCCGTCCACATCTGTATAAATCTCGCAGGCATCTGCATGAAGCGCTGCTGCCAGTGCCACGGCAGTGGTATCAGAACCGCCTCGTCCCAGAGTGGTGTAATCATCGTATTTATCTACGCCCTGGAATCCGGTAACAATTACGATCCTGTGGGCATCCAGCTCCCGGCGAATACGCTCTGTATCGATTCTTTTTAATCTTGCATTCTGATGGCTGCTTGTGGTATGCATGGTCACCTGAAAGGCATTCAGGGAAACCGCCGGAACGCCCAGCTTGTGCATTACCATTGCCATCAGGGATACGGACATCTGCTCACCGATGGTAAGGAGCATATCCATCTCACGCTTCGGAGGCTTGTCGTCCATATCATGAGCCATACGGATCAGCTCATCTGTATATTTTCCCATGGCGGACAAAACCACCACCACGTCATTTCCTTTTTTATATTCTTCGATACAACGGTTGGCAACATTATACATTCTCTGTTTGTCCCCAACGGAAGTACCGCCGAATTTCTTAACTATCAGCATAGTTTTTCCTTTCACGCTGTCAGTTTTATTTTTATCTGCGCATGCAGACAGTTTCACGCAGCTGCCCATTACCTGAATAACTGCGGTTTCATGTTATCAGTCTTTCACGCGGATCATGCCCAGAACATTCTCTCCAAGCGCTTTCACACGCTCTTTGTACTCGCCCTGTGTCATAAGTCTGGTAATAAAACCAAATTCTTCCGGAAGGGAATCCGGCTCGATCACAGCCTCAACCTTACCAAAAGCCTTATCCACTTCATCCAGGGAAGTATCCTTCACACGTACAAAGAAACGGCCTTCTACAGAATCCGGCTCCATCAGGGTCATCTCTTCATTGCTCCAGTTATTTGGAATGGTATCATGAAGATGCTTTGCAGCCTCCACAACGTCCGCTGCAACTGCACTTGCAGTAGGAAGCTTGCCTGCTCCGCTTCCATAGAACATGGCATCGCCAAGCATGTTTCCATGTACAAAAATACTGTTGAACACTCCCTTTACGCCATAAAGAGGATTCTCCTGCCCTACAAGGAAAGGTGCTACAAGTGCGTAGAAAGAATCGTCTCCCAATTTCTTACTTGTGCCAAGAAGCTTGATGCTTCTGCCCATTTCTCTTGCGTATTCCATATCCTCTGGCGTGATCTTTGTAATTCCTTCTGTATAAACATTTTCAAAATTCAGGAATTTTCCATATGCCAGAGAGGAAAGAATGGCAATCTTACGGCATGCATCCTGTCCTTCCACGTCAGCGGTAGGATCAGCCTCTGCGTAGCCTTTTTCCTGAGCCTCTTTCAGAACAGTATTGAAATCAGCGCCTTCTGTGATCATCTTATCCAGCATATAGTTGGTAGTTCCGTTCAGAATTCCGCTGACCTCATTGATCTCATCTGCGGTGAGAGAACCGTTGATAGCACGAATGATCGGGATTCCACCGCCGCAGCTTGCCTCGAAAAGGTAGTTGATCTTTTTCTCTTTTGCAATTTCCATAAGCTCAGGCCCGTATTTGGCAACCAGAGCTTTATTCGAGGTGCACACACTCTTGCCGGCTTCAAGTGCTCTTTTTGTAAAAGTATAGGCAGCACCGGTTCCTCCCATTACTTCTACTACAATTTTAACTTCCGGATCGTTTACGATCTGCTCAAAATCATGCACAAGAATCTCTTCTACCGGATCTCCCGGAAACTCACGAAGATCCAGTACATATTTGATCTTAATCTCTTCCCCGGCTCTTTTGTTAATCAATTCATGATTGGTGCGGATGACTTCTACTACACCGCTTCCAACTGTGCCATATCCTAACACTGCAATATTTATCATCTGTCCGTTACTCCCTGCCTAAAATTTTTAAATAATGGATTCCTTCCATCTGTTCAATGTCATCCACCATCGCCTCAGCATCCCCTTCTCCCTGAAGGATCTGTACACTTAAGGTAAGGGTGGCAATACCACTGATGGGAATACTCTGATGTATGGTCAGAATATTGCCATGGTTTTCTGCAATAGCCCGAAGAACATTGGATAAAATTCCCGGCTCATCATCCATCTGTATAATAAATGTGATGGTCTTTCCCTTGGCTTCCTCGTGGAAGGGAAAAATATCATCTTTATATTTATAGAAAGAGCTTCGGCTGATTCCCACAGCGTCTGCAGCTTCCTGAACCGTAGCTGCCCGCTTTGATTCCAGAAGCTTCTTCGCTGCAACTACATTCAGAAGCACCTCTGGCACAGCCCGCTCTTTTACTACAAAATATTTATTCTTATCTGTTGTCTTTGGCATCCTGCATTTCCTTCCACTTTCACTGCGCCCTGCAAATCTCTGCCATTACAGCCGCTGTATCCAGACATAATCCGGAAGCTGGTACCGTTCCCTTCGTGAACAGCAGCATGCTTTTATTGCTGTTCTGCAGGTCTCTTCGCAAGTGCGATCCATTTCAAATATGCATTAATAAAGATATCAATGGCACCATCCATAACTGCATCTACATTTCCGGTTTCTTCATTGGTACGGTGATCTTTGACCATGGTATATGGCTGCATAACGTAGGAACGGATCTGGTTGCCCCAGCCGATATCCGTTACTTCACCTCGGATTCCGGAAAGCTTGGCTTCTGCCTCCTGCTGTTTCAGAAGATATAACTTCGCCTTCAGCATCTGCATAGCCTTATCTTTATTCATATGCTGGGAACGCTCATTCTGACACTGTACCACGATTCCTGTTGGAAAATGAGTGATACGGATAGCGGATGAGGTCTTGTTGATATGCTGTCCGCCGGCACCACTGCTTCGGTAGGTATCAATACGGATGTCCTCATCATTGACTTCTACGTCCAGATCTTTCTCAATATCCGGCATTACATCGCAGGATACGAAAGAGGTCTGGCGCTTTCCAGCCGCATTGAACGGGGAAATACGTACCAGACGGTGAACACCTTTCTCAGACTTCAGAAGTCCGTATGCGTTCTCTCCGTTTACCTGGAACGTAACAGATTTTATACCAGCTTCATCGCCGTCCAGATAGTCCAGAACTTCAATTGAAAAGCCCTTGCGCTCAGCCCAGCGTGTATACATACGATACAGCATACTGCACCAGTCGCAGGCTTCTGTTCCACCAGCTCCTGCATTCAGTTTGATAATGGCATTCTCGCCGTCATACTCTCCTGAAAGAAGTGTCTTCACACGGATACTGTCAAACTGTGCCTGGAACTCATCCAGCATTTCCTGGATTTCTTCGATCATGGACGGATCATTTTCCTCATAGCTCATCTCGATCAGGGTCTCCATATCTTCTTTCTGGGTTACCAGATTCTGATAGGTTTCCATGTCGTCCTTCATGCTCTTTAATTCTTTCATTTTCTTCTGGGATATTTCTGCATTGTCCCAGAAATCAGGCGCTTCCATTTCACGCTCTAATTCTTCAACCCGCTTTTCTTTGTTAGCCAGGTCAAAGTGAATCCCTCACTTCCACTAATGGTTCTGTGTATGTTGCAAGAATGCTCTTGAACTGGTCTAATTCAACCATAGCTTCACCTTCTTTCTAATATTTCTGTGTAACTGTCCAGTGTTTTCTGAATCGTTACATTTCTTCAACAATGCCGCCGGCCTGGAACGTGTTTGAAAAATCATTCCCGCGATCCGCACGGCACACAGACTTTCAAACTATACAATAGCATATTCCGTGGGAAATTACAATAAAAAGCGGTGTGGAAAGGAACAGCCACCCGTTACCGTTTCCTCTGTGAATAACAGTCATTCTCTCTGTTGCGATTTTTTCTCAAAAATGGATTTTAGAATAGGTTGAAAAATCTCTGTATTTCTTATATCATAAACTAATGGTTCGTTTGTGGAACATGGTTCTATGATATGATGATTTTGGTTAAAGCTATTAATGAAGAGGTATCATTTTTGAAGAAGAAAGAAGCGGTATTTATTGGTGCACTATTGGTTATTTCAGTGGTGCTTTGTATTTTTGTTTATGCGGTTCCACATGGAACTCATGGGTCGATCCAGATTACGGTGGATGGGGAACTTTATGGGACTTATTCACTGGCGGAGGATCAGGTGATCCAGATTGGGGATACCAATGTGTGTGAAATTAAGGACGGCGAGGTAAAGATGACAGAGGCGGACTGCCCGGATCATCTTTGCATGAAGCAGCCGGCAGTGGGCAGTGCAGGCGGATATATTGTGTGCCTGCCAAACAGAGTAGTCATTCAGGGAGAGGGCGATTCAGATTCACAGGATTCCGAAAGTGGATTTGACGCAGTGGTGTAAGTGATGAATCAGAAAAAGACAGCGTATCTTGGGCTGTTTGCAGCCATTGCCATTATTTTCGGGTATGTGGAATCGTTGATTCCGTTTTTTGCGGGAATTCCAGGAATGAAACTAGGGCTTGCAAATCTGGCGGTGCTTTTTGTGCTGGAGAGGTATACGTGGAAAGAAGCGGCGCTGGTTTCCATTGTGAGAATTTTTATTATCGGTTTTATGTTTGGAAGCGGCTCCAGTATTATGTATAGCCTGGCGGGGGCGACCCTTAGTTTGATTGTGATGGTTTTTGTGAAAAATAAGATTGGATTCGGGCAGCTGGGTGTAAGTGTGGCTGGTGGCGTTTCCCATAACATCGGTCAGCTGCTGGTGGCGATTCCGGCAACGCATACGGTGGGACTGTTGTATTATTATGCTCCGGCGCTGATGGTGTCGGGAGTGATTACAGGACTGCTGATTGGAGTGCTGACGAAGGAAGTGCTTAAGAGGATTCCGTAATATGTTACCACCGTACGCATCTGGGCTGAATATATTCCACGCGGGGAGGCGCAACATTCCGCGGAGCTAACTGCTAACTGCGACTAAACATCTCAGGAGAGCCTTCGATGTTAAGTCTTCGTAAGCAGTGGATCTCCGCTCCATTAAAGGCGCGCCTTGAATGCCCCGCTTAGGAATATATTCAGCCCAAATGCTGTTGATTGAAAAAGAGCTCCTGACGATAGTTTTGAACTATCGTCGGGAGCTCTTCTTGCTATTCCATAAGTTATCATTTTCTATGAATTTATCATGGACAACTTATAATTCGTTTACTACATATCCGTCTTTCATTAATTCGAATTTATCCATCAATCCACTTGTCACATACACATTTTTGTCTTCATCAACGAATACGGCTTCTGCATCATATTTCTCTAAAAGAGGTTTCGCGGCGTCCAGACCCAGAACGAAGCAGGCAGTGGAGAGGCCGTCGGCCAGGTAACCCTGGTCGCAGACGATGGTGACGGAGGTGAGACCGTTCTGTACAGGATAGCCGGTCTTTGGATCCAGAATGTGGTGGTAGCGGATTCCATCTTCTATGAAGTATTTTTCGTAGTCACCAGAGGTGGAAAGGAACTGGTTGGCGTCCAGGGTGATGGCTCCAAGATAGTCGCCTTCCGTGTCACGGGGATCGGTAAGGGCTACTTTCCAGGAGGAGCCGTCGGGCTTTTCGCCGTAGGTCATGACACTGCTGCCGCCAAGGTTCAGGATCATACCGAAGACATCTGGCTGGGTTTGCAGGTAATCCATGATCAAATCACAGCCCATGCCTTTTCCAACGGCACCAAGATCCAGGGTACAGCCATCAAGAAGGGTTACATTGTTTCCGTCCACCTGAATTTTCTCGTAGCCCACTTCGGGAAGAAGGGTGTCGATTTCGGACTGATCTGGGACATGAGGGTTCTCGCCGGCAATGTCCCACAGGCGGATAATTTTTCCAAGGGTGGGGTCAAAAGCACCGTTGGAATCCTGGGAAAGCTGGCGGATTTTCTCAAGGTCGGCGGCAAGATCATCAGAAACTTCCATGGTCTTGCCATCAGCATTGTTCAGCTGGGAAATCTGGGAGTTTTCCTCTGTCCAGGAAAGGAGGGTGGTTTCCATTTCGCGGAGCTTTTCACCAATCTGGGTATTGATGTCCGCGCCTGAGGTGTAAAGGGTTTCGGAAACTACCGTGTCCATTGCGAAATCTGCGTTGGTGTATTTTTCTATGTCAGATGCATAAACAACTGTAATTGTTTTTCCCAGTACTATTGCAGAAATGACAGTGAGAAGCAGGCTGCCGCAGAGGATTCCTGCCACACTTCTCTTACTCAAATTCCTTCTCCCATTAAACATATCCAAGCAGGTAAGTGATTGACCTCTGGACTGCTTTTTATAATGTACCTTAATTAAATCGACTTCATTCTGAAATCTTACTTTACTTCTTTTTTTACTCATATCCTGTTCTTTCTGATTTTATTTTCTCTTATTTTCCAATAGCGTTCGCCCATCTTTTCCCAGCTCGTGTTTAAAAAAGGCTCTCATCTTTCGCCTTCGGAATCCCGATCCGGATGTTCCTCTTCGGGCAGATTCCCTGGCAGGCGTGGCAGCAGATACATTCTCCTGAGAGAGGGGTATCACCGTCAATGTCCAGATGAGCAGGACAGCGCTTTTTGCAGGCTCCGCATTTCGCTGGACAGGTGCCGCTGTCACGGTTGAACAGCGCAGAGGGCGCTATAGGCATTATAGCAAAAATTGCGCCCATTGGGCAGAGGAACTGGCAGAAAAATCTTTCCTGAGTGCACATTCCGATCAGGATCAGAATCAGCAGCACAATCCCCACCTTGTAGGCAGCACCGGGAAGTCTGCCAGCGGTGAGCATGGAAAACACATCCCATGGGCTCATGCCCTGAAGCTTGCTGTACCAGCCGGTAAGGATAGATACAAGAAGCACCAGAAGCCAGATATATTTCACCTTCTGCAAAATGCGGATGGCTTTTTCTGAGTATCCGTGACGGCCTTTTTTATGAAAAACCTTCTGGCGGATAAACACAGTCAGCTCGTACAATGCATCCCCAAGGGAACCAAATGCGCAGGCATATCCGCAGAAATGCCGTCCGAACAGGCAGGTTACCACCAGCAGCACGGCAGTCACATCCAGAAAGGAATTCCAGCTGATTGCTTGATGTGCTGCGATTGCCTGAAAAACGGACTTCACGCCTGCGAATGCTGTGGAAAAAAGTGCCGGAGCAAAAATGAAAAACAGAAGCTGGATGCCGGCACGGATCAGCCGGATTTTTCTCTGTCTCTTTTTCATTGATTTTCCGCCTTTCCAAGTGCATCATTTACAGCGTTGATAATTCCAGTGGAACTGAAGGTTGCTCCGGAAATGGTGTCAACATCTGTACTCTGGGCAGCCAAAATGGTACTGATCACGCCCTGTCCCTGGGAAAGGTATGCAGAGTCTTCGCCTGGTGCACTTACCACCTGAATGTCTGTAATCGTATCATTTTCAAGTGTAACCTGAACCTGGATGTTGCCGCCAAAGCCCTGGCCGTCTCCTGTATAGGTTCCGTTTTTATAAACAAGCTCTTCACTGTCTTCATTAGAAGAAGTGTCCTCAGCCTCTGTCTCATCTGTATTTTCCTCATCTTTTTTCGCGTCCTCGGAAGCATCCCCGGAAGATGTTTCCTCCACCTGGGCTTTCTGATTCTTCGCTTCCTCTTCTGCCTTTTTCTTCGCCTCTTCCTGCGCTTTTGCAGCCTCTTCAAGGGCACTTAATATCTCATCCTGCTGTTTTTCCAAGGCCTCCACTCTGGTTGTCAGACTGGTGATCTGCTGGTCTTTTTCGGTATCACTGTCTTTTTTCTGCATGGAGTTGTAGCCAAGAACGACACCAACGATCAGAAGCAGACATAAAACTCTCATAATAAAACTCTGGTATTTCATGGGTTATGCTCCTTTTGCCTGATTTAATGCATTTCTAAATGCCTGAATAATTCCCTGGGAGGAATATGTGCATCCAGATACTGTATCTATACTGTCTGCGGACTGCTTTCCCATAACCTGTCCAAGAATTCCCTCCCAGGCTGTATCTGCATATTCTTCATCATCATAGGAAAAATAAGTTGCTCCCACAATCTGTCCTCCGGATATTGTTACGGTAACCTGTACACTGTCTGGTCCGTCATTGCCTTCTCCAATGCCAGTGTAGGTTCCATCTGTATATGCACCAGCAGGCTCAGGCGTGGGTTCTGGCGTAGCTGTCGGTTCCGGCGTCACAGAATTCTCCGGTGTATCCGTCGGTTCCGGCGCAGAAGTTGGCGCAGGCGCTTCAGTAGGCTCTGGTACAGCTGTAGGCTCCGGTGCAGTCGTTGGTTCCGGAACAGAAGTCGGCTTTGGCGTATTTGTGGGTTCTGGCTTCTCGGTGGAATCCGGCGCCTCAGTGGGCTCTGGCGTTACTGAAGGCTGTACCTCTGTATTTTTTGCCTGCTCCAATGCTATTTTGGACGCATCCAGAATTCCCATAGAAGAAAATGTTGCACCACTTACAGTGTCAATTCCTTCTGTACTCTGCTTTTCCAGTATTTTAGGCTGTATGGATCTCCATGCCTTATTGAAAAAGCTTCGGGTATCTGAGTTTGTATTGGTTACTTCCGTAATTTTTCCATCTTTAATTGTCAGTGTTATGTTGACCTGTCCGGAATATCCCATTGCAGACCCTGTATAGGTGCCATCTTTCAAAAGATTTACAACCGGCTGCTCATCTGACGGATTATCCGGAGTCTTGGTAGGATGTGGAATCTCCGTTGGAATTGGTGTTACAGTTTCATCAGGTACAGTAGTCGGGGTTGGAGTTATATCTTCTTCCTTTGAGTCTGTAGTTCCTGATTGATCAGCCTTTGAAAGAGCCTGGGATAAAGCTCCGAGAATTCCATTGGAAGAAAATGTTGCACCACTTACAGTATCAATTTCAGAAGTACTCTGTCTGGAAATCACATTGGACTTGATTGTTTTCCATGCTTTATTAAAAAATTCAGGTGTGTCTGTATTTGTGTTGCTTATTTTTTTGATTTTTCCATTTTTTATTGTAACCTTTACCGTTACGGTTCCATCAAAGCCTTCTGCCTGTCCCTCATATACGCCATCTTTATAGCTGACAGAAGTATCTTTCTTCGGTTTCTTTGCAGGTTTTGGCGTTGGCGTTGGAGTTGGTGTGGCAGAATCACTGTTTCCTGCCTGTGAAAGGGCATTCTGTACTGCCTGGATAATTCCGTTTGAGGAGTAAGTTGCACCGCTGACTGCATCCACATTCGGGGACTGGCTTGATAAAACCTTACTTACAACGCCCTGAGCGGAGGCAAAATAAGAGCCTGTTTCTCCTGAGGCACTCAATATATCAACAGCTGTGATTTTCCCATCTGATACAGTTACCTGTACGGTAATCGTTCCCCCAAAGCCAGTACCGCTGCCCTGGTAAGTTCCATCTTTATAGCCGCCTTCCGGAACTTCTGTAGTTGGTGTAGTGGTGGAGCCCTGACCTACCCCTGAAGATGCAGCCGTTTTTACTGGAAGGGTCTTTGAGCTTCCTTTTTTTATACCATTTTTTTTCTTTGAAATTTTGGAAGTTTTTTTCTTTGAAGAAGCTGATGATGTGTTTTTGCCTGCTTTCAGCAGACTCTCCTCTTCTGCCTCGTCATCTGCTATCTCATAGGAATAGGCTGTTTTCAGAAGCGATTCCAGATCCTGGGATTTTACAACCTCTCTGGTTTCAGCAGTCACTTCTTTTCCACTGCTGCCAGCCTGAGCACCTGCTGCAGCCACAGCAGCAATAACCACTGCTGCCGGAGCAAGTTTCACCAGATTCTTTTTTTCAAAAGGATTCTTATCACTGTCTCGTTTTTTCATGCTGTCTCCTGTTAAAATATGTAGCAAAATAAGTTTCTTTTTACAAGCAAAAGCAGGGGCTGTTAAAAACGGCCCCCGTTCCTTTGCCTTGTTTTTGCACAAGTATTATTTGTTATCGTAAAAGCTTTGTAATCATTATTTTACTTTTACTTTGAATTTCTTAGATACTCCATTACTTGTAACAGTGATGGTTGCAGTACCTTTCTTCTTACCTTTTAAAACACCTTTTGCAGTAACAGTCGCTACTTTCTTGTTGCTGGACTTGTATGTTACTTTTCCGGATGGTGTTGCGGTTGCTTTGATTTTTACTGTTTTGCCTTTCTTGATTGTTGCAGAAGATTTTGCAAGCTTCAGAGAAGGTTTCTTAACCTGGATTACTACCTTCTTAGTGTAGTTTCCAACTTTTACCGTAATGGTTGTCTTTCCTGCTTTTTTCGCTTTTACAACGCCCTTGGAAGTTACAGTAGCAACTTTCTTATTGCTGGATGTGAATTTAGCTTTTCCTGTTACACCTGTTTTTTCAACAGTGATTGTTGTGGATGTTTTTCCTTTGGTGTAAATCGTGGAAGCTTTTGCAGTTGCTGTAATTCCAGGAGTTGCAGTCGGTGTTGGTGTTGCTGTTGGAGCCGGTGTTGCGGTCGGCTGTACAGGTGCCGGTGTTGCGGTCGGCTCTGCCGGCACCGGAGTAGCGGTTGGAGCTGGAGCTTTTACAAGCATGTTAAGAGCTTCTCTTAAATGTCCGATCTGCTCTTCTACGCCATAAGTTGTCTGATTCTTAATATTTGCAAGCATTTCCTCACACTCTTCAAGCTCATTTGCAATGCTGTCTTTTGCAGCAGCCCAGCTCTCCGGAGTATAATCAGCCTCGTTCAGGGCTTTTGCTTCTGCGATAATGTTTTTCAGTGGTGTGGAATCTGCATCACCTGCAGGTTTCGCAATATTCTCAGCTGTTGCCTGGAATTTTACAACGTAATCCTGGTATCCAAGGGCATGAACAGTAAGGATCCAGTAACCAGTTCCGTCAGTTCCTTCCGGAAGCTTGCATCTTCCTGATTCTGTAAGGCCAAGCTGGATACCCATCATTTTATGCATCCAGTTATCAGCTGCAAATTTTGTTCCATAGTTTGCAAGTCTGTTTGTATAAGTGGAATCATTTCCATAATATGCCCACTCAACAGACTGCATATGTGCACCAAGATCGCCATAGTTTCCAGTCAGGTCAACTCTCAGGAACTCACCATAGGAACCATTTCCAGGCTTTACAGTTGCTGTAATTCCGTCTGCCACTTTCAGCTCTGCATCTTTGATACCAGACTCAGTTCCGTTCTGTCTTGCTCCGATTACAAAGCTTCCATCTTCAGCTTTTGTAGCTTTTTTCAAACCATTTGTATTTGCAGTTACATTTGCAACGGCTTCATAGGATTTCAGTTCTTTCTCGCCATAACCGCCGATCAGCTGTCCGTCATTTTTTACAATTGCATGGCTTTCTGCAAAAGCAGCAAGGTCAGCTCTCTTAATCTCAACCGGTACATATTTCAGGCCAGTTACGGTATATCCGGTTACATTGTTCCGGTTAAATACTTCTGATGTTCCATCGGCATAATAAACTGTTTTTCCGTCTGCGCTCCAGTGGGAAACTGTTTTTCCATTAAGAACCGCGATTGCCTGGAAGCTTCCTCTGTGAAGGCCATGGTTTGCAGTTGCTCTTGTTACAGCATCAAATGCTCCAAGGTCTGACTCACCTCTTCTGTCTTTTTCTTCAGAAGAAGCTGTGGAGCCTGCATTGTATACATCCTCGGAAGCCCAGTACTCAGCCCATGTAAGACCTGCGTATACATATACGTTTTCGTTGTAAACAAATGTTACATCTGGGTATCCGGCAGCACTTACAACTACTGTATCTCCATCGTTTACAGCTGTTTTAGAATAATCAAGAGTTCCATCCTCCTGAACAATCTTCACAGCACCTTTTCCGCTTGCAGTATACTCTTGGTCACCAATTTTTACTTTTGAAACTGTTTTGGTAAATGCAACAAACTGCTCAGCGGTAATATCTGCCGCAGCAACCAGTTTTCCTTCATACTCATCATAGGAAGCCATTACAGTATCTGTTGTTGCTGTAAAAGTAGCGCTGACAGGAGCATATTTTCCATTTGCATCGGAAATTGTCAGAGTATGTGTTCCAGGTGTAAGATTTGTAACCTTTACTCCTGTCTCTGTTGTCGCTGCTTCCACATCATCAACTGCATATTTCTTTGAATAATCAGATGGAAGTGCTTCAGATAATTCAACTTTAACCTCTGCATCTGTTACCTTGATGTTGTCAACGGTTGCACTGACACCTGTTTTTACCGGAACATAAGTATCTGGAATATCAAAATTAATTTCCCCCTTATCCGTATAGTACGTTACGCTGGAAATAGTTTTTCCCATCATGGATTTGTAGTGGTCAGAGCTTATTGGGCAACCGTGAGATTCTGTTGTAAAGCCGGTGCTCCATGCAAGTTCTTTTCCTTTCCAGATATTCTCAAGATGACGGAGTGCATAAGTGGTTCCGTCTGTTGTATTGATGATTACACCATAAATCTTATCACCATTAGATGCATTTACTACTGCCTTTACTGCTGTCTCATCCAGCTCAAGCTGATAATCTCCATATTTGGAATTAAGCTTTAATTCAGCATTCACACTAACATTCTGTTCGGACATTCCCTGAACAGCGCCAAAAGAAATATTTTCGTTCTCATCTACGCTCATTTCCTTGTAATATGCAGGAGTTTCTGCCGGAACATAATAAGTATAGCTTGGCTGTTCAATAAGAGCCGCTGCACCAGTATATGTATTAGTACTTACCTGGCCTTTCATGTTCGTAGTAATCTCTATAGTAGTGCTGTCTGTAATCTGTTTAAAATTTTCCAAATCAGAAGCTTTATTCACTTTTACCGGAAAAGTAACACCTGCAAGTTCATTTCCTTCCGCGCTTGTATGATAAGCAGCATTTCCATTCATCACGCCGCTCATCTTTGTTTTTGCTTTCGTCGCGGATGTAAATGCATCTACTTTTACATCATTGTTTTTCAACTCAGATCTGTAAAAAGCTTCATAGGGAATGTTCATCAGTACGATCTGACCATCCTCCACTGTTTTCACAGCTCCCGCTTCATTGTTGGTTTCGCCCTCAGTGTTTGCTAAAAAAGCATCTTCTGTGTCTCCGGTTTCGCCGTCCTCAAATCCAGACTCCTCTTCTGCGGCTTCTCCAGATTCAAAACCATCCTCTGTGTCTGTACCAAAATCTGCTGAATCGTCAGCCTCTGATGATTCGTCATAGTCGTCTGAAATCTCATCAGAATCATATATAGTCTCATCAGAAACCTCAACAGACACTTCACCAGAAGTAAAATCTTCTGCCATTACTCCAACTGGTGAACTGGTCATCGCTACAGCTGCACTCATAATGATCGGAGCAATTTTTCTTAATAACTTTTTGTCAGCCATCCTCTTCCTCCTCATTTAACTATTATTAGTATTTTCTAACCTTTGTTTATTTTACAGAATCGCGTTAGAAATGTCTATCTTTTTTTAGTTTAGACATTGCACTTTTTTTATCAACAAGAGTGGGCTTCCGTATACCGACAAGCTGATTCTGTCTCCATATTTTAATTACTTTCCTCTCTTCAGATATAATGACATCGCTTACAGACAGCACACTCATTTGCAGCAAAAAAATCCAGGCACGGAAGTCTTCTTACTTCTATACCTGGATTCTCGTACATCGAAAATTAACTGCCATATTGACTTGTCTGATTTTTCATCTGCTGCACCGCCTTCCTACGCGATGCACAAAAATTATACTGTGTATCATTTCCCTTTGGCAGCCTTTAAATTTCATTTTTATTTATCTTTTCTGCCATATCTGCATTTTGCGCCCTCTGGCGGTCACAAATACGTTTTAGAACAGCCGTTTTGCTACACAGACACGGCCGTTTGGATGCGCCATACACCATATTTTCTTTCTATGAGAAAAAGCTTTCAGCCACGCTCATCTCTGCAATATATCCAACAGTTCCTGTCATAAAAATAGTTCCATCTTCTTTAATGTCGATCTGGATCATACCACCTGGCTGGTTTACATTGATTCTGTTTTCCATCAGACCTTTTCGGTAGGCTGCAATGGCTGCTGCACAGCTTCCTGTACCGGAAGCTTTTGTGTAACCGGAGCCACGCTCCCAGATCTCGATATCCAGATTTCCTTTATCAATCTGGCGGCAGATCTGCAGGTTCACTCTTTCCGGGAACTCATCTGCATTTTCCACATATGGCCCCAGCTCTCTTACTTTTTCCTGAGATACCTGATCCATGAAAATAATGCAGTGTGGATTTCCTACTGTGAGACAAGTTGCCTTGTATTCTTTCTTGTTAAATGTAAATGGCTCATCGATCACCTCACGCACCTCGCCAGTTACCGGAATCTCTCTGGAAAGGAAAGAGGCTTTGCCCATATTTACGCGGAACTCTGTCGCTCTGGCATTCAGACACTCTACTTCGATTGTTCCGGATAAGGTCTCAATGGCAAATTTTTTCTCTGTAACATACTCATTGTCCATAAGATATTTTGCAAAAATACAGACACCGTTTCCACTGATTGCAGATTCACTTCCATCGGAATTAAAAATACGCATTCCCATTTTTCCGTTAATGTCAACTGGTCCGTAAAGCACACCATCCGCTCCAAGTCCGAATCCCCGCTGGCAAAGAAGTGCAACTTTTTTGCCTTGCAGCTGAAGCTGGTTTTTCTTCGCATCCAGTACCAGATAATCATTTCCAAAGCCTTGATATTTTGTCATGATAATGCTGTCTCTCATTGTTTTCAATTCCTTTCTGGCGAAACACCCGTGATCTTTTTTCTCAAATCACATCTTATATATCCAGTATAGCGTTTATTTTTCCCATGTACATAGAATAACTTGCGAAATATATTGTAAAAAATGCGGTATTTCATTTATAATAAAGTCATATTTCAAGGCGCAGAATTGAAATATGACGCTACGCAAACGTAGCTGCAAGCAAAGTTTGCGGTTCCATACACCCCATAGTTAAAACAGGAGCCATAACATATGAATTCTTTCAATGAGCCAACTGAAAAAACCGGCTATCTGGAGCAGGATTTCCGGCTTTTTCACATCAAGGACCAAACCAAGCGGGAATTTTCCTACCATTATCATGATTTTCACAAGGTGATCATCTTTCTTTCCGGAAAGGCTGCCTACCACATTGAGGGAAAGTCCTACTACCTGAAGCCCTGGGACATTCTCCTCGTGAACCGTCACGCCATCCACAAACCGGAAATTGATTTTTCGGTTCCATACGAACGTTTTGTACTATGGATCCGCGACGACATCAAATCCACAGAACTGCTCCGCTGTTTTCAGAAGGCGATTGACCGGAGTTACAATCTGATCCGTCTGGACTCTGACACTCAGGAAAAATTAAAGCAGCTTCTCTACGAACTGGAAGCTGCCCTGAAAGACGAAAAATTTGGAAGCGAGCTTCTTGGCTCAGCTCTTTTCACCCAGTTCATGGTTTATGTAAACCGCATTTTTCTGGAAAAGCAGTACATTTATGACGCTCATTCCTACAGCAGTGATTCCCAGATAGAAGAGCTTCTACGTTATATTAACCACAACCTTACTGAAGATCTTTCCATTGAGACCCTTGCACGGAAATACTACCTGAGCAAGTATCACATGATGCGGAAATTCAAGGAGGAAACCGGTTACACCATCCACAACTACATCATTAGCAAGCGCCTTCTTCTCGCCCGCACAAAAATTTCCGAAGGCACCCCCATCCTGAAGGCCGCCCAGTTAAGCGGCTTCTCCGACTATACCACCTTCTCCCGGGCCTATAAAAAACAATTTGGCACCGCGCCGAGCCAGACAATATAATTGCTATTTAGTGTGTTGAAAGTTATTCAAGGCGGACGCATTCGGACAATGGTGATTGCTCACTCGCCGGCGCAACGCTCCAG
>ERZ791899.1473-NODE-1473-length-19084-cov-51.253350_pt1 | contig 19084 bp, 23 predicted proteins | sample MGYA00510151_ERZ791899 | MGnify/ENA primary metagenome ERZ791899 (study PRJEB30046, sample SAMN00792118) | human gut metagenome | study: EMG produced TPA metagenomics assembly of the A metagenome-wide association study of gut microbiota in type 2...
AAATTAAGCTCCCATCTTGGAGCGGATATTGGGCATGGGAAGACAATACGATCAAAATGCATTGTAAGGACGGTAAAGTGCTGGATATCAGAGAGACTGATAATGTGGCGTATACGTTTTTTAATGTTGCATCGCATGATTGGGAGGTATCTGAATAATGGATATTTCAACATTAGGCTCATGCGTAGCAATCGTTATGATTTGCTACATCGTAGGAATGGGCTGTAAAGCATCAAAAAGAATCTCTGATGAATGGATTCCGGCGATCATGGCGGTTATTGGTGGGATTCTTGGGGCTGTCGGAATGGGAATTATCCCGGATTTCCCGGCAACGGATTATATCACGGCAGTTGCAGTCGGTATGTTTAATGGACTGTCAGCCACTGGTGTGAATCAGGTTATTAAGCAGACAGTGCAGAAAGAATAATTAAGGAGAGGGTATCATGTATTCATCTAAAATTACACTTTTCAACTATTACGAAAGTGCCACGACAGGAGATGCGTACTGGTATCCTCATGTTTTATCTGGTGTCGACCTTATTACCGATAAAGGAGCAATCCTTAAGAAGTACGGACCAGATGCAACAGACAACGCACAGTTGCACGTACGCTATACTGTCCAGAACGGTGATATAACCATTGCTGACAGGAATGGTAAGATTCTCCCATGGGTGCCACATAAGGAGTGGAAAAGACAGATTAACAATGCTCTGGAAGATACTATTACATTCTCAGAGGAATCGTTTTTCTGGGAGGGTGAGTGGACTGGTGGAACAGTCACTGATGGTGATTACAGAAATGGATTCTATCAGTACATGAATGAGAATAAGGATAATGTGTTTAAGATTACCAGTGTTGGCGGTCCGTATACGCTGATTCCGCATTTTGAGATTCTAGGTAAGTGATATGAGTAAAATTCATCATTTCAAAGGATTCTCCGTAGTTGATGGAGATATGAAAATTAAACTGAATATGAACAGATTCTCCAGACAGTATCAAGAAGCTCAGTATCTCCTTGATGGAATGGTTATGGACAGTATGATTCCATTCATGCCAATGATCTCAGGAAATTTTATTAACCGTACAAGAGCAGAAAGTACATCTTTACAAGGCAGTGGAAAAGTATGTGCGGCGGCGGCTCCATACGGGCGCTTTCTGTATGAGGGTAAAACCATGGTTGACGAATCAACCGGAAGCCCTTATGCGAGACGTGGAGCAAAGAAAGTCCTTGTCAGTCAGTTCTCTGGTCGGACAGCTGCAAAGGAGAATCTTGAATACACCAAACAGGCACACCCACAAGCGCAAGCTAAATGGTTCGATGCCGCTAAACGACAATACGGTAGCACATGGATACGTAAAGTAAAAGCACAGGCAGGAGGCGGTAGACATGGCAGATAAACCTATCAGTAAAGATGCAACCGGATATGAAATTTTGACAGACGCCATGAAGGCACTTCTGAATCAGTATCCCGGGCTATACGAAAATGAAACAATCAAATTTGAGGAACTTGGCAAAGAATCCGGAATCGCTTTCTCAGCAGACAACGGAGCTTTAGTCTATTCGGAAAAAGAAGATGTATGTGGAGTAATGCATCAGGTATGCCAGTACCCATTTTATGTGGTATACCGAACAGCATCCGACAAGGAACGGCAGAAGTTATCTGTTCAGAAGTTTCTTGACAATCTCGGTAAATGGATATGTCGAGAACCAGTTATTATAAACGGCTCTGAGACACGTTTATCTGCTTTTCCAGAGCTTTCACAAGGAAGAGTAATAAAACGTATCACTCGTGATAATTCCTACGGATTAGAGCCACAGGAGAACGGCGTGCAGGACTGGTTATTGCCATTATCGGTACGCTACGAAAACAATTATGAAGTAATATAACAAGTAACAACCGGCTATCAATTGGAGATAGTCGCTAACCTACATAGCCTTTTAAAAATGATAGGCAGAAAGGACATTTCTATGCCAGTAACAGGAAAAATTGACCGTAAATATATGGCTCATTACATTGATTCAGGTTCCCTCTGCGGAGGACTGACACCGAAATATGAGCGTCTTGGAAAAGATCTGGAAGAGTATAACGTAGAACTCAATCCAGATACTGAAACATCTAAAAACATTCTCGGAGAATCCACATTCAAGCATAACGGCTACGAAGCTTCTTCTGACGCTGATCCGTTTTATGCAGACACCACATCAGACCTGTTTGAAAAGCTTCAGCAGATTGTAGACGAACGTCTTAAAGATGATAATCTGAAAACAAGTGCAGTTGAAGTACACCTCTGGAAAGAAGCAACAGCCGGTAAATACGAAGCATACAAGCAGGATTGCCATGTTGTGCCGACATCCTACGGCGGTGATACATCCGGCTATCAGATTCCATTTACCGTGAACTACGTTGGAGAGCGCGTCAAAGGTAAATTTGACATTACTTCCGGCTCATTCACAGCTGACAGCAAATAATTTTAGGAGGGTGTAGAAAATGGCAAAGACAATTAATACAAACATTGATGATGGATTTCTTCTTTTCACATTCACAAACAAACAGGGTGAAGTGTTCTCCTCATTCAAACTGAATCCTACCGACATCAACATTGCGGCAAGAGCGGAAGAATTGGAAACTTTCTTTGAACAGGCTCAGGAATCTGTTAAAAATGTTTCTTCCAGCAAAGAAATGGCAGAGATTAATAAGCAGATTGAGGACAAAATCAATTATATGCTCGGATACGAAGCATCTAAGGATTTATTTAAAGAACCAATTACCGCAACAACTGTTTTTGGAAATGGTCAGGTGTTCGCCTATATCGTTCTGGACAAAATCAATGAAGCACTTACACCAGAAATTGAAAAAAGAAAGAAAAAAATGCAGGAAGCAGTCAATAAGTACACGGAGAAGTATACAAAATGACCGCCTATGAGTTGCCCACCTCACTAAATATCAGTGGGGTGGATTTTTCTATCAGGACAGATTTTCGAGTAATTATTGATATTCTGGTTGCCATGAACGACCCAGAATTAGACGAACAAGCGAAAGCTATTGTTATGTTACAGATTCTATTTGAGGACTGGCAAAGTATACCCCCAGAACATCTTACAGAAGCTTGTCAGAAAGCCTGCGAGTTTATCGACTGCGGTCAAATTGATGATAGTCCGAATAAGCCTAAACCCCGTTTGATGGACTGGGAACAGGACGGAGACATGATCGTTCCGGCAGTAAACAAGGTTGCCGGAAAAGAAATCAGAACCATTCCGTACATGCACTGGTGGACGTTTTTCGGATACTTTATGGAGTCTGGCGAGTGCTTGTTCAACACGGTCGTTGGAATCCGTTCAAAAAAAGCAAAGGGTGAAAAGCTCGATAAATGGGAAAAGAAATTCTATCAGGAAAATAAAAACATCATTGATATAAAAACACGTCTCAGCGATGAAGAGCAAGCGTACAAGGATGCGCTGAATGAGATGTTGAACCTCAAATAGTTAGGAGGTGGACACATGGCTGCTGATGGCTCAGTCATTATTGATACCAGAATGGACACATCAGGTGTGCAAAACGGCGTATCAGCAATCAGACAGTCTTTTAACGGACTTGGCAGCGTAGTAAAAAAAATAGGCATACTGATTGGCGGAGCATTCGCAATTGGGAAACTGGCCCAGTTTGGGAAAGAGTGCGTAGAACTTGGCTCTAATCTGGCAGAAGTGCAGAACGTGGTTGATGTTACATTTACAACCATGTCTGATAAGGTTAATGAGTTTGCAAAGAACGCTATGACCTCAGCCGGACTGTCAGAAACGATGGCAAAACAGTATGTTGGTACATTCGGAGCAATGTCTAAGTCGTTCGGATTCTCAGAAGCACAGGCTTACGATATGTCAACAGCTCTGACACAGCTAACTGGTGATGTGGCATCATTTTATAACATCAGTCAGGACTTGGCTTATATCAAGCTAAAATCAGTGTTTACGGGCGAAACGGAGACACTCAAGGACCTCGGCGTGGTAATGACCCAGTCGGCACTTGACCAGTATGCACTGGCTAATGGCTACGGCAAAACCACATCTGCCATGACCGAACAAGAGAAAGTGGCTCTCCGTCTGGCTTTTGTGCAGAAACAGTTATCGGCTGCATCGGGTGACTTCATCCGTACTTCTGACAGCTGGGCGAATCAGGTGCGAGTGATGCAGTTACAGCTGCAATCTCTCAAGGCAACAGTCGGACAGGGGTTAATCAATCTCTTCACTCCTGTTCTGAAAGTTATTAATATCTTACTCGGTAAGTTAGCAACTCTGGCAAATGCCTTCAAGTCATTTACGGAGTTAATCACTGGAAAGAAGTCTTCTGGACAAACAGGCGCGAGTGGCGCAGGCCTTGCCGGAACAGATGCGATAGCTGATACGGCCGACCAATATGGAAATGCTGCCGACAATGCCGAAAAGCTGGCAGATGCAACAAATGATACAGCGGACGCAACCAAGAAAGCTACTAAGGCGGCAAAAGGATACCTTAGTCCCCTTGACGAAATAAATAATTACTCAACGGATAAAAGTGCAGATTCATCGTCAAAAGTACCGGGCGCAACCGGTGGACTTGCAGACCAGATGAAAAATGCTGTGCAAAATGTTGATTATGGAAAGGTTGCAGAAGGCGAGACAGTTCTTGATAAAATTAGTGATTCGGCAAAGAAACTTGCAAATTTGTTCAAAAAACTTTGGAAGCCTTTTCAGGACGCATGGAAAAAAGAGGGCAAGAACACCATTAACGCAGCAAACATTGCTTTGTCGGGAATTGCGAAGCTTGCCAAGAGTGTAGGCAGGAGCCTCATGGAAGTCTGGACAAACGGTACAGGTACGACAATGCTTACAACCATGCTAAGGATTGCTCAGAACGTGCTTAAAACTATTGGGAATATTGCATCCGGTTTTGCCGATGCGTGGAATAAGAACAATGTCGGAACGCAGATTATACAGAACATCGCAGATGCTCTTGTGGTGGTTATGCAGTTCATTGAGAGAATTGCCGCAGATACGGCAACGTGGGCGGCAAACTTAGATTTCTATCCGCTGTTAGAATCTATCAGTAATCTGGCAAGTGCATTTGCACCAATTCTGGAATCTATTGGAAATGTTCTTGAATGGATTTACAATAACATCGTTCTTCCGATGTTGAAATGGGTTATTGAGGTAGGACTTCCGACAGTGATTAATTTAGTCGCAAAAGTAGCAACTTTTCTTGCTGATCATCAGTCGATTGTTGAAGCGTTCGGCGCAGCCCTAATCGGAGCGTTCGCGGCAGCAAAGATTGCAGAATTAGCATCGGGAGTTATTAAAAGTGCATCTGGAATAGCTACAGCTGTAAAAGGACTTATCGCGTTAATGACTGGCACTGGCGGGATCATGGGTGGAATCAAGGCCATTGCGACAGCAATCGGTACTGGCGGGATTTTCGCGATCGCAGTCGGTGCTGCTATAGCAATCGGAGTTTTGCTGTACAAAAACTGGGATGAAATATGCGCGGCAGCAACAAAATTAAAAGACTGGGTTGTTGAAAAGACTCGTGAATTGTCAGAATCAGCAACACGTACATTAAGCAATTTGAAAGAAAAGATAGCTAATGTTTGGAATATTATTAAAACATCAACATCTACTACTTGGAACGCAATCAAAAAGACACTTTCTGGCCTTTGGAACTCTCTTAAATCCACAGCTAGTACAGTATTTAATACAATTAAAACTAAAGTTGTAAGCGTATGGGACAGCGTAAAGAACAAGACGTCTCAAACATGGGAAAACGTAACTACATTTGTTTCCAATAAAGTAGAAGCGATAAAAAATGCTATCACTAATAAGTTTAACGCCGCCAGAGATGCAGTCAAGTCTGCATTTGAAGGTATCGTGAATTTCATCAAAGCTCCGATTAATCAGGCAATCAGCATTGTTAATAATGCAGTTGGAATGATTAATAATGCAATTGGTGGAATTGAATCTGCTTTCTCTTTCGGGCCTTGGACTGTTCCAACACCATTTGGTTCAAAGACTATCGGATTTCATGCAACATTTCCACGTATCGGAACTATCCCATATCTGGCCAGTGGTGCAGTTATTCCACCGCGGAGTGAATTTCTTGCGGTATTAGGTGACCAGAAAAAAGGCAATAACCTGGAAGCGCCGGAAAGCTTGCTGCGACAGATTGTCCGGGAAGAGTCAGGGAAAGGACAGGGAAACGGAAACACTTACAATGTTACAGTCAATGCATCTGGCAGAAAACTATTAGACATTATCATTGATGAAGCAGAGCTTAGGAGACGCAGAAATGGCGGTCAGAATCCATTCTTGTTAGGAGGTGTGTAAATGGCACAGGAACAGTTTAAGATTGATGGGGTCACTATAAAGGCCCCTGACACATATAAGCCAGTGTTCGCAACTACATCCACAGAAAGTTCTAAAAGAAGTCAGGATTTAGTTATGCATAACGCACCAATGGGAACCATTGCTGGGTATGACATGGAATGGGGTGAACTTAAATGGGACGAGATCGCGAATATTCTAAATTTGATGATTAATAAAAGCCAGTTCACTTTTCATCATAAGGACCCCAGAACTCCGGGCAAATGGGTCGACAAGACGTTCTATGCATCTAATTTCAACATGGCAGCGCAAACGCTCAAAGACAATGAAGAACGATGGACAGGATTAACTATTAATGTAAGGAGCATTCGACCGGTATGATTAATGTTACAAATCAGTTAAAAACAGAATCTCTCTTAAATAGTAACTATTATGTTACGGCGAATGCAGTACTGCGTGATGGGACAATTTTAAACCTGGAAAAAGAAGATTTCTACCTTGACGGAAACGGAATTGTAGATTCTTCTGATTCCGGGGACTTCCCGATAGGTGTAGCTATTGAAAAAACAGCAACATTGGCACTGGTCAATGATGATGATAGGTTCTCTGACTACAACTTTGCCGGGGCACAGTTCACTCTATTTTTAAATTTACAGCTATCTGATAGATTGGAGACTATTCGCCGTGGTACATTCATTGTATCAAAAAAACCCGCCACGTCCGATGAAATCAATCTTACTTTGCTGGACTATATGAGTAAGGCAGAGACAGGCTACAATACAAACCTTGTTTTCCCATGCTCTGTCAGAGAGGTTTTAGAAGATGCCTGTCAGCAGACCGGGATTGTGCTGGGTGATGCAGTATTTAAAAATGCAGACTATCAGGTACAAAAGAAACCGGAGAACACCACTTTCAGAGCAGTAATCGGTATGGTTGCAGCTTTGGCAGGTGGTAACGCTCGCATTGACGAGAATGATAATTTGCGAATCATCACTTTTGACGATGGTACAGACACTATTACCTTAGAAACAGTTCCATGGTGCGACATTAACGGAAACACTATTCTTGACATTGATAGTAACGAGATTGAGACAATTCTCGAGCGAAAAGGATTTAAGCCAAATTTTATCAATAACCTTACCTATGATGTTGACGATGTAGTTGTTACTGGGGTCAAGTATACAGATAATGAGACGGAATACAAGTACGGTACAGACGGATATGTCATCACGATTGACAACAAGCTTCTGAGTGACAATGAACAGACGGGTGTTGACCTGATCGGAAAAGAACTTGTTGGTATGAGATTAAGACCATTCTCTTGTGACAGCATAGCAATAGGATACGCCACATTTGGAGATAGAATTACATTTTCCGACATTAAAGGCAATATTTACTATTCATATCTGACAGATGTAGACTTCGCATTCTCTGGCAGTACAAGCTTCTCTTGTAATGCAAAGAGCATGGAAGACATCAATGCTGACTATCCAGACAGCATGCAGGTCGAGGTCGACAACATAAAGAAAGATTCTGAGAAAAAGATTACTGCCTATGACGCAAAATTAAAGCAAATGAACGAACTGGCGGCCAACACCCTTGGATTCTACTATACGGAAGAAATTCAGGCAGACGGCTCGACGGTATCATATCGTCACGACAAGCCTACGCTTACTGATTCTAAAGTAATCTACAAGACGGGCGTTGATGGATTCTTCTTGTCAGTAGACGGAGGCCGGACTTGGAAAGCCGGATTTGACAGCAACGGTGATGCAGTGCTGAACATTCTGTATGTTATCGGCATTCAGTCTGACTGGATTAATACTAGGGGATTCACGGCAAAAGACAATGACGGAAACATTACGTTCCGCATTGATGCAGAGACAGGGGCTGTCAATCTTAATGCTACAGAACTCACGATCAAAGGAAAAACGCCTGAAAATGTCGCAAATGCCGAGGTTGAGAAATTTATTACAGAAGTGTATTCTCCACAGATTAAAGTTCTTCAGGAGCAGATTGACGGACAGATAGAAGCATTCTTTGGAGACTATGTTCCTGATGGCAATAATGAACCGGCGTCCACTTGGACAGATGACACAACTAAAGAAAAGCACTTAGGCGACCTGTTTTATATTGTAAACAACGAAGAATATGGTGGACAGGCTTACAGATATGCAAAGATTAATGGCGAATACAAGTGGGATTATGTAAAAGACACTGCGGTGGTCAAAGCTCTGGCTGATGCGGCGCAGGCACAAAACACGGCAAATGCAAAGAAGAGAATTTTCGGAGCAGAGCCGGTTCCACCTTACGATATTGACGATTTATGGGTTCAGGGAAAGACAGGGGACATTCTTAAGTGTCAAAAGGCAAAGGCAGAGGGCGCAAGCTATGACGCCGATGACTGGGTGAGAGCATCTAAGTATACAGATGATTCAGCAGTTACAGCCTTTATCAAGGGCGTTTTTGCCGATACGATTGAAAGCCTCCAAGAGCAGCTTGACGGCAAAATTCAGACCTGGAGCCAGGATACAGACCCGGCGCTTGAATGGACAGAAACAGAAGAGATTCCGTGGACAGATGTTGATGGCAATTCCATTCTGGACGTAGGTGGAAATGAGATTTTAATTGTTTGGGAAAAAGGCAAATATATCCACAAAGGAGACCTTTGGCAGAATACCGCCAATAACGCTAACACGCGCTGGCGGTGGGACGGAAATGAATGGGTTGAACAGAAAGCCCCGGATTATCTGTTTGATAAGATTGATGGGAAAGCAGCAGTTTATTTCGAACAACCTAAACCGCCGTACAACATGGGAGATTTCTGGGTCACATCAAAAGCAGACGGCGAAGCTTCTATTAAAACAGCGGTTAGAAGCCGGTCGGATGGTACATTTACTGACACTGACTGGATTGATTTCAAATATGTGGACAAAACCGACATTGATAATGCAGTCAAAGAGTATGATACAAGCCTTGGACAGGATGAAGTATTTAATAAGCTGACGAACGGCGGTGAAGACCAGGGAATTTATATACAGGACAAGAAACTGTATATCAATGCAAATTACATCCTTGCAGGCGTTTTGGCAGGCAAATTTATCAATGCGAAAGGAATTAAGGTTATTGACAGTGATAACCAAATCACTCTCCATATTGATGATAGTGGAAAGGTGCACATCGCTGCGACAGAGTTCTCATTAAAAGGAAAAGCTGTCTCTGAAATAGCAAAAGATACCGCGTCCAATACTGCAACAGAAATCGCGACAAAATATGCAACGTTGAATGTGCTGTTATCAAATGAATTCCAGGGAATCCCAACAGATTCGTCCGGCAAATATACCACATTTCCTACATGCGAAACTACGGTAACTGTGTTATATGGCGCTGAAAACGTAACCGCGCAGTCAAACATTTCATTCTCTGCGGAAAACGGAATAAGTGGTTCTGCGTCAGGGGCAACGTACACGGTCTCTGGACTGTCCGTGGACAGTGGCACAATCACAGCAACTGCAACTTACAATGGGATGACCGCAAAGAAAGAATTTGTAGTTGTGAAGCAAAAACAAGGTGATACTGGAAATGGAATCTCGAAGATTGTACAGCATTATCTCGCTACGTCCAGTTCGTCTGGTGTATCAACAAGTAGTTCTGGATGGACAGAAACCGTGCAGATTCCAACACAGGACAATAGATACCTGTGGAATTATGAGGAGACTTTCTTCACAAACGGGGCTAAGACGACAACACTTCCTTGTGTGATTGGCGTATACGGGGAAAAAGGCAAAGACGGACAGGATGGAAAAGATGCCAGTGAAATGACACAGTTGGAGATTTTTAATAAATTAACCAACAACGGGGAAACACAGGGGCTATATCTTTATAACAACAAGGTGTATCTGAATGCCTCGTATATTGACACCGGGTATCTGGCCGGATGGGAAGTTGGATATAGAAAGCTTTCATCAAGTGGCACGTATGGAGAAGTAACGCTAGACGCTTCAGCTGGGGAAATCTATTCAAGGACGGATACAGGAGTATATGTGCCGGGGTACGGGACATTGTATGGAACACGAATTAGAGGAATCAATCTTTATACAGGAACCCTACACGCAAGCTCAGTCTCGGTTAATACCAGTGTTTCGGCGAGCAATGTTTCGACATCAGGAAAAGTTAAAGCAGGTACGCATGTAGAAGCCAGTGGACACTTTTACAGCCTTGGCAAAGGTACCGACCTCGCAGATTTGAGTGTGCGTGGAACAAAGAAGAGGATTTTTCCAACAAAAAACTATGGCATACAGGCATTTTATTGCTATGAAATGGCATCCCCCATGTTTGGAGATATCGGAGAAGCGTCCATATCAGAAGATGGCACATGTCTGATAGACATAGACGACATTTTTCAAGAATCTACCAATGTAGGGATTGAATATTATGTTTTCTTGCAAAAGGAAGGAGATGGAGATTGTTGGGTAGATAAAAAGGAACAGACATATTTCATTGTAAAAGGTACTCCGGGACTTAAATTTGCATTCGAAATTAAAGCGCGGCAAGCTGACTATGAGCACATGCGGTTTGCCGATGCGAGTGAGACAGCTTATGACAGGGCGATAGACACAGACATGCCAGAACCAGACTACGGCGAAAGCCTTGAAGTATCAGAACCAGATTATGAAAAGGAACTTTTTAATGACAGGGAAAACATTATTGACGAAATGGGGAAAATATAATGAAAAAAATTCTTACAAGTTTTATGAATCTTAGCACAGGAGAAGGAAGCCGTATCGCTTACACCTATTCCGAGGTAAACGAGGAAACAGGAGAAGTTGTCAGCCAGAACAACAAAGGCAATTTCCTTGTGATGAATGACGATGTACAGGCTCATCTTGATGCAGTCAAGAAATATATCCGGGACAAATATTTAGTATAAGGAGGAAACAATTATGCCAAAGTGGACAGATTATACTATAAAAACTACAGTAGCTGATAATGATGAGATTATGACACTTGATACGGCAGGGAAGGCAAATAAACGCCTTTCACTGTCTACTCTTTCAGACTGGGTACTTGGAAAAATTGCTGACAAAGTATTTGAGAAGCTTCAGACGAACGACAAAACAATTCTGGGAGCGATTAATGAATTAAATAGTAATGCCTCTCTTGGCACGATTACCGGTACAAATTCTTTGGAAGAATATAGTGTTTCATCCGGTAAAAAGCCTGGTGTATATAAATTGGCAGGTGTTGTAATTCCGGGAATTTCAAACGAAAATTGGTATGGCGCTCTCGTCCTGCTTCAAACATATGAAGTACAGATTGTGATCGTTGGCGCAGGTAAAGTATTCGTCAGAGATAAAACTGGACAACCTGCAATTTGGCAGCCGTGGCGAAAATACAACCAAACAATCATACAGCAATAGTGTGTATTCCCATTTAATTCATTAAAAAATGGAAAACTTTCGTAAAACCTCTACCTATTTATAAGGAACAGTACAAAGGTTAATCAAGAATCAGTCAGATACAATCATCACAAATATGTTATTTAGCATTATCCGGCAGGCAATCACCTGTCGGATTTTTAAATTGGTACAGAGATGCCTTAATGCTAAATGCTATAATCAGAATTAGGTAAGAATCTTTGCGAAAGGAGCGGGCAACATGACAACTGAACAAAAGAACGTCCTGAGAAAGATTATTTATACAGTCGAAACCGGCGGGCAGATTTATGGACAGCAGGATTATTCGGACTTCACAGAAGCCTACACCAATTCTTCTGAAGAACACGCAATTACAATCGGTGCCGGACAGTGGTACGCAACCGAAGCACAAACACTTTTGAAACGGATTCATGATGCAGATACGGAAGCATGGAGCCGACTGGATAATATCGGGTTATGGGAACAGGTGCAGGAAGCAGATTGGTCTTGTTTTAATATTTCCAGAAACAGCCAGTTTGCAAATTTAATCGTACGGCTCATATCGTCTAAAACCGGCGTTAAATGCCAAGATAACCTTATGGATGAACAATTAGCCGCCTATACAGAAGAAGCCCTTAAACAGGGCGTTACGGACACTAGAGCGCAAGCCATGTGCGTGAACTTTAGACACCAAGGTGGACAGGGAGCAGTAACAAGGATTTTGGCAAAGACCCAGAAACCATATACACTCGATAATCTCTATGCAGCCTGCCAGACCGATACAGGGAACCAGGTCGGGGCATATAAGAGCCGGCAGAGATTTGTTTATAACGCATTAAAGACATATTTTCCAGAAAGTGAGGATAAGAGCATGAACGCAATTGACAAATTAATCCAGATCGCAAAGAATGAAGTTGGATATCTTGAAAAAGCAAGCAATAGCCAGCTTGACAGCAAGACAGCAAATGCAGGTTCCAATAACTATACAAAATATTGGAGAGATGTAAAGCCATCTTATCAAGGACAGCCATGGTGTGCCGGCTTTGTGAGTTGGTGCTTCATGAAAGCTTTTGGACAGGAGAAAGCAAAGGAACTCTTAAAACACTGGCCTTATGTGTACTGTCCGACACTTGGCAATCTGTTTACAAAGAATGCTAATCCAAAGATTGGCGATATCGTAATCTTTTACCGTAACGGAACATTTACTCATACCGGTATAGTAACAGCCGTGATTGGAGACATGTTCTATACCATTGAGGGAAACACTTCCGGTGCATCCGGTATAATCGCAAATGGCGGCGGTGTCTGTGCAAAGAGCTATCTTAACAGCCAGATGCCTGGAACAAAATTCTGCACCCCAAATTACAGTTTAGTTAAAAATACAACGCCAGTTTCAGACTCAGATACAGTCAAAAAGCAGAACACAAGAGCTTACATTGCACAGATTAAAAAAGACACAAAATGTTATACAAAATCAAGCAAAAAAAGCCCGTCAAAGCTGTTTCCGAAGCTGAAAAAAGGTGCAGTTGTAGAGGTGATGAAGTACACAAAAACCGACAGTTCGGGACTTAAATGGTACTTCATCCGCATCCCGCATCCGACAGAAGGATTTGTTTTTGAATTTATTCCAAAAGGTACATTCACCAGAATTACAGAAATTCATAAATAAAAACTCCCGGGGATAGCACCCCGGGAATCATGTTTCTTATAACATATTGTATCATTTCGTTTTGTAAATCCTATTAGTTCGTTGGACACACGTTAGTCACAAACAAAAAAATCATTTCCTAATTAAATATCCTCTAAAGTACTGTATTCAAAGGATTTTCTGACATTTGCATAGTTCTAATTAATATCCTGATTGAATACAATTAGAATAATGAAAATGAAATGAGTGAACTCCTTGTAAAATCGCTGAGAATGTTGATTTTACAAGGGTTTCACGCGTTTTTATGTTCTGAATTGTGATGAATAAAATTGATAAAATAAGATTCCGTTAGTCACAGTTAGTCACAAATGGGACTTTTATCTTTTCAATCTCTGTTCGGAGCTCTTCTAGCGTCCTGTGTCCATATACCGCGTTTGTAACATCTCCACCAAAAGAATGGCCGAGCATTCGCTTCCGGTCGTTCTCCCGGACGCCGTATTTTTCGCACAACGCAGAAAAGGTGTGTCGACAATCATGCGGCGTGTGCTTCGGATCACCGACGATTTCTAAGTGTTCCAGTGTAGGATAGAACAGCGCTTTTCTGTGATGCTGCTGAGTATATACGCATAGTTTTCCATCTTGTGTCAGCACTTTCTGTTCGACAAAATGGTATATAGCGGGATGTATCGGGACAATTCTGTTTTTACCGGCTTTTGTTTTGATACCACCTTGGAAGTATCTTTCTTCTAAGTTGGTCGTAAGTTTTAGCACCTCACCGATTCTCCAGCCGGAGTAACACATAATAAGAATGAGCTGCACTTCTGGATCGTCGGTATTATTCCATAGCACTTGCATCTCCTGATCAGAAAATGGCGTTCCATGTTCGGTGTCATTATCAGCATTGACATGGACATATAACGCCTTATTTTCCGTTACAATTTCTGAGTAAACAGCGTATTTATACATCTGCTTGAACAGTGTAAGAATTGCCATGAGACTCTGACGCTTTAACGGGCAGTCATCAATTACCTTTTGCAGATCAGGCGCTTTTAAATCCTCGAATACACGATTATACAGAGCCGTGCAGTTTGAGTAAGCAGTCTGGTAAGCTATCTTTGAGCTATAAGAAAGTTTTGAACCCTCTGGAAACTTCCATGTGTAAAACTTCTCATATACCTCTGAAAACGTCAATTTCTTGATTTCCGGGTGTTTATCCTCGACACCCTTGATTGTATTGTAGTCAGCAATCAAGCGGCTTATAAGAGCATCTATGTCGGTTGTAGGGGATACCTCAAGAGTCCGCTCCATGCCGGGTTGATACGTGCCGGCTTTGTAAGCTGTCAGAATAGAGAATCCTTTCAGCCAGTCATCAACGTAGCAGATCGCCGGTGGACGGACCACCTTTCCGGTTGCATCCAGTGTAGCCGGTGGGTGCACTGCATAGCAGTTTCTTCGATTCTTGCCAAGATACCGAATAGAGCCGAAGTTATTCGGCAATTTTGGATATTTCTTTCTTTTCTTCGCCATTTTTATTCCTCTTTTCTTTATAGCTGTTTTTAGGTATAAAAATAACAGCCGAACAAATTTTCTGTCTTGTTCGACTGCTCCGAAGATGATACAATATGTTTTGCCAGAATATTACATTTCTTCGGAGATGTATAAACGCCACCTCGGTACGCCAATGCCGGGGTGGTTTTTATTTTTATTCTATTTCTTCAATATCGACTGAATATCCGAGAACTTCTCCGACAGTTGTGCATTTTCCCTTTAGTGTGACTGTATCACCTTTTGCCATTGATGCGACTTTCGAACGCTGCTCATCATTTTTAATCTGGCACTGAACGCCGATTATCGCATATTCATCGTCAGGATAGAGGGAGATATATTTTCCAGATGAATCAATGTTCCCGAGTCTACCAGTGATTTCTAAGTATTGCCCTTTGTATTTATCAGATGCTCCAAGTGCGTTATCATCAAGCTGAGACATCATATCATTGACTGATACGGCTGTGTATTCAATTGGTGTAGGTGTATCAGTTTCTTTTACAGATTCCGTCTTTGCAGATGTGCTGGAAGAAGACGTGGTGTTTGAATCCGAATTTCCACCAACGGCACCGATAACGCCAATGGCAACAACTGCTAAAACTACCCATTTGAGTTTTCCACCTTTTTTCTTACTCATAGAATTGCTCCTCCTAATAGCTTTATTCGCCACGCTTCGCACTTTTTATGCGGATTATGCATTTTGCATCGCTGATTTTGCAATATTATGTAAAGTACGGTTATTCGTGGTATTTTTATTCTATCATTTTAAGAGCATATTGTAAAGATTTAGAACGAAATAGAGTGATTTAAATGAAAAAGAAATGTTTTTTTTCTATAAAATAGTGAGAGTTCATGTGTATCATTGGCAGTTGCCAAGAGTCGGAATAGGTGGTATAATAGCAAAAGCGAACTAATGTTCGGTTATATTTCCCACAGCCGAACATATACTGTAGTGTAGGCGGTAGTTGCGACAGGGAGGGGTATTTATGGATTATAAGAAAGAGATTATTGAAATGATAGATAAAATAAATGATGACAGTCTGCTTGAATTCTTCTATAGATTCATTGCCAGAGTATTAAAAAACCGGGGAAATTAATCCCCGGCTTTATTTTTGGAATAGAGAGCATCTACGTAGCCATAAACTAACTGTTGGTCGTCTTTTGGAAGATTAGTGAGTTTTTCAATGCAGGACAGTAGCTGCGGATTTCCTGAGATATCTGCGACTAATTCTGCATTGTCTGGCTTATGTTCCGTCCATCCCATTAAGTAAGCAGGCGATACGCCTAATGCCTTAGCATAGTCACGCACTTTCTTTATAGAAAGTTCTCTTGAATTTTCAACCTTATTCACGGAAGATCTTGACTTATATCCAAGTTTTAATGCCAGTTCTTCTTGCGTCATGTCTAAATTTTCACGGCACTTTCTAATTCTTTCTCCTATGTTCATGGAGTTTACCTCCTTTCTGCTTACAATGAGAGTATAACATGTGTTGAAAAATATTTCAACATTTTTTGAAAATATTGTTGACAAAAATATCAACACGAGTTATAGTGTTAAATGTAGACAGAAACATCAACAAAAAGAAAGGAGGAACAGGAATGGTTGATACTCCATTGCTTGAACAGAGAATTAAAGACTCTGGAAAGAAATATGGATATTTAGCTGAGAAACTAGGCATTTCAAGGCAATACTTCAGGATGAAATGTAAAAATAAGGCCGATTTTACGAACAGGGAAACAGATATTCTCTGTAGTGAACTTGGGATTACATCTCTTACTGAAAAAGAAAAAATTTTCTTTAAAAAGTAGACAAAATTATCTACAAAGATCTTAACTAGAAAGGAAGTGAAAACAGTTGAGCAGATATAAAAAAGAAACCGATGAAGCCATAAGAAGACTCAGTGAGCGTTTCTGGGATTTACAGGACCAGACCAACAAAATAAAGGAAGCTGTTCTGACAGGAGAAAAAGGCGATTTGAAAATGCCAGAGAAAAGAGAGTTAGAACCTGGTGAGCCGATTCCTTTTGGCGGAACGGTAGATGTGGACTGTATCTTTCCAAAAGAGCCGTGTGAGCAGGTAGATGTTGAATTTTCGGTAAAGGAATTATTACAAATGTATACACATTATGTAGATTCGCTATCTACCGACACACACGTTTTAGCAGTTATTTCAATAATTGCTCTAATAATTTCAATAGTGGCTCTGCTTGTATAGAAATCGAAAATATACCAGTAATCAACGCGATAATTGATAAAATCGTTGTTATCCAAAAACGGGAAATGTCTTGGAAGTAAGCTTTTATAGCAACTTCACCTTCTTGGGAAATTATATACTCGTGTTTTCCATCTCTGGCACGACTTAAACAGTTTTTCCGAAAAAGGTAAGTGCAAGCATCAATTTGTCGCTGCTTTCTTGGATTGTATCCATGATTTTTCAGAGCCTTTTTCAATATTTTATATTGAAATTTAGTAATCACATTTTCACCTCCCCTCTACTGGGAGTATATCACAAGAAAGGAGACTTATGAACGAATTACAGATTTTTAATTCAGGGGAGTTCGGAGAAATTCGAACAATAGAAATTGACGGGAAACCGTATTTTGTTGGAGCTGACGTTGCGAAAGCACTTGGCTACAAGGACACGGTTAATGCACTTAAACAGCATTGCCGTGGGGTGGTAAAACACCACCTCACAGATTCTCTCGGCAGGAATCAGGAAGCGAGTTTCATAACAGAGGGAGATTTGTACCGATTGATTATGAAATCGAAACTTCCATCGGCAGAGAAATTTGAATCATGGGTTATGGATGAAGTTCTTCCGACGATCAGAAAGACAGGCTCATACCAGAAACCACTGACGACAGTTGAACAGATACAGGTTATTGCGACAGGATTCTTAGATCACGAAGAGCGGCTTAACAGACTTGAAAATACCATGACTATTGACTACGCACAGCAGGAATCTATTAGAGACTTAGTGTCAAGTGTCGTAATTGCTCACCTTGGTGGGAAAGAGTCAAATGCTTACAAGGAAATTGGCAAGAAAGTATTTGCTGAATGCAACAGGGATATAAAGACTTACTTCGCAGTAAACGCCCGTAACAACATCCCTAAGCTGAGATTTGAAGAATCTATGGAATATGTTAAGAACTGGCATCCATGTACAAATACAGTAATGTGCATCAGGGACTGCAATGCTCAAATGTGTATTGAGTAGAAAGGAGCGTAAATGGACGCATTACAATTTAATAAAGCCGTCAGCCAGCACTGCAAAGAATCTGGTGGAGACTGTTGCAAATGTGACCTACGGCTTTACTGTTACCTATCGCCAAGTGAGCGACCAGATGAGTTAGTGAGCCTGGTTATTGATTTTTTGCATAACCACATTGAAAACCATGGTCATTATACCCATCACAGTGCGGCTTCATTTCCGTGTATTGATGATATGGACATGAGCACCGCAGTAGGCGGCGACTGTTACCAGAAACCTCATACTCTTCATAAACAGTCACGTGTTTGTGAATCTTGTGGCAATGATACAGTCGTGTAATTGTTTCAACCATATAATTCCCCTTTCGTTATACTCGGCATGTCGGTGCCTGTAAATGCATTATAGGTAGAGGGGAAAGGAAATACAATAGGTTGAATAAAAATCGTATTAAGAGATAAAAGCAAAGTAAGGAGGTAAAAAATATGAAACGCCATCCGATTATGGAATATGTGATTCCAGCAATTGTAGCAAGTGTGACAACAGTTTTAATCCGTTTAGTGCTAGGGTGGTAAGAATTGAAGCAATAATGAAAGGAGTAAATATATAAGCGAAGTTGATGCTTACATCAAGGAAAATACAAGGAGGAAAACCAATCAATGAAAAAATTCGAACTGACAGCAGAGTCAAAAATCAACATCTTTGGAAAGAAGCTTTTCCGTATCAAGGCGCTTATATCATTTGGAGATGTAGAAGAGGGAGAAACTGGTGGGTGGATTGAGAAAGAGGAAAACCTTGAACAGTCCTCCGGCAATGCATGGGTCTACGGCAATGCAGAGGTCTACGGCAATGCATGGGTCTACGGCAATGCAGAGGTCTACGGCAATGCAAGGGTCTACGGCAATGCATGGGTCTCC
>ERZ791899.1474-NODE-1474-length-19068-cov-4.109083_pt1 | contig 19068 bp, 18 predicted proteins | sample MGYA00510151_ERZ791899 | MGnify/ENA primary metagenome ERZ791899 (study PRJEB30046, sample SAMN00792118) | human gut metagenome | study: EMG produced TPA metagenomics assembly of the A metagenome-wide association study of gut microbiota in type 2...
GTAATTTTATCTTACATCAGTTTGGAGGTTTACACAAACTTTAGGATACTCCCGATCCGGTCTGAAAGCAACGATGCTTCCATCCTTTGTCTCATATACTTTCAGTCCTTCAAAAACCTCCTGGCAGTACTGAAGGATACCTGCGCACTCATTGATCACCACATTGGCATCTGCAGTCAGTCCTCCTTCATCCCAGGCGCCATTTTTGTAATTTGCCACATAGCGCATATCCGTCTGATGATATGCAAAACCGATATTTTCCCAGTCCAGATTTTTCTTTTCCATAATTTGTACTCCTTTGCAGATGTTACTGTGATAATGATATTTTAATAAAAATTGTGATACTCTTTGTCTAACTCTATTTTTCCAAAATATTTTTCAAAATCCATCCCCAGGTAATCACTCATCTGTTTCATTTCATAAACAGTCTTTACATCAACAGCAATTCCCTGTTCTTTTATTTTTTCTATTGCAAGAACTTCTTTTTCACCGTGGGTATAGATTTTTTCTTTTCCATCTGCTTTTGGTGAATTTCTCAATTCATCCAAAAATACAGATAAATGCTTCTTAATCTCTTCTGCATTTCCGAAAAATTCCAGATTTACAGCTGCAAATCCATGGCAGGTACCGCCTTTTCCATCTACATGAGTATGATTGGATGTCATACCCATAGATAAAATAGATGAAAATAATTCACAGAGCATTCCATATCCATATCCTTTATGACTGCCTGTTAATTCTTCGTTTCCTCCAAGCGGTACAATTCCTCCGCCTCGTTTTCCTACTATATTTCCCAGAACCTCTCCAGCATTCTTGCTTGGTTTGCCCTGGGCATCAAGCGCCCAACCAGCCGGAAGCTCCTTTTCTGCTTTATTGTACATTTCCAGTTTTCCGCGGGTTACTACTGATGTAGATGCATCAAATAAAAACGGGTATGGATCTGCTGGCATTGCCACAGCTATAGGATTGCTTCCTAACATTGCCTTTTTCCCAAATGTAGGAACCATGATCGCCTCTGAATTGGTACAGGACATTCCCATAAGTCCTTCATCACTTGCCATTTTTGCATAATATCCTGCAATTCCATAATGATTTGAATTACGCACGCTTACAATTGCAATACCACTTTTTTTAGCCTTTTCAATAGCCATGTTCATTGCTTTATATGCAACCAGCTGTCCCATTCCATCATGAGCATCAAGCACTGCTGTAACTGGTGTTTCAAATATAACTTCCGGGACTGCATCTACTTTGATCAGGCCTTTCTGTATTCCTTTATGATATCGGGAAATGCGCTGCATCCCGTGAGATTCAATTCCGAACTTATCAGATGTAAGCAGGACATCTGTTATGATCTTGCTTTCATCTTCTGAAAATCCAAAATTTTTAAAAGAATCGATACAGAAGCATTCCAATATTTCTGTTGGAAAATATAAATGTGACATAACGAAAACTCCTTTTTAACCTACCCAGCCAATACCAGATAAAATACAGATAATAACACATGCGATTCCGATCAGGATTCCTATTAAAGGCACTGCATATTTTAACCAGTCGGTATATTCAACTTCTGCAATTCCTAAAGCACCTACTAATGGACTGGATACAGGTGTCAAAGTATTAGTTAAGCTGTCGCCGATGCAATAAATCTGAGCAATGATCTCTCTCGTAACACCAAGAATATCTCCTACCGGGCATACTAACGGAAGCAGGATCGCAGCTTTGGAATATCCACTTGGGATCAGCATATTGAAGAATAAGATAAATGCAAAAATTGCAAGTGCAGCAACCATAGGTCCAAATCCACCAAATAAGGTAGATGCTCCATGAGCGATGGTATTAACCATCTTGCTGTCTGTTAAAATTGTACCGATAACTTTGGCAAATCCCAAAACAACGCAGATACCGCCCATTCCCTGGGCACCTTTAAAGAATCTCTTTCCTACTTCATTTGGATTGACCTGATAAATAACAGCTGTAAATAAAACATCCACTACCATTAATGCTACAAGATAATCATTTTCCCAGCCATAGTTTTTTGAACCAAATGCGTAGATAATATAACAGGAGAATAAAGTGATCATATTAACAAATGCACGGATCGGGAATTTTGTTTCTTTCTTTTCTCCCTGTTCCTCCGGTTTTGTAAGTACACCGGTAATGCTTCTTAACGGATTCTTTGTGATCTTTAATGCATAATGTGTGCAGTAAGCAGCATGTACAGCTGTAAAGATGATCCAGATGATAATACGCACCTGCATACCTGATAACGGTGTAACTTCACAGATAGACTGTACTGTGATCAGCAAAGTAGATGTAAAAGAAGCTCCCTGACCAATCAGGTATCCTAAATAAAACATTGACATAGCACAAATTCTGTCCAGTTTCAGTCTTGAGCAGATGACCAAGCCAACAGTAACAAATGCGATCATGGAGTCATTTCCTGCAAATGCGCCTAAAAGGGACATCAGTGTTACAATGGCAGGTACCAGTACTATAACACTCTTATCTTCCAGTCTGTAGATTCCATAATTGATCATTTCCTCAAAACAGCCTGTAGAAATGACAACTGCCAGGGATCCACCACAGATCAGCAGCAAAGAGATCGTACTAGCTGATCCTACAATTCCCTTCTTAATAGAAAGAAGTGCCTGCCATGGTGATACAGGATTCTGGCCAACAAACTGGAATGTACCTGCAATGGCACGTTTATTATCATCTAACTGGAACTCTCCACCTGGGACAATATAGCTTAATGCACAGAATACTAAAATAAGCAGCATGATCAGTACCAAAATCTGCGGTACCTGAATTTTTTTTCTTTGTTTTTCCCATTACCTTTCTCCTCCGTATTTACTTAACTGTGGCAAGAACCACCGTAAATAATTCTGTTTTTTCTACCATAGATGACAGCCTCATGGATTCATCCTTTGAATGGATCTTATACATATACGGGCCTAAACCATCTACAGAAGGAACCCCCTGATAGCTGAAATAGCTTGCATCTCCGCTTCCTCCTACTGTCTGTTCCGGAAGTTCATGATCTAAAAGTTTTCCAGCTGCCTTTACATGTTCGTAAAGCTTTACATTTTCTTCTGTACGCTCCATTGGGACGCATACCATTCTGAAGCCAATCTTAGTAGTTGTATCTGGAATATAAGATTCTTTTTCAATACGGGCTGCTATTTCTTTCACATGCTCAATATCTGCACGGCTTAACACCCTCACACCTACTGTTGCAGAAGCATAATCTGGGATGACTCCTACTCCATTTTCCCCGCCTTTTAATTCAACTGCATTAAACTGGATTCCCCGGTCATTTTCATTGCTTTCATAGAATTTCAACAGCTTACTTGCCAGTTCTATGGTTGCGCTTCTTCCATCCAGATAATTATTTCCTGAATGTGCTTTCACGCCATGGACTTCGATTGGTAACCGTATGGTTCCCTTTCTGGATGTAACAACTCCATTATCCAGTCTTGACGGTTCAAATACAAAGGCCATGTCTGTACCAGGAATTTCAAGGTCAAATACTGGATGTGCAACAGGAGTTCCTGATTCTTCATCACAGTTAAAGATAAATACGATTTCCTTATTTGGAAGCAACCCATTTTCCTGTAATATCTTCACTCCATAAATAGAAACCAGTAATCCACCTTTACAGTCTGCACTTCCTAAACCGTAAAATCTGTCTCCTTCAATATGCGGTGGATTCTCAGCTGTATCGCCTTTTTTAAATACAGTATCCATATGCGCACTGAGAATAATCTTGCCATCAGGATTTTCCGGTTTCAGCTTTGCTACAATATGCTGACCAAATCCTTTACTGTAATGTTTCTCAATCTGGATCCCCTGAATGGTATTTAACAAATTCTCAACGATTGCTACTATTTTTTTATTTCCTTCTTCATCACCTGTACCACAGTCAATCGAAGAAAACTTTGTAAGCAGACTCACCTGCTCATCAAAATATTTTTTTGCCCCTTCTTTCGCAGCTTGTAGTATTTGTTCTGTTTTGTCCATATGCTGTCCCTCCCAGACATATTTTTTATGTTTGGTATTTTAATGCTACTTTAATACCCAGCCTCTTCTCTGATGCCTTTACAGACTGATCAGATACCAAGGACTTACTTCACTCAGATCTGCGCAAATCTGAATGACTGTATATATGGATGCACCTCTTAAGGTTAATTGTACTAAAAGTAGTACTTTAACGCAAAAATCAAAAGTTTCTTCATGCTATAAAAATGCCCTTTTAAGTTTCTTAGAAATAAACTTTTCTTTTTTCGTAAGAACTTTTTGGAAAGACTATATAAAATCAAATACAAAATCGCCGCTTTGTTGATTTATATGAAACTTTTATAGTTAAGATTAATATAAAAAACTCATGGGAACTAAGCCTTTTAAGCCAAGCTTTATCGTTCCCATGAGTCATTTCAATCACGAACAATCTATTTTTTATATTTCTTAGCTTCTCTGATGATCGTTTCAGCTGCCTGCTTTACAAAAACAGGATCTGTTGCCAGGTTCATACGGATAAATCCTTCATATCCGGCTCCAAACCATTCACCATAATCTACTGCCAGACGGCATTTCCCCTGGATAAAATCATGGGTTTCTTCCGGTTTTACCCAGGCTCTTAAGTCGATCATTGGAAGATAGGTTCCTTCCATGGAGCATACCACAACTCCCGGAAGCTCTGTTTCCAGTGTTTCTTTCAGATATTTATAGTTGTCGCCGATCCCTTCCAATACATTGGATAACCATTCATCACCTGTCTTATAACCAGCCATAGTGGCAACCATACCCATAACGCTTACTTCTGTACGGTTTAAACCGTTGGCAAACTTATCATAAATTTCACGAAGCTTATCATTTATGATCACAATATGGGAATGGATCAGAGTCGCCAGGTTAAATGTTTTTGAGGATAAATTTAAAGTCAGTAAAATATCCTGGTATTTTCCTTCTGCCACAGAAGCTGCTGGCACGAATTTATTTTCTCCGAATACAATATCCTGGTGGATCTCATCTGCAACCACCAGAACATTGTACTTTTTGCAGATAGCAAGCACATGGTCCAGTTCTTCCTCTGTCCATACTCTTCCTGCCGGATTATGTGGGGAACACATAAGGAACAGTTTCACATCATTTTCTGTGATCGCCTGCTCAATTGCGTCATAATCCATGGAGAAATAGCCATTTTCATATTTTAAGTCTGCGGTTACAAGCTTACGGTCATTGTTGGTCACTACATTGTGGAATGGATAATATACCGGTGTCAGGATCAGACACGCATCTCCAGGCTGTGTATATGCATGGATCATCCACGCGATAGCTGTTACGCAGCCGGTGCAAAAACGTACCCATTCTTTTTTCACTGCAAAACCATGATGTCTTTCCATCCATTTTGAAAACAGTTCATAATATTCATCGGGAACCACGCCGTATCCGAAAATCCCCTGTTTTGCACGTTCAACTAAAGCATCTGTGATCCCTCACAGGTCTTAAATTCCATATCTGCCACCCACATAGGCAGCAGGTCAGCTTCGCCAAATTTTTCTTTTAACCCATCCCATTTACTGCAATTTGTATTGTGACGGTCTGCAATATATGTTTCTAAAAATTCCTGCTTATTCATATGCCGCTTCCTCTATTCTTGTCTTAGAATTTTAGGTATTAATGCTCTGATACTTTTTTCAGTGCCTCATCTAAGGAAAATGTTTCCGTTCCGTCCTCAAAGATCATAAATGGGATCCCGATTCCTCCATTTTCCTTTACCGGCACATATTTCTGATCATGCTCTCTTTTATTTAAAAACAGCTTCAATGCCGGAAAGCTGCTGGAAATATCCTGAAAATCAATTTCCACCTTATAATCTTTTAATTTATTCAGTGCATATAATGTGTCCTGGCATAAATGGCTTCCTATTAAAATAAGTTTCATATTTAATCCCCGAATTTAAAATATTTATTTCTCTCCCAGATACTTTTCTGTATGTTTTGTATTAACTGCTTCGCAGATTCTTCTTAAACCTTCTGCCAAAGTTGCCTTCGGGCAAGCCAGGTTCAGACGGATGAATCCATCAGAGTTCTGTACGAACATGTTGCCTCCTTCCAGAAGGACTCCGGCCTTGTATGCGAAGAACAGAGGCAGGTGCTCATCTGGCTCAAAGTAGGCATTTAAGTCTACCCACGCAAGATAGGTTGCTTCAGATACTCTGTATTTTGCCTTTGGCAGATGCTCCTTTAAGTATTCTCCGGTGAAGCGGAAGTTCTCATCCAGATATGCCCTTAATTCTTCCAGCCATGGCTCGCCCTTTTCATAAGCTGCCTGTGCTGCTGCAATACTTAACGGGTTGTCAAAGTTATAATGACGGCCTAACCAGATTTCTTTTAAGCCTTCATCACGGATGATCACGTTGGAGATCATCATACCTGCCAGGTTAAAGGTCTTGCTTGGTGCCATGCAGGTGATCAGGCGCTTGTAATCCGGCATTACCTTGCCCATTGGGATATGCTTTTTATCGCAGCGGATCAAATCACAGTGGATCTCATCAGAGATGACCCACATATTGTTCTTTTCAATGATCTCTGCCATCTTCTTTAATTCTTCTTCAGTCCAGATACGTCCACTTGGGTTATGAGGATTGCACAGGATAAACAGTGTAGTCTTCTCGTCTGCTGCCTTCTTGGCAAGATCATCAAAATCAATGGTATAATATCCGTCTTCATCATGAAGGTCACTGCATACATAGCCTCTCTTGCTAAAGTCTGCTGCATACTTGAAATATGCATAAGAAGGAGTTAAGAATAATACCTTTTCATCTGGTTTGCAGATGTATTCCACCATTTCATATAACGCTGGAATGATACCATTTGACATTACCAGTTCTTTTCTGTCAAAGGTCCAGCCATATCTTCTCTGGCACCATGCGGAAAATGCTTCGTAATAGCTCTTTTCAAATACTCTGGTATAGCCGAAGATACGCTTGTCTAAACGCTCTCTCATTCCGTCAATAACAACATCCGGTGTGGCAAATTCCATATCTGCTACCCACATACGGATAAATTCTTCATCCTTGTATGGGAATTTCATAGTCTCATCTGCATGGAAAATGTAATCACGGAAACCGTCTGTGTTCATGGCATTTGTATGCCGTCTGTCAATGATCTCATCAAAATTGTACATATTTTTTACCCCGTTTCTCTGATTTTCCAGGCTTGCGCCGGCCTGGTCTGTTATTTTTATTTCAGGTACTGGATGCATCTCATGCCTGGATTGTACTAAAATAAGTACCCGAAATCAAAGTGCTTTAAGTTTCTCTACAGTGGAATTTTACAAATTAAGTTTCCTGAAAATAGATTTTTCTTTTTTCTGTGCAGAGACTTTAGAAAAAGCAGGTAAACCAGAAAAGAAATCGTTGATTTATTGATTTATACGAAACTTTTCAGGGCTTTTGACCGGTGAATATGTCACAGATCCCTTCACCATATACACAATAAAAAATGAGAGATAAAGCCTTTTCAACGCAGGCTCATCTCTCATTTATATCACTGTATAACTATATTACGCCGGTCCATCCGGTAACAGTCAGCAGGAAAACGATCACACATGCCAGTAAAATAAGGGTGATAACCTTTGGGAACACCCACTTAAACCATCTTGGAAATGGCACTTCCGCCATAATGCAGGACCCGATCATCCAGCCTAAAAGCGGGGATAACAGGTTGGTAAAGCTGTCGCCCATCTGATAAGCTACAACTGCAAGGTTCAGATGTAAGCCCAGTGCTTCTGCTACCGGCTTCATAATAGGAACCAGGATCGCAGCCTTTGAAGTAGCAGACGGGATCAGCGGGTTGATAACAGAAACGATCCGTGTAAGTCCTACACTGGATACGGATTTTGGAAGACTCATAAGCGGCTTGGTAAGAACATACACAATGGTATGGATCACATTTCCATCTGCCAGCACCAGAGAGATCACCTTTGCAAGTCCGATAACAAAAGCTACAAAAGCCATAGAGCCAAGGCCTTTTGCAAAAGCATCAGCCAGCTTTTCAGCAGACATACCGCCGATAATGCCTACTACGATCATAGTAATGATCATAACTGCAAGCATAAAGTCAAAGGTCAGGTTACTGTCTCCGCCCATAAGAGGATAAATGGCAATGATCAGATACTGAAGTACAAAAAGAACAATAACTGCTACTTTTCTCCAGTTCATTTCCACATGCTTTAACAGTTCTTCCTCTGAACCGTTCACAATAGCATCCGGTCTCCAGCCATCCTGATACATTATAGATGCAGCAGGATTTTTGCGGATCTTTTTGATATACTGCATAGTCATAATGATCGCAACAAGTAAAAAGAAATTCATGATGACCAGCCTGGTAAAGAAACCAGAATAAGGAGTGACGCCCATAAGCATCTGTGTAGTTGCCTGCTGCGCAGGACCTGTACCAAAGCCCACTAATGCTGCAAAGGTGGTTACTGCAAAGGCACAGATTGGATCCAGCTTCAGCTTTTTAGAGAACATAACACCAACCGATACTACAGCGATCAGGGCATCTGTTCCACCAAATCCACCTAAATAAGCCATAAGGATCATCATCATGGATACCAGGATACCTGTTCCTTTATCCTTTAACTTATAAACACCCCAATTCATCAGATCGTCCATAACGCCTGTTTCCAGTACAACGTTGATATTAGCTCCTGATATCATAACAACAAACGCTATGGTTGCTGCTCCTACCATGCCTGACTTCACACGCATCAGTGCGCCCCACGGACTGACCGGTGTCTGATGTCCCAGGAAGTGGAAATCAGTACCTGTGATCTGTCCTGCTTCATTTACTGCAAACTCTCCGGCCGGGATCAGATAGGTTGCCAGACAGGCCAATACTATGATCCCAAACATAATCCACAAAAGATGCGGCATTTTAAACGGTTTCTTTTCTTTTTTTCCCATTTAGTTTTTCCCCTTTATACTCTTACGTATTTTTCAAACCATTCCCTGTTTTTATTTTTCAAATGCAAAGGCTGCTTCTGCACACACTCCCAGCCAGAATCCTGATTCATCTATATCGAATTTTCCATTATGGTGTGCTGCACCGCTGCCATAAGCTTCATTGCGGATCCCTAAAAATCCCAGCACGCCTGGATATTTGTTCTGATATGCACTGTAGCACTCAGAAGCAAACCACTTATCACAGTCTCCTAATACTTCTTCTCCACAGATCTCACCTACTGCTTTCTGGATCTTAAGAGCTGTTTTCTCATCATTTACAACAGGATATGGGCTGATATTATTTCTCTTTTCAAATTCAATGCCGCATCTGTAGGAATCTGCTGTATTTCTTGCGATCCGCTCAATGATCTCTAATGCCTTTTCTCCTTCTTCTTTATTGAAGAAACGGGCAGTTCCTCCTACATAAGCATCATCCGGGATAATGTTGGTAGCTTCTCCAGCTTTTACCATTCCAAGACCAAGTGTAACTGTTTCTTCTACATTTAACTGGTTCATAAAAGCAGAATTCAGCTGTGTGATAATATGGGCTGCCGGAATGATCGGGTTGATCGCCTGATCCGGTCTGGAGCCATGTCCGCTCTTTCCTTTTAGGTGGAAACCAATTCCTACTGTTCCTGCCATTCTTGGTCCCGGAACAATGTTGACCTTGCCTGCATCCAGTTCGTTATATACGTGAAATGCAAAGCACTCATCAATAGGATATTTTTCCAGTGCCTCTATCATGGTATCAATTCCGCAGTTTGTTTCCTCTCCTTCTTCAAAACAACAATATACAGTTCCTGGAAGTTCTTCTTTGTTCTGCACCAGTATTCTCATTGTTCCAAGGAGCATTGCCATATGGGCATCATGGCCGCAGGCATGACATCTGCCTGGAATTTCAGAAACGCAGACCTTAGGCTGCTTTAAATTTTCAGTTTCTTCCTGTAATGGCAGAGCATCTATATCTGCACGCAGTATTTTATTCTTCCCAGGCTTTCCGCCTTCAATGATCGCAATAAGGCCTGTTCCTGGAAGCTTTTCATAGGGAACACCCATTTTTTCGATTTCTTCTATCAACCGTTCTCTTGTGTGGAATTCTTTTCCTGAAAGCTCCGGTGAACGGTGAAATTCCCGCCTCATAGCCACTACGTAGTCCTGCTGGTCCTGTGCCAGTTCTTTTATCTTACTGGATTCCATTCATTTCCTCCTGCTTTTGTTTGTCAGGCTGCGCAAACCTGTCATTTAACTGATTTCCTGGATGCATCTCATATCTGCATTGTACTAAAAAAAATACGCTGAAGCAAAAAGGCATTTGTTTCCTCTTAATGGAAAAATCTAAAACTTGTTTCCTGAAACTGGATTTTTTTCTTTTCAACACCTGCTTTTGGCCCCGCCTGAAAAACTGCAGAAAAAAATCGCGGTTTTGTTGATTTATACGAAACTTTTTGCTATCATAAAGTCATTAAAAATACAGTTGGATCCTTACTTTAATCTATAAAAGGAGTGGCTTAATCTATGTCCCAGATCAGTACAGAAATCGGAAAACAGATCCGCACTTTCCGCAAAAAACGCAAAATGACACTGGAAGCCCTTGCGGCTGTTATCTGCAAAAGCAAATCTACTGTTTCCAAGTATGAAAACGGGGAGATCCCGGTAGATATTGAAACATTATATGAAATTGCCTCTGCTTTGCAGATCCACGTAGAGCAGCTGCTCTACTGTCCGCCACGCCATGCCAACCTGCCGGACAGCAAAAACAATCCCGCCTTTTTCGCAGGCTGCTCCCAGTTTTATGCCTATGTATATGACGGAAGAAATAAGCAGCTGATCCGCTGCGTCTTTGATGTGCTTTCAGAAACCGATACATCAAGTTATAAGATCATGATGTATATGAATTTTAAAGATTTTGAAAATTACAAGCTGTGTGAAAATACATACTGGGGCTATATTGAGCATTTTGACGCCCTGACCAATATCCAGCTGACCAACCAGGACAGCCCGGTAGAAAAAGCCAGCGCACAGATCCTTGCTTCCTATCTGGATACAGATACAAAATGGGGACTGTTCAATGGTTTTTCCAGCCGTCCCATGATGCCCATCGCTACTAAAATGCTGTTTTCAAAAACAAAACTCCCGGAAGACGAAGCTCTGCTGCAGGGCCTTAAAGTCTCCCGGGAAGATATACGTTTGTTAAAGCTTTATAATATGTTTACAGTGCTTTAGATTTCTTTCTTGTTGTCAGCACCAGGTGTGGTAACGATCACTTTGGCAGGTGTGATGATAAGCGCTCCCTTTGCAGTTGCAGCACCCTTAAACATGCTCTCTACCATAGCCTTAAAGGTATCTACAACATCGCCCTCTGTTACGTACTCAGCAGTTCCCTTGATCTGATATCCTTCCAGGCTCTGTGCGTCATATACAGAAATAGCGATTTTTCCGTCATTTGCCTTAATGTTGTTTAAAGTTGTTTCAAGGAAAACATCGCCTACAACCAGCTTGCCATCCTCTGTTACATCCTTAAATGCAACTGGAACTACATTTGGCTCTCCATTTGCACAGGTAGCAAGATCCCACATACCATTTTTTAATACTTTGATCACTGACTCATTTAACATTGAATATACCTCCATTCGTTGCTTTTGCATGTCTGCATTGCTTATTGACAGTACTTATCTTATCGGATCTGCTACTGTTCTGGAAGATATTAGTCAATTTATAAGCCGCTATTATTTTTTATAGTTTTTATATGATCATTTTTCTCTGTAACCGTTATTCTTTTTACAGCAGTTTCCCATACATTTCAGGCCGTCTGTCCCTGAAAAGTCCCCAGGAAAGGCGGTCTTCCATCAGCTGGTCCAGGTCAAAGGTTGCTGCTATAAAGCCTTCTTCCTGTCTTCCCATGGATATCTGGATCTCTCCACAGCCGTCGGTGATAAAAGATGAACCGTAGAAAACAAGGGAAGAACTCTGTCCTGCATTTTCTGCACATGGCTCTACCCGTTCCTCACCTATCCGATTGGCTGCAACTACGGGTACCAGGTTGGCTGCGCTGTGTCCCTGCATACATCTTCTCCAGTGAGGCATACTGTCAGTGGAAAGAATAGGTTCACTTCCAATAGCTGTTGGATACAGAAGGATCTCTGCGCCTTCTACTGCCATAGCTCTGGCAGTCTCCGGAAACCACTGGTCCCAGCAGATCCCAACGCCCACTTTTCCATAGGCTGTGTCAAATACCTTAAAACCGGTATCTCCCGGTGTGAAATAAAATTTTTCCTGATAGAAATGGTCATCCGGGATATGGGTCTTTCTGTAAACGCCCAGAATAGAACCGTCTGCATCGATCATAGCAACAGAATTAAACAGCCGGTTTACATCTCTTTCATAAAAGCTTACCGGGATCACTACTCCAAGGCTTGCACAGACTCTCTGGAAATATCTCACTGCCGGATTTTCCATTACAGGCGTTGCAAACTGGTAATAATCATATCTGCGCTCCTGGCAGAAATACTGACGTTCAAACAGCTCTGGAAGAAGGATCACCTGAGCTCCTTCCGCTGCTGCCTGACGTACCAGAGCCTCTGCTTTTTCTATGTTTTCTGCTACATTTCTGCTGCAGCGCATCTGGACTGCGGCACATCTTACGTTTCTCAATTTTCGTTTCTCCTTCTTTCACTGGACCCGATATTCCCAAATCCATTTGATCCGTTGTTTTTCCAACATTTTATAATGTTTCATCCATTTTTATTTTCGTTGGCAACTTTTGCGGTTACTGCTGGTTGCCGAATTTTACTTTCCACAGCCTGAAGGGATCTGCTGGGTAATACAATGGATATTTCCGCCACCTATGATGATGGCCTGTGCATCAATCGGGCAGATCTTCCGCTCCGGGAACAGCTTTCCTAAAATATCGCAGGCCAGCTTATCATGCTTATCCTGAAACTGAGGAACTAAAACTGCTTCATTTGCAATATAGAAATTTACATAACTGGCTGCCAGCCGTTCTCCTGCTTCTCTGATATCTTCTCCCGGCTCAAAAGCAAGACCTTTTAAGTCTTCTTCCTGGATGCATACCGGCTTTTCAGGAATTGGCAGTTTATGGATCACAAACTTTCTGCCCTTTGCATCTGTCTCATTTTCCAAAATCTGGTAATCTTCCATGGAAAGGGCATACTGTGGATCTTCTTTATCATCGGTCCAGGCTAAAACTACCTCTCCCGGCTTTACAAAGGCGCACACATTGTCCACATGCTCATTGGTCTCGTCCTGCCAGATGCCGTTTTTCAGCCAGATCACCTTTTTTGCACCCAGATATTCACAAAGCTTCTTTTCAATCTCTTCTTTTGTAAGGCGTGGGTTTCTTCCAGGACTTAAAAGACATGCCTCTGTTACTAACAGCGTTCCTTCTCCGTCACTGTGAATGGAACCGCCTTCCAGGACAAAATCTCCTGCATCATATACAGGATAACCAAGAGCATCGCAGACCGCCTCTGCCGCAGCATCATCCTTTTCCCAGCTTGCATAAAGGCCGTCTACCTCACCGCCCCAGGCATTAAAACGCCAGTTTATGCCACGAACTTCCTTTCTGGCATTTTTGACAAAGGTCGGCCCTACATCCCTGGCCCAGGCATCGTCCGTTTCTATAGGTAAAATATGGATCTTTTCTGACTTTCCGGAAAAAGCTGCCTTTGCAGACTCCATGGCAGAAGGTCCTGCTAACATGTAAACCTCTTCTCCTTCTGCTATAGCCTCTGCGATCTGTGCAAAAGCTTTTCTGGCATCTCTGGCTCCATAAGTCCAGGAACCGGGGCGCTCCGGCCAGATCATAATGGTGCCTTTGTGAGGTTCAAACTCTCCCGGCATGTGAAATCCATCTGATGCCGGCAATGTTTTTAGCCGTTCCGCCTGCACCGTTTTATTTATCTTATCCATTTCACCGGTCATATCCGTCTTTTCCACCATCACCATTATGCCAGTCTCCCCTTAAAGTCTTCATATCCAAAAGTGCGGATCATCTCGCAGTCCCCGTCCTCTTTCATCACAGCGATCCCAGGAAGGGGAATACCGTTAAATGTATTATTTTTCACCATGGAATAAATAGCCATATCCTGAAAATACAGCTTATCTCCCACCTGAATCTGTTTATCAAAGGAATAATCCCCGATCACATCTCCCGCCAGACAGGTACAGGAGGAAAGACGGTAGGTAAACTCCTTTTCTCCTGAAACTCCGCTGTCCTTTAATGGCGGCCGGTATGGCATTTCCAGCACATCCGGCATATGGCAGGCAGCAGAAGCGTCTAAGATCAGCACAGACAGTCCATTTTCCACAATATCCATTACCTCTGTCACCAGATAACCGGCATTTAAGGCAATAGCTTCTCCCGGCTCCAAATACACTTCCACTCCATAAGTGTCTCTTATATGACGAATGCATTTTATAAGCAGCTCTCTGTCATAATCATCTCTTGTAATATGATGACCGCCGCCCATATTCAGCCATTTTATCTTAGAAAGCCATGGGCCGAACTTTTCTTCCACCGCTTCCAGTGTTTTTGCCAGATCATCTGCATTCTGCTCGCAAAGCGTATGAAAATGCAGGCCGTCCAGAGCCTCAAAAAGCTCCGGCTCTGCTGCAATCTCACAGTCAAATACCTCTTTTGTAACGCCAAGTCTTGAACCAGGAGCACAGGGATCATAAATGGCATGCTCCCCCTGAGTGGAACACTCCGGGTTGATGCGCAGTCCCAGGCTTTTTCCTGAGACTGCGTCTTTATGGCGGCGAAGCTGGGCAAAGGAATTAAAGATAATGTGGTCACAGATCTCTCCCAGTTCTTTTATATCTGCATCCTTATAAGCCGGGGCAAACACATGGTTTTCTTTCCCCATTTCTTCTTTTCCAAGTCTGGCCTCATACAGGCCGCTGGCTGTGGTGCCGTCTAAATACTGCCCGATCAGAGGATATTCATAAAAGCAGGAAAAGGCTTTCTGGGCCAGCAGGATCTTACAGCCTGCTTTTTCCCGGACATCCCCCAAGATCTCCAGATTTTCTTTCAATTTCTTCTCATCGATCACATAACAGGGAGTGGGAAGCTGATCCATTCTCATTTTCAAGTTCTCCCTATTCTACGATCTGAGGATCTTCGCATACCTGCCATGGAAGTCCCCACTTATTTAAGGCGTCCATAAATGGATCCGGATCAAATTCCTCTACGTTAAACACGCCGTCTTTTTTCCATGCACCGGTAACTACCATCATAGCGCCGATCATAGCCGGAACACCGGTTGTATAGGAAATTGCCTGGGAACCAACCTCTTTGTAGCACTCCTGGTGGTCGCATACATTGTAAATGTAAATGGTCTTTTCTTTTCCGTCTTTTACACCATTAAAGATACAGCCGATATTAGTCTTTCCTACAGTTCTTGGACCTAAGGAAGCAGGATCAGGAAGCAGTGCCTTTAAAAACTGGATCGGTACGATCTCCTGTCCCTGGAACTGGATCGGGGAAGTGGAAAGCATTCCTACATTTTCCAGGCATTTCATATGGGTTAAGTAGCTCTGTCCAAAGGTCATAAAGAAGCGGATCCGCTTAACTCCCGGGATATTTTTTGCAAGAGACTCGATCTCTTCGTGATGAAGAAGATACATATCTTTCTTTCCTACTTCAGGGAAATCATATTCTCTCTTGATCTCCATTGGCTCTGTTTCTACCCAGTGACCATTCTCCCAGTAGGAGCCGTTTGCAGATACTTCGCGTAAATTGATCTCCGGGTTAAAGTTGGTAGCAAATGGATAGCCATGATCTCCGCCGTTGCAGTCTAAAATATCAATGGTATGGATCTCGTCAAAATAATGCTTTAATGCATAAGCAGAAAATACGCTGGTAACACCCGGATCAAAACCGCTTCCTAACAGGGCGGTAAGACCAGCCTCTTTAAAACGGTCATTCAGATCCCACTGCCAGGAATAATCAAAGTATGCAGTAAATCCTTTTTCCTTGCAGCGTTTTTCGTAAATTGCTCTCCACTGTGGATCATCTGTATTTTCAGCCTCATAATTGGCTGTATCAATGTAGTCTACACCTGTACGAAGGCATGCTTCCATAATAGTAAGGTCCTGATAAGGAAGAGCCACGTTTAATACTGCATCCGGCTTATAGGAGCGGATCAGTGCCTCAAGTTCTTCTACCTTATCTGCATCCACCTGGGCGGTTGTGATCACCGTATCTGTTTTTCCTTCTAACTGTGCCTTTAAGGCATCACACTTTGATTTTGTGCGGCTTGCGATCATAAGTTCTGTAAATACACCGCTGTTCTGGCAGCACTTATGTACTGCTACGGAAGCTACGCCTCCACATCCGATCACCATTAATCTGCTCATTTGTTATTTTCCTCCTCTTCTAACAGGTCCTCCACATATTTTGGCAGCATGAACGCGCCGGTATGGAGATTGGTTGTATAGTACCATGTAGGTATATGAAATTCATTCCACTTTTCCGCCTGAAGATCATTTAACGGATGATACTTCTTTGACGCAAAGCCGAACAGCCAGTAGCCGGACGGACAGGTTGGAATATGGGCCTGATACACACGGCTTACAGGGAAAGAACGGTATACTTTCCTGTGCATGCTACGGCAGGCAGCTTCATCTTCATCATAAAAGGGGCTTCCATGCTGATATACCATGATCCCGTCTTCCCGCAGCGCATTGTAGCAGCTGCCGTAAAACTCCTTTGTAAACAGACCTTCTGTATGTCCAAATGGGTCTGTAGAGTCATTGATGATCAGGTCATAACAGCCTTTCTTTCCACGAAGGAAACGCAGTCCGTCGTCATAATATACATGGACCCGCTCTTCGTCTAATCCGCAGGCTACCTCCGGAAAGATCTCCCTGCACACATCTACAAACATTTTGTCCGTTTCTACTACGTCAATGGACTCAATTCCCGGATACTGGATCAACTCCTTTGCCACACCGCCGTCCCCGCCGCCAATGATCAGCACATTTTTCACATTAGGGTGGACAGCCATAGGCACATGGGTCACCATTTCATCATAGATAAATTCATCTTTTTCGGAGAAGACGATCTCCCCGTCCAAGGCTACAAATTTTCCAAACTCAGCAGACTCAAATACATCGATCCGCTGATACTCACTTTCACCGGAAAACAGCTGACGGTCCACACGGACAGAAAGCTTTACATTTTCCGTATGAAACTCCGAATACCAAAGTTCCATTTTCTTCCTCCTGATGTTCTCCCACAGCGGGAGCAATTTATACTAAAACCATCAGCCGTTCGATCTTCGGGTCTTCTGTTCCCTGCATGGAACATCCTTTTTCCTTTGCATAAAGAATGTACTCCACGATCTCCTGGGTGATCACTTCCCCTGGCGCCAGGATCGGGATACCCGGCGGATAACACATAACAAATTCACCGCTGATCTTTCCTGCCGTCTGTTCAATAGGGAGTGAAACTTTCTGGGCATAAAAAGCTTTCTGTGGGGAACATTCTACTTTTGGTGAAATGTATTCCCCGGTGAGCATGCCCGTCTTATCTTTCCTGTAAAGGCGCTCAATATCTGCCAAAGCTCCCACAAGGCGCTCAATATCCTGAATGCGGTCACCAATGGAAATGTATGCCAGAATGTTGCAGATATCTCCAAATTCGATCTGGATATCATACTCATCCCTTAACAGGTCATAAACCTCGATGCCAGCCAGTCCGATCCCCAGTGTATACACAGAAAGCTTGGTCACATCAAAATCATAGACACTGGTACCATTGACCAGATCTTTTCCATATGCATAATAGCCGCCAATGGAATTGATCTCATTTCTGGCATATTCTGCCATCTGGATCACTTTCCCAAAGGATTCCTCCCCCCGCAATGCCAGGTTTCTTCTGGAAATATCCAGACTGGAAAGGAGAAGATAGGATGCGCTGGTAGTCTGCGTCAGGTTAATGATCTGACGCACATAATCCTGGTTCATGCCCTTATTTAACAGAAGCATGGAGCTTTGTGTCAGGCTTCCTCCAGATTTGTGCATGGAAACAGCTGCCATATCTGCACCTGCTGCCATTGCATTTACCGGAAGGCCTTTTCCAAAGTACAAATGAGTTCCATGGGCTTCATCTGCCAGCACCTTCATGCCTTTTTCGTGGGCCAGTTTTACGATCCCACGCAGGTCAGAACAGATCCCGTAGTAAGTGGGATTATTTACCAGGACTGCCACTGCATCCGGATTTTCCTCAATGGCTTTTTCCACCTTCCGGATATCCATTCCAAGAGAGATGCCCAGATCTCCGTTTACTTCCGGATTTACATAAACCGGAACTGCCCCGCAAAGTACCAGGGCATTGATGGCACTTTTATGTACATTTCTTGGCAGAATGATCTTATCTCCTGCTTTACAGACTGAAAGGATCATCCCCTGAACAGCAGAAGTGGTTCCCCCTACCATAAGAAATGCATGGCTGGCGCCAAAGGCCTCTGCTGCAAGTTCCTCTGCCTCCCGGATCACAGATACCGGATGGCACAGGTTATCCAAAGGTTTCATGGAGTTTACATCTAATCCAACACATTTTTCCCCTAAAAGAGCTGCCAGCTCTGGGTTTCCCCGTCCTCTTTTGTGTCCCGGTACGTCAAAGGGCACTACCCTTTTCTTTCTAAAACGCTCTAACGCCTCATAAATAGGCGCACGCTTTTGTGCTTCCAGGTCCATTTTTCCGCCTCCTCATACTCGCCGTCCCTTTTATCCATAAAAAAACATAAAAAAAACAGGTGACGGCATATTCCATCACCTGCTGTATGTGTTTTGTCTTTAAATGTCTCTGTCCTTTTAACAGACAGAAAAAAAGTGACCCTACTCCCCAGTTCTCTGCTCTGTTTTGCCAGAAGCTCTTATTGACCGTTTCACAAGTGACGTGCCTTTTTGCACTGATAAAATTACGCATACTGCGTATCGACTTATAAAATTTGGGCTCCTAACCCAATCAATAATGTGGTTTCCCACTTTCGGCTTCTGACCCGCCTGTCCGTCTGGGCTTAACTCAATAT
>ERZ791899.1501-NODE-1501-length-18656-cov-3.973926_pt1 | contig 18656 bp, 28 predicted proteins | sample MGYA00510151_ERZ791899 | MGnify/ENA primary metagenome ERZ791899 (study PRJEB30046, sample SAMN00792118) | human gut metagenome | study: EMG produced TPA metagenomics assembly of the A metagenome-wide association study of gut microbiota in type 2...
AATAACTTTGCACACTTCTTTGCATGCTCGGTTATTCAATGGCCGAGAAGCTGACGATTTACTTTTCTTTTTGGTACCATTTTTTGCCATAAATACTCATCATTTGTAGATCTCCCTCAAAATTCTTTGAAATATAATGCAAAAAACTGTATAAGAAATACAAGATTTTTTCTTGCATAATTGATGTGTCTTTCATATATTCATGAAGGAAACAACTTCCAATGCTATTATCGACATCAACTTCGTCATTACAATATTTCAAAAAGAATTTCGCATCCGACAATCGAATCCATTTAGATTTTTCAACAGTGTGCGTTATTCGGCCTTGTTTTTGTAAATCTAAACATGAATCATATCGAATTGTATAAGCTGCAATATTACATAAGGAGTTCATAACAATGTCGTTTTTCTCTGCATATGATACGAAATCCATCGATGGTTTATTAATCCCATGTTTCAGCATTTGAACAAAGAATATATGCAACATTTGTGCTCTCTCTATGATTGGCGTAGTATCTGTTTTCAAAATATCATATAAATCTTCTTCTAATTGTGTCATGATCGAAATCACCCTTTCTCAAATTCGTCATCTAGTTACGGATTAAATATGACAGATGAGAAAAAAGATAAAGATTACATATGAGAAAAAGAGACCTGCTTGTGCAAGTCTCATTCTTCTGTTGCGTAAACATAAGTACGATTTCCGTTTCTTTCATAGCTGCATGTTACGAAAGTATATAAATGCTTTTTGATCTTTCTAATTGGAATCGTGCTTTTTGCAAGAATTCTTTGATAAAATCGTTGCTGGTCCTTTTGATCGCCAAAGTCAATAGGAACACTTGTTGCTGGGCCAGCATAAGCAGACACGACGTTTAATTTTCTTGTTTCTCCTGGCAGATATAAGATGATTCTACGATGTTTTTTTACAAAAGAATCTTCTCTGAATTTTACCAATTGAGCAAACATTGTTCCATTTCGCATATGATGCCCATAGATCACGCTATTATCTGAAGAAAAATCCTGATGACAATGACTATCTAAGAAAATGCATCCAGCGAAATTATAATTTTTCCGAAAGGTATGATGCATATATTCTTCATTATTTTTTCCTTGTACAACTGGATAATCGATATTCGTTCCAGGAACTTCAATCCATGCAACAATATCTGGATTGATCTTATGCAATCTTTCAAAATCAATACTTCTTTCTTTTTTCTTCTTCATTTTTTTGATCTTTTGGTATTCATGATCGGCTTTCTGATATTCCACATGTAAATTCCAAGCTTTACGACCAAAAAATATGGCAACTATAAAGCATGCGATCATCCCGATCGTAGGGATTATCTTTTTCATTCAAAAGCACCTCCTCATATCAAATATGAGAGATATTATCTGAAAAATTGTTCTTTCATTTTGGCTTTCCAAAAGATCCACTTCATCTTTAGCCGAAATTTTAAACTCGGTTTCCATTCTGCTTTGGTCTCATTTTGTTCAATCTCTTTTAATTCATCTTGAATCCAAAGTTTTGCAGCTTTTTTCATTTCATCATTCATGATTTGTACTCCTTTTTTGCATATATTTTCCGTTACATTGTATAAAGCATTCAAATTACAAAAAGGGGAAGAAAAAAATAAAATTTTTTCGAAAATATGTTCTGATTATTGACTTATAAAACCAAGATATAGTAATATAGTCATGTAGATGTTTTATACTTCTTATAATATTACCATGTATCTTAATTTTTTGAAGCAGCTATGATCTCCCCATTTTGTAGCTGCTTTCAATTTTATAGGTACATTTTTTCAGAAAGGCGTGGAGAAAATTTATGTTTAAAATTAAAATTCAAGGAGAAAAATTATTTTTTGAAAACTTTCCATTTAAAACAAAAGAAGTCGGAATATCTTTTATTAATTCTGGCGTCGCTATTTATGATGAACCAATCAAAAATTTAGAAAATTGGCAGATGAATGTAAAAGTGGAAGATGGAGTATGTGTAGATCAAAAGGCAGCAGATATGATGTTAGGATATTTTAATGGCATTACAGAAATGTCATTTACTCAGACACCAACGGGTTCTTATATTTGTCGCACGAAATCTACAACTCAAATAGATCAACTAAATTAGTTTTTATAATTGCACACAAAAAAAAGAAGAGATCCGCATCGTTTTTGCGAGTCTCTTTTTCTTTAAAATGATCGATATGCTCCAACAACTTTTCCGATAATTGATACATCTGATACAATAATTGGATCCATAGTATCATTTTCTGGTTGTAAACGATAATAACCATTTTCTTTATAAAATCGTTTCACGGTTGCTGAATCTCCTAATAAGGCAACTACAATATCTCCATTTTCAGCAGTGGTAATCTGTTCAACCAACACCATATCACCATCAAATATTCCAGCTTTGATCATGCTTTCGCCATGAACTCGTAGCATAAAATGAGGGATATCATGACATCGGATCGCAGGAACTGGAAAGTAGTCCTCTATATTTTGTACTGCAAGAATTGGCTCTCCTGCTGTTACTGTTCCGATGATCGGGACAAAATCAACCTTATGGCCTAAATCTTTCATAACCCTTGCCTTATTATTGATGTCATCAATTACTTCAATTGTCCTTGGTTTTGTCGGATCTTTTTTGATATATCCTTTTCTTTCCAAACTTTCAATATGAGCATGAACAGATGCGGGAGAGCTTAAACCAATGGCTTCTCCAATTTCTCTTACAGATGGTGGATACCCTTGTTCTGCTACTTTTTCCCGAATAAAATCGTATGTTCGTTGTTGTTGTTTTGTTAATTTTTCTCTTTGTTCTGGCATCTTCGATACCTCCGTGATTCTAATATTTTCTCCAGACTTCAAAAGACTCTCTACCCAACTTTGATCATATCATCAATTTCTACATCTGCCTGTGTTATGATATCTCCTGTTTCTTCATTATGAAACAGGAAAAATGCATGTCCCCCATCTTCAGATACATTTAAAATCTGATATTTTGTAGGAAATGAAGCATCAAAAAGTGTTACCTGCACCTGATCTCCTTCTTTAAAAATGCCACACTCTGTATTATATTCTTTCTTTTCTCGATCAATATCATATACTCTCATTATTGTCCTCCTAATCTGTCATATAAGTTTTGAGCGGGAAAACTCACAGGCTTGCCTGTGGGCATTAATAAGTGATATCTCATACAAATTTTTTACCGCAATTCGTTTATTATCCATAAAGATGATTTCTTTTTTCTTTTGATCGATCCATTTGACCTTTCCATTGTATACCTCATATATTCCTCCGGCTTTACGAAGATCTGGAATGAAATATGTTACTTCGATCTTAGGATGATTTGATACATTCAAAAAGATCCATTGCAGATTCTGATCGATCTGTTCTTTCTGTGCTTCAGTCAGAATTCTTTTCGGTTCTACAATCCTCTGCACTTCTTCATATTTTTCCTTTTGTCCTTTCAATGCTGCAAATGGAGCAAACTGTGCTGCTCTACTTTGCATGGACATTTGCGGATGTCTTTTTGATACATGATGAGGCAGATCTATGATATCGTCATATTTGCCCATAAACTTCTCCCTCCCGAACATATATTCTATTTTGATTATAACATCTTCCCTCTTTAATTGCAAACGAAAAACTCTGGCAGTTTCTTCCACCAGAGTCTATTCTTTATAATTCAACATCTGAAATATCGATATCTTCAATTTCTACGTATCTTCATCTGTGCGATTTTCTTCGTTATCTGATCCGCTCCAGTAATTCACTGTCATTCCAACAATCTTGATATTTATTTGCAACATGATTGACTAGTTCTATAGGATAACATTTTTTCATAATATTTTTTTCCTAATACACACATCTCTTACAAGCGGTATATCCACGTTTGATTGCTTCAGATTTTGTGAGCTTGCTTGGATTCCTCATATTACTACATGATTTTTTATAATGATATTTTTTCCCAGTACGTGGAACCCAGACATACTTTACATTTTTATTTACCTTTTGAGCTTTTGTTGTTTTATACTTTTTCTTAGTTGATTTTGTTGTCTTTGTTACTTTCTGTCCACTGAGATGACTAGATCCATCCTTGTAGTTAATTACAATGCCCTTCTGTACATTGAAAACAAATACGTTGAATTTAATACCTTTTCCTTTGTCTTCAATGGATTGAGCTTCCATTTTAACGCCTCTGGCAAGCTTTTCCTTACCTTTGAATACAGGTGTTACTCGATACAACACATGATTTCCTGTTTCTTTTACATAATCAGCAATCATATTTTCGAATGGAAGCATTCCATCTACATTTAAAGATCTTGTTCCAGTGATCAGATTTTTTCTATTTGCATTTTCCCCAGTTAACTGGTACCCAATTAGATGACAACGATTATACAAATATTTCCCATTAACACAGTTATATTTGACTGTATGCCATCCTGTTGGCTTGATCATTCCAATTGCTCCTCTTTCCGTTGTTGGCATTAGATTCCTGCCAACGTTGGCAATGGCTGTTGTACATCTCCCATACTTATCGAGTTTCCCATATTTTTCATAGGATTTTCTGTTCTTAAGTTGTGTTTTTGAAAACTTAGGTCTGTTTTTGTTCTGTGCTACATAAATCTTTCCGGTATATTTTGGAATTGTTGCGGCTTTGACTTCTGTTGTTTGAGAGTTGCTGATGATTGGGCTGATATTTATACCAGCGATCATTGTAACGGATAATGCAAATGCAAGCATTATCTTTTGGATTCGTTTTTTCATATTTACACTTCCTTTCTTATGTACCATTATATATTATTTTTATATTTCAAAAAAGTATTTCTTGCATTTTCGAAAAATAGTGATATACTTAATTCATGGATTAACATCCTGGAAGACATCCTTATTACATACTATACAAGTCTTCCTATATACTCCCCTCAAGGTCTGTGTTTTATCACGGATCTTTTTATTTTTCTGATTTTTTGTTTTAACTGATGTTTTAATATCTCTTTCATCTTCTTGTAGAAATCACATTCTAACAGATCTTGTTTCATGAGATTACACTCTTTACAACAACACTGTAGATTTTTTTCATAATTTGTTCCGCCTTTTGATAATGGGACAATATGATCGATCGTCATCTCATCGAATGGGATAAATCTTCCGCAATAAACACAACGTCCTTCTGATTGGTTGTATACGCTCATCCGAGTTTCTTGAGGAAACACAATTCGTTTGCTCATATCTTCACTTTGTATTTCTTTCACATGTTGAGCTGGCATTGGAATAGGATCAGAAATTACTCCTGGATTTGATTCCGGTTTTGACAGCTCTTCAATTATAAATCCACTAGTTTTCTTAGGAGCATGATCTTTTACCTTTTTGATTTTTGCTTTGGACGGAAAGATTGTTGCTTTGTCCTTATCTGTTGTTTTACCGATTCCACCGGACGGGCTTTCCACAATATAGCTAGTTGTTCCTGATGCTGTCTTTTTTAAAATATATCCTGCAAACATAATTTTCTCCTTCCTTTAAATTTCTTCTTTCTTTAAATATGAAGGATTTTCAGATTTTCAAAAATCATATATAAAAAAGGAATCATTGTTAGATTCCTTTTCTTAACATCCCATGTTTGTATTTTCTTCAACATCAGCAATATATTTTTCTAATGCTTCATATTTAAAGATGATCTCATTTATTTTATCAGTAGTTAACAATTGTGTTGCTTTTGTTTCTTCATCACGGAAAGTTAGTCGATTATGAGATTCCGCCCAAACAGAAATTCCAAATATGATGTCTCTGTATTTGTTCATATATTTTTCTATCTTAATTAATTTTTATAACTATATTGATTTTTTAATAGGTTTTATTACAATATTTCTCGATTATTTATAACATAATTACTTTAACAGATGTATTTTTACTTAGTTTATTTTAAAAACAAACCCATGATCCTTATACCACTTTTTTACCTTTTCTCTTGTATTTTCGTCTGGATTACAATCAATATTGATACTGAAAAGATTATCATAATGATCACTTAACAAGGTATATTCAATCTTTCCCATGTCAATTTCAGCAAGCCAAATTATATCATCACGTATATCTAATGCAAGATCAATATTTTCTCTAAACAAGATAGCAGTTTCGTTTTCTATATATTCGCTTAAAAATTGTATATGATCTTTTTTGACAACATACATTTCCAGCTTTTGAAATAATGTGATGCTTCCTTTTCGGAAATCTATGTTTTCATCTTTAAAAATTACATTTAAACATTCGGCAGTTGTTCGTCGTGCTTGTTGTCTGGCAATTTCATGATATTTTCTATTTTCTTTAAAGCACAATTTATCACTTATTTCAAAGATTTTAACTGCTAATTCAAAATTCTTTTCAGATTTTAATTCTGTCAACAAATCACTTCTTATTTTGTTAGTTCTTTTTTCTAGTTTATCTAACATCTTGCAGATTTTTTCATTTTTCATGTTTCTCATCCTTTCCTTTTAACAGATTATTAGTTACGTCCCAATATGTTTCTATTAAAAAAATAAGCTGCAAGCTTCATATATTACACTCTATATTACAGGAAAATTTATAATTCAACAAGCAATGATTATTTCAAATTACAGATTGAATGATCCCCAATTTTTCTCCACGATGACAAGCAGCAGCTAAATCTACATGGAAATATTCTGCGATCTTACGTGTTTTAATCTGATTTCCTTCTGAATACTGATTAGCAATTTTTCTGTATTCATCTTCTGGCATCATGAGTGCTAATGCAAAATCATATGTCATCCATTCTTTCTTTATATCTTCTGCACGAAAAGCATAATTTCTTTTGTATACTGTATCGTCTGTCCATTCGTTCCATAGTTTTCTATTCGTCTGATAACCCATGAAAAGAAACAAATATCCAAGTTCTCTTGCAATCAACATTGTTCTATTAGGTGAGTTTTTCACACGATCATCCACCAAAATAACAAATGCATCTTTATGCTTCTTAACATAGCAATTCTCCATTTTATGTTGTAATTCAGGTGTATTAACTACTTTTCCACCAAGCTTTTCAACAACAGCGTCTATATCTGTGATAGGAATTTTGATGTCATACAGTTTAATGATATCTTCTGTAAGATGATTTATTAGAACTTTTGTATCCATGTTCAGCGCTCCTTTTATTTTAAATATGAGAGAATATTTGGATGCTGCTTTTCACATATAAGAAACTTGAAACAGCATTAAGGGACTTCTTTCCAATGCTCATTCAATTCGATTGCTACAATCTTTTTTCCTTGACAATACACATCACACAATACTTTATCTCCAACTTTGATTTCATAAAAATCATCTTTTGATATTTCAATTTCTTTTTCTTTGTTGTTGTATTTAACAACGATTTTCCAACGTTCTAGCATTCTATTATATTTTTTATAATATTTATCTTCCACCTTTAAGGAAATTGTTTGAATGTTGCTATGATCTTTGCTTAGTTTATATATCACATCTGGGGCAATCGCCAATAGAAAAGGTAGTACCATTATAAATGCAACTACAACTCCCATAACAATTCCTTTAAAAATTTCCTTCATTTTCTATCTCCTGTTACACAATCCTAATAATCTGTTCATAAATTCCAATCGCATTTTCTTCTTTGAAATCTTCATTAATATGCATGTGCCCAAAAAACCATTTTTTATATTTAACGGATTCTCTAATCTTCTGCAAATAATCTGTTAGATAATCTGGTTCATATAAATGAGCTCCACCATCCATTTTTTTTAATAATGAAGTATATGGACAATGTGTTACGATGTAATCTACTTTTTGATCATGTGACTTAAGATTCTTGATCCCTTCTTCCATTTCTTCTTCTGAAGGAAGTTCTTCTTTCCACCAGGATTTATGATTAATTCGAAACATTTTATCAAAAAGCCCAATCCACTCATATATTCTTGGATCATCTTTTTCCAAAATTCCATCTGAGACATCATGAGAGCTTGCTCCACCGAATGTAAAAAATTTCTTCCCATTGATATCAAATACCTGTCCACGCATTAGATGAAAAACAGAATCACAAATCTTATGAATTTTTCCACCATGCCATTCTTCTACTGGATATTGATATAAACGATCGTAGTTTTCATGATTTCCACAAACAAAAAGAGTGCTAAAAGGCTGTGCGTTCAACCAATTTAAAGCAAATCGTTCATCTTCTGTATCGTGCCATAATCCGAAATCTCCACAGATGATTACGTAATCATTTTTACTTAATGTATCTCCCTCTGGAAACACATCATGATGTAATCTTGATTTCCAATTTCCGTGTGTATCTCCTGTTATATAAATCATTTTCTTACTCCCTTCCATGCACTTCTGTAAATTCAACATCCATGATTTTATCATTTTTTAAATAAACGGTGCACAATATCTTACTTCCCTTACCGATTGCCTCATACTGTTCTGATGTAATTTGCACCTCTTCTAGTTCTTTATAATCTCCAACTTTTACTTTTGCGTAATAATTTGTAATTTTTCCTCTTGTTTGTATATACTTATCCTCAACAGTTGTATACGTTTGTGTTTCAGATATTTTAATTTTATCTTTTGCATCTGGGATCTGAGCGATTAAAGTAATCGCAGCTGTAATGATGAAACCAACTATAATTAAAATAGTTATTGCTTTATTCCAACACATCACACAGAACATAATCAGTAAGATAATTATTGGAACAATTATTTCAAGAATTAATTTTGTATCCTCTGTCATCTTCTTACTCCTTCCTATGCGTTGTTGCCAATTCAACATCAACAATTTTATCTTTCTTATAATAAATTGTACAAAGCGCTTTGCTTCCTTTGCTGATCACCTGATATTGTTCATATGTGACCTGTATCTTCTCTGACTTCTTCTGATCACCAATTTTCACTTCAATATAGTAATTTGTTACCAATACGCCTCCAGCCATATGTGTATCTGTATACTTATCTTCAACAATTGCATATGTTTGAGTTTCAGAGCTTTGTCTTTTATCAATAGCTAATCCTATTTTTTCACCTGAAACAATTAATAACATAAGTATAATTGAAATTAAAATGAATCTAACATATTTAAATACAAAATCTTCAAATCCACTCATAAGCTTTCTCCTTTATTTTTTTAATCTTCATCAAGCTCAATATCGTCAACTTTACCATTTCGATACGTAACAATACATTTTACTTTGCTTCCTTTCCCAAGAGAATGATACTGTCTTTTTGACACTTCAACATCGTGTATATCTGTATCATTTTTCATGGAAACTGTAAGGTAGTAATCCGTATCTGCAAATAGAATCGATAACGTTTCTGATGTATCCATTTCTGAAAATTTATCCTGAACAGTTACAGTTACTCTTTTCTCAGTAATTGTATCTGTATGAGGTTTATCAGCGAAGCATAAACATGCGATTAATGCGATAATTGCAAGAAACATGAAAGCGTCATACATTTTTTCTCCTAATTCTTCCTTTTCTATTTTCATAATTGGCGTCTCCTTTTGTACTTTATTTTCTTTAATATAAATATGATAGAAAATTCAAAAAAGAAAAATCATATATAAAAAAGACAGATACCGAAGTACCTGTCCTTTCCATTTATTATTTTGCTTTCGAATATTTCTTTATATATCTATCCTGCTCTTTTAACATTATATTATATTCCGCAAGCATATTGTAAAATGTTGCTTTTTTTAATCCTGTCTTTTCTATAAATTCGGCCGATGTAATCTCATATTTTTTCCATTTTTCATATAATTCGTCCCAATTATCTGGGAATGCAACCTTTTTTCTTCCTGCATTCCCTCTTTTTTTTCTTGGAATCTCAACAATATCTTTGTTTGTATTTAATGCTGATTGCAATAATGTTGTTAATACGATTTTATTCATCGGCTGCGCTATTCCATATTCATATGTTGTAGGATATTTACAAATAAAAAGAGGAATATCGTGATCTATAAACGAATTTAGATGATTTATAATATCTTCAGTTGATAAACCAAGAGAAGATAGATCGGCTATGACCACTGCTGCCATTTTTATATCTATATGATTTAAAAGATATTCTAATTCTCGATATGATCTCCTATTCTCTGATATAACCTGAATTTCCTCTACTTGATCTGCATAAAGGTTCATGATCTGATCAAATACCGTAATATCTTCAATTGTTTTGTGGTATATGTAAAGCTTCATTTACACTCTCCTCATTTCTTTAAAAATGGAAATATATGTTTTTTCAATTTAAAACCAAGACGATCTTCTAATTCCTTGCGATTCATTGATATAAAACATGATCCATCTCTCATTTGCTTGGATTTTGCTCTCATTTCTGCTGGTAATGTATTTTCCCATGATTTAAATTTTTTCATTGCATCTGCCCCACCAGCTTCAATCTTTACGATTTCCCTTTCAATTACAAATGCATCTGGATTTTCTTTATATTCCTTCTTGATCGCTTGAATCGTGTTTTCTGCAATATAATTTGCCCCATAATAGTCTCTGTTCCATTCTAATTCTTTCATATAGCTAGGAATATCATATCCGTTTTCTGTAAAAATCGCAAGCAAGATCTTGGATGAAATATTTACAATATCAGGATACCATGTATCATTTTCTTCTTGTGGCCTGCCTTCATCGATCATATCAATCAGGTCTGATATTGCAACAATCATCCTTCCTAAGTATTCTCGATATAGTGCGGTCCCGACTTTATTAATGATCGTATTGCTTGCTGTACGGAATCCATTTTGATCCACTGTACTAGGGAGAGATCCATTAATTTTGAAAAAGACCATCCTTTTTCTTGTTTTTTCATCAGGTTCTTTTAAATCATTCCCTGCCATAATAATGATTGGCATTGAATCTTGATTATAACGTTCGCAAATGAATTCATCTTTGATTAGTTTTGTAATTTGCGTAAATGATGATCCATTAATTTCGTCCACAAAATACGGAACTCCCTGTACCCCGCCATTTATAATAGTTCTAAGAAAATCCAATTTTGCATTTTCATTATTTCCAGCAAGATTTTTTTCTCCTGTCATCATTTTTAAAATGAAATTTGTCATAAAGGTTTTTCCAGAATTTGCTGTGTCTGATGTTTCTAATGCAAACATTGGTGCACTCATTGCACTAATTCCACGCGCTGTTAACTCGCAATGAAGCTTTGAATGAAACGGAGACTGAAAAATAAAACTCATAAATTTAAAATGAATTGACTGCAAAGTATTCGTTTCATCTACGAACATTTCAAAATTCTTGAATACTTTCATAACCTCATCAATATCTTTGCAAATATCTTCTGCTGTTGGATGTAAATTCAATTCCTTTTTGTTCATATAAGCTTTCTTTTCATTCCAGTCAAAGGTTAAGCTTGGATAATTACGTTCTGTGATAGAAATATTTACTTTTCGTTTTGCATTAAACTTCTTTAATCCGACATTAATTTTTTCTAAGACACGTGGTTTTAACTCAACAATTCCGTTTCTATTTTTTGCGCCACTACCATTAAATATTTCTTTATAATCTTCTTTTACTTTTTTATGGTCAATCATAAATTTTGTAATCTCAATATTCACAGGATTTGGGGTGGTTTGTACAACAGTTACTTTGTTTGTTTCTTTCGCTTTTTTAATAACTGGATTCTCATTGATGTATTCATCATTTTTCTTTCCAGTTACCATTGTATACGGAATTTCATTAGAATTTATCCAAGCAACTTCAAAGTCATTTTCAAACTCTTCATAGCAAAATAGAGAGTCATCATATTCATAATATTCCATCTGGTCACCATTCCAAGCACGTCCTGACATATTTGCAGATGCTTTAATAACTCTGGTTCTTCCATCATCGGCCTTCAAGAGATAAATCTTTCTATGATCTAATATATAGTTTGCTGCTCTTAAATTCAAATCACCATTTGACAACATATCGACCAATCGTTTTTGATTTTTAACCGCTTGCGTTGCATCATAATTATTTGCAGCAACTTCTAACAGATCATTTAATTTTCCATCTTTTTGTACCATAAAATCTGCGCCAAGAATAATTTCGCCATACTGGAAATATTGCATCAAATGGTTTATAAAACGGATATCATATGAAAAAGTAATTGCTTTGATCGTATCAAAACCGCAGAACAACTCATCAACATTCGAAAATTCTACAGTTTTTAGCTCTGAATGAAATACTTTTAATACTTGTTTTTCTGTGTCGTTAGAATTGCCTTTTCCACCATTTATTACTTCGAATTTATTTTCATTAGTATCGCTCATAATTATCTCCTTTCTTCATATCTTACGTGTCTAAAAACTACCTTTTATTTTTAGACACATTATATCATCTGTCTAATATTAATTCAATATTTTTGGACTCTTATTACATACAAAAAAAGACAGATACAGAAATACCTGCCTTAAGCTCCTTTTAAAAAGCACCTTTATGAACAACATAAGGAAATTTTCCACTTGTCATATTCGACAATGTCACAATCTCTATATCTCCAAATTTTTTGAAGATATTAATATTTGTATCAACGAATGACTGAACATCTGAATCTGCTTTTTCTGGATAGTCATAACCAACCTTCATTTCCCTACATTCATACTCATCCTCTTTCAAATAGACTGGAGATGTATTACAGATCCAAGTAGAATCTTGTCCAAACCATTGATGAAGATATTCCATCATCGCTGTAAAGCAACCTTTTTTTCGGTCTGTTTCATACACATAAATGTCGCCAATGAGTAGGATTCTATGTTCTATTAATTTGAAGAATAGTTCTTCTGGAAGCAAATCCAAATCATCATGAATTTCTTCACAACTATGTTTTGTCTTTTTTTTGATATATTTGCTCATTACATTATGCATATACAGTCCCATTTCTCCAAGGTCTGCAGTTTCTCCATCAGTATACATTAAAATTTCACGATCCATAGGGATATTTACATATGCTACTGGAAAGATAGAATATACTTGCATCCTTCCACATAATCTTGGTCCATCTTCTGCTGCCATAAATGCAAAAATATAATTATTTGTCAAATAATCAATGTCGTCTTCGCAAATTCTAGGAATACTTACTCTTACACAATAGTATTTTTCAACAGAAATGATATCAATTTCATCATGATCTTCTTCAATGTCATATCCAATATCAAGCATAATATTTGTCACAACATCTTTCATATAATGCATTTCATTTATGATTGCTTCTCTTGTAACATTTTTCTTTGCCATCAAATACTCCTTTCGATAGGAAGGAGCTGGAAAACGAATATCAAGTATGGAACAGTAATCAGATAAGAAATCTGGAATTGCGATCTTTCCTGATTCAAACATACTGATCTTTGATTGATCTTTTCTGACTCCTGTTTCTTTTTCCAGTCTTTCAACTACATCTGCCTGAGTCAGTTGCAAAAATCGTCTTTGTTCTTTGCAAATTTCAGGTAGTTGTTCAACTAGTTGATCAAATGTGTAATACTGCTGCATTGTTTTCCACTTCCTTCTTTCTTTGTTTCTATTTTCTGATTTAATTGTACAAAAGGATGTATCTGAAGTATATGTCGATAAACGTCATAGTCACAGTTACTTTATTTCTTTTACCCATCTCAAAAAAAATAGGATAACAAAGCTTGCTACACAAAATATACAAAGAAAGGTTGTACTTTTGAGTAAATTTACGAGTATATATATGGTAGAATCCATAGAAGTATCAGGTGGCTTTATAAAAGTTACTATATTTAGAATGATTAGGTAAATCGTGTTCATTGCAAAACCAAATTCTGCAATTCCACAAGATTTTTTTATATTGCGAAAGAATTCAAAATGATCATTTGCTTTTAAAATCGCAAGCAGTCCGAAATTTATACAAAACAAAATTTGAAAAGTTCTCATTTTTTCCTTTCCCCTTTCTCTATCTCTTTGAATTTTTAACAGTTTCCAAGATATATCATAACTTCTTTTTCTGATCAATCTATGATCGCTTCATTCTCTTTGATCTCTTTATTCTCCAAAAACCTGATAGTTTCCTTTTAAAGAAAACGCTCGCATTACCATTGAATTCAAACACAATTCAACGACTTTTCTATTTTCGCTTGTTATCTTTTTTAAAATGATTGCAGAGTGAGATATACAATCTCTTTTTTCTGTATATGTGATCCAATCTTTCAATTCATCATGATCAGAAATAGAAAAATTGCAATTTTTGTGAGTATTTTTATCTACTTTCCTTAATTTTTACAGTATCTCAATCGTCTCTAAAAGATTTGAAATAGCCATTTCTTGCGATTTCATTTTATATAAAGCTTCTACATTTCCATCAAATATCTGTGTATTTTTCATTTGAATCTGATCTGTTTTTATGCTTTTACATTCCAAAAGTACTGGTTTATCCCACATAAACAATCTTTTTTCTAATCTGCCATTTTCTTTTGATTTATTCATCCAAAAACAATGATCATTTTTTCCATATTCTAAGGACAAATTTCCAATACGTTCATCAAATTCAATTAAGTAATCTATTCCATCATGATGACCATCAGAATGCCTTATTACTGTTCCCTTGCATCCTTTTGTAAAAGATAGTGGTTCGTAATCATCTCCAACAAGATGACTTTTTGCTCTTGGATCGACAAAAGAGATTTCAACTCTGTCACCTATTTTCCATTTCGCTTTTTCATTCAGTCTTTTTGAATATTTTTTGTGCTTGTAATAATAATCTGCCCATGAATGTTTAGATCGTATGGATCTGTCATAACGTATTTTGTCGTATTCTTCTTTTGTTAATCTTACGATTTCGATTTTATAGGATGGGCAGCCTTCATCCACAGACATGTGACATTCAAGTTTCATTTTGTTGTATAATGAATCCATATCGGGAGTAGTATCAGGAGTAATGATTTTTAAATATCCATCATTATCATCATATGAAATTCCACATCTATGAAATTCAAATCGTTGTCCCTCATATTCAACTCCTTCATCGCAATAATGATATATTCCAATATCTCCTATGCATCCTTTTTTGGTACCATCCACAATAATTCCGTAAGCCATAGCACACTCCTTAAATTCAAATTATTCATTATCCATACATTGATCTTTCACTCTAATCTTATCTTCATCGATTCTATGCAACCATTTTACAGCCTCATAAATATTTTTTGTAACAAAACAATCTGTGTCTTTCACGCTGTTTTTCTCACAATAAAAATCTCTACATGTTTCCCCTACACTGACACTTCTACGATTATCTAATGAGCCAATACAAACTCCTCTTTCTGTTATAAACAGATTAATCATTGATGCAGCTCTTAATTGCATAATCTCCTGTTTTGTTTTAGAATCATCATTATTTTCTTTTTCACTTGGAGGATTTGCAATCATATAATTTAATGTATCCACAATCATTTGTACTGCTTCGTAATAGATATCTAATCTCTCTTGAGCTCTTTTGTTAAGTTTAAGATATGGATGAACTTTTTGACTTTCTTTATTCATACATTGGAGTACACTCAAAAGCTCTTTTAATTCAAATTTAGTATTCTTGCTCATCGATTTATCTTTTGTTTGCCTCTTCTCTTCAAAAAAGCAATCCAACGCTTCCTCAATTTCCCAAGGATTAAATTCCGTTTTCTTTTTTCCTTTATAAACAAGAATATGTCCCTGCACAATAATCATTTCGATTGCATTTTTCCCTTTACCATTATGGTAGCGACCTTCCAGATCTGTTGTAGCTGTTTTGATTAAAGTGGTCTCAACAATTTTTCTCATAATTTCTCTTTTGGTTTTCATAGTCATCTATTCTCCTATATAATTCTTTAAAAATTCTTCATAAGTCATAATGCGTTTTCTACAATTGACACAAACCATATATTTGTTATGACGATAAAGACTCGTAATGTCTTCTCCATCTTCTTTTCCATTAAATTTGTAAAAGCTTCTTCCAGATACATTAAAATCATTATATAGTCCATCAGAACTCCCACAATACGGACACTTTGTTATTTTTTTCATGATTATATCCTTTCTGTGCATATCTTCTTCTACTGATCTGCTTTTACACTCTTACATTCCAAAAGCAAAGGATGATCCCACATAGGCAATCTTACTTCCAATTTGTCATTATTTTGGTGTCAGCTTGACAGGGTCTGGGACTAGAGAATCCCAGAGTGTCCATTCCCTAAAGAAGATTGCTAACATCTTGTTTCTGCTCATTAACGCACTAACTAATTCACTTAACTTTGTTCCATCCAGCTTTTAAGCGTATCACTGTCTTGCGAGTCTCCAACAATTCGCTTATTGATTTTCAGTAATTAGTAAGTTCTCTTGTGCATTCTTTCAAATGATGATATCTGGATATTCCAAGCATCTTATTGTATTTCCTGATTCTACACCTCTTTCTTATCTCGCCAATAGCAGTAAATGCACTGGTTCGGGCAGCGATATTTATTGGTTAAAAGCTCTGTCTTACAAGTTAAACAATGACATCCCGTCCTCTGCTGCCCATTCTCTTCTTTGTTTAATACAGGTTCCAATCCCATGAGTTCAATGTCTTTGTTGCTGACGCAGCCTACCTGTTTAAAAGAATTCGGATATTTTTTTGCTAACAGATCTTCTGCACAGGTTTCAAACTGATAAGAAAACGATCTTAATGCATTTGCTACGTTTTCCATTTGTTTTTGAGATGCATAAAAATTTTTCCCATAACAAGGATTGTATCCTGCTGCCTTTAATCGCTCTTTTACATGATTATATTCGTCATATATGCTGATTCGGATTCGTTGAATTCCTGTCTGTTGTTTTTCGAACTCATGGAGCACTTCCATGACTCGTTTTAATCCAGAAAGAGTCGGGAAGATTGGATCAATACGAAGGACGCAATAATCTGCTGGAAAGCCCTTATTGATCAGCTTCTTTAATTGATGCAGCTGTGTTTTATAATCAGGAACATTTGGTTCAAAATCTGTTCTACCCCATCCTGTACAGGTTGCATGGACGATCAACTTGTCCCCATTCTCATAACATTTTATAACAGTATCAATGAATTGATCTGTCAGATTTTTTGTGATCAGGATTGCGCCATCCACGGATGGCAACTTGCCTTTCCACTGATAATCGATACTTGCATCTCCTCGTTCTGTGATTCCAATTTTCATAATATGACTCCTTCCATTAATTTTCTTCTTTACTATAAATATGAGAGAATTTCCGAAAAAGAAAAATCACATATAAAAAAGACAGATACCAAAGTACCTGCCTTAAGCTCCTTTTAGAAAATACGTTGTATATCTTCTTTTACTGATCTACTTTTGCACTCTCACATTCCAAAAGCAAAGGATGAGATGATTCCACATAGGCAATCTTACTTCCAATTGGTCATTATTTCTTGATTCATCCATCCAGAAACAGTGTCCATCTTTTCCATATTCTGATGTTTTACTTCCAATATGATCATCGAAGTTCTGCATGACGTTTCTGATATCTTTCTTTAGCAGCATCTACATCTTCCATTGCTTCACACATTGTTAATTTGTATGGCTTTTCACTCATTCTATGAAGACTTTGTAAGTAATGTCGAAGTGGAGTTCTTGATCGTCTATTGTTCATGATCTCAAGCCAATCATCTTTATCATGGTCATAAGCATATGCTTTTAACTCATAATAGGAATCCATATTATTTGCCTTACAAAAACGCATGATCTCAAGTAGTATTTTGTTTTTATTTGTATCCATTCAAATTAACTCCTTTATATATTTTTTTCTCTTCTGTTTCTGATAAGAATGATACTGCCTCTTTTGTTTTGTCCGGTCTTTCCATGAACGAGGAATCTTTACGTCTTTAAAATGATCTCCCCATGGATCTTCATTCAAAAGATTTTTCCTTCCTCCACGGATTTTAATATGATAACCTTCCTCTTTCCATTCACGTAATTCTTCTTTTGTTGGTAATTGTCTTTTTTCATTTGTTGTATGTAAAAATCGCTGCATGTAGATGTAATTTGAATGTCCATATTTTCTTTTATGTGCTTCTTTCTTTTGATGATATGTATCCAAATATTTCCGCAGATAAGGCTTCGTGTTAACCAGATGACCATTTTCATCCACCATCTTGTATACAATATAATATGCCATCATTGTTTCCATCATGGATTCAGGCATCCAGTCATACTTCTCTTCGTTCCAAAATTCAGCGTTTTCAATGTTCCAAAAGATATGATGCTGATCATGAGCAGCTTTTCGGAATAATTCCCAATCAGCATAACTTTCAGGATCAAAACCAGTGATCATCTCCTTCCATGGTTCAAAATGGAAATTATATGGCTGCAATAAAGGTTTTACACGTTTTTCTTTCCATTCCTTGGAAACGCGTTGATAGTTTTCAGACCATGGATCATAAAATTCCCAACTGGAATAATCGATTATTGTATTGTAATATTTTGCATTAATTTTGAATTCCGTTACATATATCTTGCAATTCATGATATTCCTCTTTCTTATCTCGTCACTGAACATTTTTCTACTTTAAATATGAGAGATTTCGGAGAAAAAACTTTTCACATATAAAAAACCGGATTCATCCCACTGCCTACAGAGGCAGGGGAATTCTCCGGAATTTTGTTAAAC
>ERZ791899.1507-NODE-1507-length-18471-cov-25.789748_pt1 | contig 18471 bp, 10 predicted proteins | sample MGYA00510151_ERZ791899 | MGnify/ENA primary metagenome ERZ791899 (study PRJEB30046, sample SAMN00792118) | human gut metagenome | study: EMG produced TPA metagenomics assembly of the A metagenome-wide association study of gut microbiota in type 2...
TTTCTCTGCCCTGTGCCGTTTGCGTGGTGCAGGGCTTTTTGGTTGCAGAAAATATAGCTTTCTGCGCCTGCAGAATGCAGCAAAATGGAGAAAAGACGTTCTTTTCCGTATTTCTTTTGTTCTGTCAGCGCTTTAAAAAACAAGGTTCTGTGCCGTTTTTTTCTTTTATTTTTCGTTTTGTGAAGCGGTCTCAACTTTTCATCTGTTTTTTTGAAGCATTTTCTGCTTTCTCGCTATTGTCAAACCCACAGAAATGCTTTATAATAATAAAGCGGTCTGCAGCCATAAGCAGGCCGGTGTGTAAGAACGGAAATCCGGGATCGTCCTACAGCGTTTTAGCAGCGCGTCCGCTGTGCGGCGGGCTGGGCGGTTTCGTCTTTTTCAAATTTTATAGAGTAATTGGGAAAAGGAGTATTCTACTATGCTGACAAATGAATACCTGAAGCGCGTTTACGAAGGTCTGGAAAAGCGCAATGCCAACGAGCCTGAGTTCCTGCAGGCTGTGCGCGAGGTTCTGGAGAGCATCCAGCCCGTTGTGGAGAAGCACCCCGAGTACGAGAAGGCCGCTCTGATCGAGCGTCTGGTCGAGCCGGAGCGCATCATCACCTTCCGTGTGCCTTGGGTAGACGATCAGGGCAAGGTTCAGGTGAACCGCGGCTACCGTGTGCAGTTCAACAGCGCCATCGGCCCCTACAAGGGCGGCCTGCGCTTCCATCCCTCTGTCAATCAGGGCATCCTGAAGTTCCTCGGCTTTGAGCAGACCTTCAAGAACAGCCTGACCACCCTGCCCATGGGCGGCGGCAAGGGCGGCTCTGACTTCGACCCCCACGGCAAGAGCGACATGGAAGTCATGCGCTTCTGCCAGAGCTTCATGACCGAGCTGTACCGCCACATCGGCCAGTTCGTGGACTGCCCCGCCGGTGATATTGGCGTCGGCGGCCGCGAGGTCGGCTATATGTTCGGCCAGTACAAGCGTCTGACCAACAGCTTCCAGGGCGGTATGCTCACCGGCAAGGGCCTGACCTTCGGCGGTTCTCTGGCCCGTACCGAGGCTACCGGCTACGGCCTGTGCTACTTCACCGCTGAGGCTCTGAAGTGCATGCGCAACGACAGCTTCGAGGGCAAGACCGTAGTCATCTCCGGCTCCGGCAATGTCGCTATCTACGCCTGCGAGAAGGCCACCCAGCTGGGTGCCAAGGTCGTCACCATGTCCGACTCCAACGGCTATGTCTACGACCCCAACGGCATCGACCTGGCCTACGTCAAGGATCTGAAGGAAGTCCGCCGCGGCCGTATCAAGGAATATGCTGAGACCCACAAGGATGCGACCTACCTTGCTGACTGCACCAAAGTCTGGACTGTCCCCTGCGACATCGCCCTGCCCTGCGCTACCCAGAACGAGATCAACAAGGAGTCCGCAGAGGCTCTGGTGAAGGGCGGCTGCACCGTGGTCTGCGAAGGCGCTAACATGCCCAGCACTCCCGAGGCCATCGAGGTCTACCTGTCCAACGGCATCCTGTACGGACCTGCAAAGGCTTCCAACGCCGGCGGTGTGGCCACCTCCGGTCTGGAGATGAGCCAGAACTCCGAGCGTCTGAGCTGGAGCTTCGAAGAGGTCGATGCAAAGCTGAAGGGCATCATGGAGGGCATCTTCCATGCTTCCTACGATGCATCCGTGGCCGCCGGCTCCGAGGGCAACCTGATGGTCGGTGCAAACTGCGCCGGCTTCCTGAAGGTCGCTACCGCCATGATGGCTCAGGGCATCACCTACTAAGCTTTTTCCAAATCGTTCCAGAGGGCTGCACCCACACCGGGTGCGGCCCTTTTGTTTTGCCCGCCTGTCTGCATAACTGTCTGCTGTCCCGCTCATACTCCTTTCATCAAACGAAAAGAGGTTTTTGCATGGACGAAATGATGTTCTGTTATCAATGTGAGCAGGCGGCAAACTGCACGGCCTGCACCAGAAAAGCGGGTGTCTGCGGCAAATCAGCCGAGACAGCCGACGCGCAAGACAAGCTCACCGGGGCACTCATCGGCTTTGCCACCCTGCTGCTGGACATCGGCAGACCCATCCAGCCCCCGCAGGCACTCCTGCTGACGGAAGGATTGTTCACCACCATCACCAATGTTGATTTCGACCCCCAGACGGTGGCGCAGCTGACCGATAAGGTCTGGAAGGCCAAGCAGGAAGCCTTTGCCTCGGCCAGCCCTGCACCTGCACCAGTGTCGGACTACGATATGCAGAAGCTGTGGCAGGAGCCGGACCTCGACCGGAAGAGCCTGTGCTCCTTTGTCCTCTTTGGGCTGCGCGGCATGGCAGCTTACTCCTACCACGCGCGGGTACTGGGCTATACCGATGGCGAGATCGACCTGTTTTTCTGCACGGCGCTGCGGGCCATCGCACAGGAGCGGGACAAGGACAAGCTCTTCCAGCTGGTGGAGGACACCGGGCGGATGGCCTACCGGGTCATGGCTGAGCTGGACAAGGCCAACACCGGCGCGTTTGGCGACCCGGAGCCGGTGGAGGTACCCCTGACCATCGAGAAAGGGCCTTTCATCGTCATCTCCGGCCACGACCTCTACGACGCCAAGTGCCTGTTGGAGCAGACCGATGGCAAGGGCATCAATGTCTACACCCACTCCGAGATGCTGCCTGCCCACGGCTACCCGGAACTGAAAAAGCGCTTTCCCCACCTGAAAGGCAATTTTGGCACCGCATGGCAGAACCAGCAGCGGGAGTTTGAGGACATCCCTGCGCCGGTGCTCTTCACCACCAACTGCATCATGCCCCTCCGGCCCAGCTATGCCGACCGGGTATTCACCACCTCTGTCGTCTCCTATCCCGGCGTCACCCACATCGGAGAAGACCGGGATTTTTCGCCGGTCATCGCCAAGGCGCTTGAGCTGGGCGGCTACCCGGAGGACACCCTCATCCCGGGCATGAACGGCGGCAGTGTGGTCACCACCGGCTTTGCCCACCATGCCGTACTGAGCCATGCGGAGGAGATCGTCCAAGCCGTCCACGAGGGTGCCATCCGGCACTTTTTCCTCATCGGCGGCTGCGACGGCACCCGCCCCTCCCGCCGGTACTACACGGATTTCGCCAAGCTGACCCCGCCCGACACCGTCATCCTGACACTGGCCTGCGGCAAGTTCCGCCTCAACGACCTGCCGCTGGGCACGGTGGCCGGTCTGCCCCGCATCCTCGATGTGGGCCAGTGCAACGACGCCTACAGTGCCATCCGGATCGCGCTGGGTCTGGCCGAAGCTTTTGACTGCTCGGTCAACGAGCTGCCCCTCTCCATCATCCTCTGCTGGTTCGAGCAGAAGGCGGTCTGTGTGCTGATGGCCCTGCTGGCGCTGGGCATCCGGGGCATCCGTCTCGGCCCCACCCTGCCCGCCTTCCTCTCCCCCGGGGTGGCCGCTGTTTTGCAGGAGAAGTATGACCTCCGGCCCATCACCACGCCGGAGGACGATCTTGCCGCCTGTCTGGGCCGGCACTGAGCCGGAAAAGGCATACTATTCCCTACCGGGCATATCTGTTTTTCACAAGAAGAACCGTCGCCGTGTACCCAGCTTTGGTGCAGCTGTCACTTGAATCTTTTTCAGCACCTTTGTATAATATTCTTGTTATCCGGAACAAGGGCGTTCCAGATGAGTCTTCGCCGACCCATCTGGGACGCCTTTTCTTTTTACCGGCATTAAGAGGGACTCTGCGGAATGTGCCGCAGCACTGCCAGGATATTCTCCGGAAAATCGAAAAAAGGATGGGAAAGTCTATGGAAAATTTCACGGAGCAAAAAGGGCCTCTGGGCCTCTATGACCCCCAGTTCGAGCACGACGCCTGCGGCATCGGTGCCGTCGTGGACATCAAGGGCCGCAAGAGCCACCAGACCGTTAGCGACGCGCTGTCCATCGTGGAGCGCCTTGAGCACCGCGCCGGCAAGGACGCCGAGGGCAAGACCGGCGACGGCGTGGGCATCATGCTGCAGATCAGCCACCGCTTCTTTGCCAAGGTAGCCGACGAGCTGAACATCAGCCTTGGCAACGAGCGCGAATACGGCGTTGGTATGTTCTTCTTCCCCCAGAACGAGCATCTGCGCGCTCAGGCCATGAAGCTTTTTGAACTTGTCACCCGCAAAGAGGGCCTCGAGTTTCTGGCATGGCGCGAAGTGCCTGTAGACCCCGACGCCGTGGGCCAGAAAGCCCGCGACTGTATGCCCGCCATCTGGCAGTGCTTCATCAAAAAGCCCGCCAAGGTGAGCAAGGGCATCGACTTTGACCGCAAGCTCTACATCGTCCGCCGGGTCTTCGAGCAGGCCAGCAACGGCACCTATGTCCCCAGCCTGTCCAGCCGCACCATCGTGTACAAGGGTATGTTCCTCGTCCACGACCTGCGCCAGTTCTACCTCGATCTGCAGGACGAGGACTATGAATCCGCCATCGGCATGGTCCACAGCCGCTTCTCCACCAACACCAACCCCAGCTGGATGCGCGCCCACCCCAACCGCTTCATCCTCCACAACGGCGAGATCAACACCATCAAGGGCAACACCGACGCCATGCTGGCCCGTGAAGAGACCATCTCCTCCCCCATCATGAAAGAGGACATGAACAAGATCCTGCCCATCATCAACACCTCCGGCTCCGACTCCGCCATGCTGGACAACGCCCTCGAGTTCATGGTGATGAACGGCATGGACCTGCCGCTGGCTGTCATGATCACCATCCCGGAACCCTGGGAGAACAACAAGAACATCAGCCAGAAAAAGCGGGACTTCTACCAGTATTACGCCACCATGCTGGAGCCCTGGGACGGCCCTGCCGCCATCCTCTTCTCCGATGGCGACGTAGTGGGCGCTGTGCTGGACCGCAACGGTCTGCGCCCCAGCCGCTACTACATCACCAAAGACGGCAGGATGATCCTCTCTTCCGAGGTGGGCGTGCTGCCCTGTGAGCCGGAGAACATTCTGGTCAAAGACCGTCTCCGCCCCGGCAAGATGCTGCTGGTGGACACCGTCAAGGGCGAAGTCGTGGACGACGAGAAGCTGAAGGAATACTACGCCAGCCGTGAGCCGTACGGCGAGTGGATAGACCGCAACCTCGTCCAGCTGAAGGACCTCAAGATCCCCAACATCAAGATTCCCAGCTACACCGGCGACGACCTGCTGCGCCTGCAGAAGGTGTTCGGCTACAAGTATGAGGACATCAGCACCCTCATCCTGCCCATGGCACGTCAGGGCGCAGAGCCTTCCGGCGCAATGGGTACCGATACCCCGCTTGCCGTCCTCAGCGGCCAGCACCCGCCGCTCTTCAATTATTTCAAGCAGCGTTTTGCACAGGTCACGAACCCGCCCATCGACGCCATCCGCGAGAAGGTCGTCACCTCCACCAGCGTCTATGTGGGCGCACACGGCAACCTGCTGGAAGACAAGCCCGAAAACTGCAAGGTGCTCAAGGTCAACAATCCCATCCTCACGTCCACTGACCTTCTCCGCATCAAGTACATGAACGTCCCGGGCTTCAAAGTCTCCACTGTCTCCATCAACTACTACAAGAACACCAGCCTCGAAAAGGCCATTGACCGCGTTTTCCTGGAGGTTGACCGCGCTTATAAAGAGGGTGCGAACATCATCATCCTGTCCGACCGGGACATTGACGAGTACCATGTGGCCATCCCCAGCCTGCTGGCGGTGTCGGCGGTGTCCCAGTACCTCATCCGCACCAAGAAGAGCACTGCACTGGCTCTCATCCTCGAGAGCGCAGAGCCTCATGAAGTGCATCACTTTGCCGCTCTGCTGGGCTACGGTGCCTGTGCCGTCAACCCCTATCTGGCCCATGAGACCATCGGCCAGCTCATCGACGACGGCCTGCTGGACAAAGATTATTACGCCGCCGTGGACGACTACAACAAGGCTGTGCTGGGCGGCATCGTGAAAATCGCCTCCAAGATGGGCATCTCCACCATCCAGAGCTACCAGAGCAGCCAGATCTTCGAGGCCGTCGGCATCTCCAGGGACGTCATCGACAAGTATTTCACCGGCACGGTGAGCCGTGTGGGCGGCATCGGCCTCGAGGACATTCAGGCTGACGTGGAGGCCCTGCACAACGCAGCCTTCGACCCGCTGGGCCTTGACATCAACATGCAGCTGGAAGACGGCGGCGCCCACAAGTTCCGCAGCGGCAAGGAAGAGCACCTCTTCAACCCCCAGACCATCCACCTGTTCCAGAAAGCCTGCTTCACCGGTGACTACGACACCTTCAAGCAGTTCACCCACACCGTGGACAACATGGGCCAGAACGGCGTCCATCTGCGCAGTCTGCTGGACTTCAACTATGCCCCCGACGGCGGCATCCCGCTGGACGAGGTAGAGCCGGTGAGCTCCATCGTCAAGCGGTTCAAGGCCGCTGCCATGAGCTACGGCGCACTGAGCAGCGAGGCCCACGAGACCATCGCCATCGCGCTGAACCGCCTCGGCGGCCGGAGCAACACCGGCGAGGGCGGTGAGCCCGAAGAGCGCTACCACAGCGAGAGCAATTCCAAGATAAAGCAGGTGGCTTCCGCCCGCTTCGGCGTCACCAGCAAGTATCTTGTCTCGGCAGAGGAGATCCAAATCAAGCTGGCACAGGGCGCCAAGCCCGGCGAGGGCGGCAATCTGCCCGGCGCAAAAGTGTACCCGTGGATCGCCAAGACCCGTCACAGCACTACCGGTGTCGGCCTCATCTCTCCCCCGCCGCACCACGACATCTACTCCATCGAAGACCTTGCAGAGCTTATCTACGACCTCAAGAATGCCAACCGCCACGCCAACATCAACGTCAAGCTGGTCAGTGAGGCCGGCGTCGGCACCATCGCTGCCGGTGTCGCCAAAGGCGGCGCACAGGTCATCCTTGTTTCCGGCTACGACGGCGGCACGGGCGCAGCGCCCCGCAACTCCATCAAAGATGCCGGTCTGCCCTGGGAGCTTGGCATCGCCGAGACCCACCAGACCCTTATCCTCAACGGCCTGCGCACCCGCGTGCGCATCGAGAGCGATTCCAAGCTGCTCTCCGGCCGCGATGTGGCCATCAGCTGTATGCTGGGCGCTGAGGAGTTCGGCTTCGGCACCTCTCTGCTGATGACCATGGGCTGCGTCATGATGCGTGTCTGCAACCTCGACACCTGCCCCATGGGCATCTGCACCCAGAACCCCGAGCTGCGCAAGCACTTCCGCGGCAAGCCCGAGTATATCATCAACTACCTGACCTTCGTGGCGCAGGAGCTGCGCGAATACATGGCAAAGCTGGGCATCCGTACCATCGACGAGCTGGTGGGCCGCACCGACCTGCTCCATGTCAAGTCTGCCCCTGCCAGCAGCCGGATGTCCAAGATGGACCTCGACTGCATCCTGCACAACCCCGCCATCGTCAACAGCAATGTCCACTTCCAGAAGGAAGACACCTACGACTTCCATCTGGAAGACACTCTGGACATGAAGGTGCTGATGAAGAAATTCAAGCTCAGCAGCAAGACCCCCCAGAGCGTGAAGCTGGATGTCTCCAACACCGACCGCGCCTTTGGTGCCATCTTCGGCAGCGAGATCACCCGCAAGTACGGCAGCGACCTGCCCGATGACGTCTACACCGTCCACTGCACCGGTGCAGGCGGCCAGAGCTTCGGCGCATTCATTCCCAAGGGCCTGACGCTGGAATTGACCGGTGACTGCAACGACTACATGGGCAAGGGCCTCTCCGGCGGCAAGCTCGTCGTCCGCCCGCCCGAGGGCATCACCTTCAAACCCGAAGAGAACATCATCATCGGCAACGTGGCACTCTACGGTGCCACCAGCGGCAAAGCCTTTGTTTCCGGTGTGGCCGGTGAGCGCTTCTGCGTCCGCAACTCGGGCGCTGTGGCCGTCGTCGAGGGCGTGGGCGACCACGGCTGCGAGTACATGACCGGCGGCACCGTCGTCGTTCTGGGCCAGACCGGCAAGAACTTTGCAGCCGGCATGACCGGCGGCATCGCCTATGTGCTGGATGAGAACTGGGACTTCTACCAGCGGGTGAACAAGGAGACCGTCAGCCTCGAGCCGGTGGAGCACAAGTACGACGTCGCCACCCTGAAAGAGCTCATCCGTGAGCACGTCGAGCTGACCGGCTCGCCCCGCGGCAAGGAGATCCTGGACAATTTCAGCGAGTTCCTGCCCAAATTTAAGAAAGTCCTCCCCTACGATTACGACCATATGCTGCGGGTCATCGCCTCCATGGAAGAGCGCGGGCTCGACGGTGAGCAGGCGCAGATCGAAGCATTCTACGCCGTGCAGAAGAACAAGTAAGGAGGGGAACATCATGGCAAAACTCACTGGTTTTATGGATTACACGCGCAAGACCAGCACGGATGTTCCGCCGCTGGAGCGCATTGAAAACTTTAACGAATTTCACATCTGGCTCTCCCGGGAGGAGCAGCAGACCCAGGCAGCCCGCTGCATGGACTGCGGCGTCCCCTTCTGCCAGGCGGGCATGATGATCGGCGGCATGGCCTCCGGCTGCCCGCTGAACAACCTCATCCCCGAGTGGAACGATTTGGTCTATCAGGGCAAATGGGAACTGGCGCTCCGCCGCCTGCGCACCACCAACCGTTTCCCGGAGTTCACGAGCCGGGTCTGCCCTGCCCTGTGTGAGGCCGCCTGCACCTGCGGCGACGTCACCGGCAGCAGCGTCACTGTCCGGGAGAACGAACACGCCATCGTGGAGACGGGCTACGCCAAGGGCTGGCTCCATGCCGCCCCGCCTCCGGCCCGCACCGGCAAGAGCGTGGCCGTCATCGGCAGCGGCCCTTCGGGCCTGTCAGTGGCCGAATACCTCAACATCCGGGGCCATGCCGTCACCGTCTTCGAGCGTGCTGACCGTGTGGGCGGTCTGCTGATGTACGGCATCCCCAACATGAAGCTGGACAAATCCGTCATCGAGCGCCGCATCAAGATCATGCAGGCTGAGGGCGTTGAGTTCCGCACCAATATGGATGTGGGCGGGACTGTGGATGCCGCTGAGATTTTGAACAGCTATGACGCCATCGTGCTCTGCTGCGGTGCCAAGAAAGCCCGCGATTTGAACGTCCCCGGCCGCAACGCGAAGGGCGTGTACCTCGCAGTGGACTACCTCACCAGCGTGACCAGGAGTCTGCTGGACAGCAAGTTTGCCGACGGCAGGGCCATCAACGCGGCAGGCAGGAATGTCCTCGTCATCGGCGGCGGCGACACCGGCAACGACTGTCAGGGTACCGCCCTGCGGCAGGGCTGCACCGACCTCGTGGCACTGGAAATGATGCCCCAGCCCCCGAAAGAACGGGCCGCGAATAACCCCTGGCCCGAGTGGCCCAAGGTGCTGAAGGTGGACTACGGCCAGACCGAGTGCCTTGCCAAGTTCGGCAAAGACCCCCGCATCTACCAGACCACCGTCAAAGAGTTTCTGAAGGACGACGCCGGCAACCTGACCGGCGCGGTCATCTCCTATCTCAAGCCCCAGCGTGACCCCGACACCGGCCGTACCAGCATGGTACCCACCGGCGAAGAGTTCACCTACGACTGCCAGCTGGCCTTTATCGCCGCCGGTTTCGTGGGCTGCGAGGACTATGTGGCCGAGGCGTTCGGCGTGGAGCGGAACGCCCGGGGCAATGTGGCCGACCATGGCTTCCGCACCAATATAGACAAGGTCTTTGTCTGCGGCGATATGCGCCGGGGCCAGAGCCTCGTGGTCTGGGGCCTGCGGGAGGGCCGCGACTGCGCCGCCGAGGTGGACCGCTATCTGATGGGTTACACCAATCTGTGACCCTCTCCCCTATTTTATGACATTCTCTTTCCTATCCTAAACAGAAACGGGAGCTTTCCTTCACCGGGAGGCTCCCGTTTCTGCATTTCGGAGCTTTTTATTTTCACAAAGTTTTCACAGTTAGCATTCCCTACCCTCTTGAAACAGATACCCCCAAGTGGTAAAATCAGAGTGTCGGAAGATTTACCCCCACAGGGTACACTTCCTTTTCACACCGATACACCCGGAAAGGAGTTATCTGCTATGACTGATGCTGAAAAAAAGCCCTGCTGCTGCGCCGCTGAGCCTGCCGAAAAGGACACTGCCCCCTCCTGCTGCCGCCACAAGGACCGTACCCCTGAGGAGTACCGCGCCCTTGCCAACCGGCTGAGCCGCATTGAGGGCCAGGTGCGCGGCATCCGCGCGATGCTGGACAAGGACGTCTACTGTGCCGATATTCTGGTGCAGGTGGCTGCGGTGAACGCTGCACTGAACGGCTTTTCCAAAGAGCTGCTGGGCCAGCATATCCGCACCTGCGTGGCCGACGATTTGAAAGCCGGCGAGACGCAGAAGCTGGACGAACTGCTGCAGCTGCTGCCCCGGCTCATGAAATGACCCCGTTCCGGGCATCCTATAAGAGGGAAAGGAATCTGCAATGGAACAATACAATGTCACGGGCATGAGCTGCGCGGCCTGCTCTGCCCGGGTGGAAAAGGCCGTGAAGAAGGTGCCGGGCGTCACGAGCTGCTCGGTGAGCCTTCTGACAAACTCCATGGGCGTGGAAGGCACAGCCTCCCCTGCCGCCATCCTCTCGGCTGTGCAGGAGGCAGGCTACGGTGCAAGCCCGAAGAGCGCCTCCGCCAGTAAGGCCGCTGACACCAGCGCCGACCTCGACGCACTGGCCGACCGCGAGACGCCGAAGCTCAAGCGCCGTCTCATCGCCTCGCTGGGCTTCCTGCTGGTGCTGATGTACTTCTCCATGGGCCACATGATGTGGGGCTGGCCCCTGCCCCACTGGTTTGACGGCAACCACGTCGCCATGGGCCTTGTCCAGCTGCTGCTGGCGGGCATCGTCATGGTCATCAACCAGAAGTTCTTCATCAACGGATTCAAGGGCCTTATCCACGGCGCACCCAACATGGATACGCTGGTGGCCCTCGGCTCCATGGCAAGCTTCGTGTGGAGCACTTACGCCCTCTTCGCCATGACCCGTGCCCAGGTGGATGGCAACGACGAGCTCGTCATGCACTATATGATGGAGTTCTACTTCGAGTCTGCCGCCATGATCCTGACCCTCATCACGGTGGGCAAGATGCTGGAAGCCCGCTCCAAGGGCAAGACCACCGACGCCCTCAAGAGCCTGATGAAGCTGGCCCCCAAGACCGCCACACTGGTGCGGGACGGCGCGGAAGTGACCGTGGCCATCGCCGACGTGCAGAAGGGCGACATCTTTGTGGTCCGCCCCGGCGAGAATATCCCGGTGGACGGCGTGGTGCTGGAAGGCACCAGCGCAGTCAACGAGAGCGCCCTGACCGGCGAGAGCATCCCGGTGGACAAGGCCGTCGGCGACAAAGTCAGCGCCGCCACCACCAATCAGTCGGGCTTCCTCCGCTGTGAGGCTACCCGCGTGGGCGAGGATACCACGCTGGCTCAGATCATCAAGATGGTCAGCGACGCCGCCGCCACCAAAGCTCCTATCGCAAAAATCGCCGACACCGTGTCGGGCTTCTTCGTCCCGGCGGTCATCTCCATCGCCGTCGTCACCACCATCGTCTGGCTGCTGCTGGGCCATGAGCTGGGCTATGCGCTGGCACGCGGCATCTCCGTTCTGGTCATCAGCTGCCCCTGCGCACTGGGCCTTGCAACACCTGTGGCTATTATGGTCGGCAATGGTCTCGGCGCAAAAAACGGCATCCTCTTCAAGACTGCCGCCTCACTGGAAGCCGCAGGCCGCACCCAGATCGTGGCGCTGGACAAGACCGGCACCATCACCGAGGGCGCACCCCGCGTCACCGACCTGCTGCCTGCTGAGGGTGTCTCCGAGACGGAGCTTCTGACGCTGGCCGCAGCGCTGGAAAGCCGCAGCGAGCATCCTCTGGCAAAGGCAATTCTGGCCGACGCCGAGGCAAAGGCCATCACTCCCCCGGAAGTCACCGACTTCGCGGCCCTGCCGGGCAATGGTCTGGCGGCCAAGCTGAACGGCATGGGCATCTATGCCGGCAATGCCGCCTTCATCCAGACCAAGCTCACCCTGCCCGCCGCACTGGCACAGCAGGCTGAAAAGCTGGCCTCTGAGGGCAAGACTCCCCTCTTCTTCGGCGGCGCAGGCCGTCTGCTGGGCGTTATCGCCGTGGCCGACACCATCAAAGAGGACAGCCCCGAAGCCATCCGTCAGCTGCAGAACATGGGCATCCGGGTCGTGATGCTCACCGGCGACAACCAGCGCACCGCCGACGCCATCGGCAGGCAGGCGGGCGTGGACGAGGTCATCGCGGGCGTCCTGCCCGACGGCAAGGAGACCGTCATCCGCCAGCTGCAGGCCAGCGGCAAGGTGGCCATGGTGGGTGACGGCATCAACGACGCTCCCGCCCTCACCCGTGCCGACACCGGCATTGCCATCGGCGCAGGCACCGACGTGGCCATTGACGCCGCCGACGTCGTGCTGATGAACTCGAAGCTCTCGGACGTGCCTGCGGCCATCCGCCTCAGCCGCGCCACCCTGCGGAACATCCACGAGAACCTGTTCTGGGCGTTCATCTACAATATCATCGGCATCCCGCTGGCGGCTGGTCTGTTCATCCCCTTCGGCCTGACGCTGAATCCCATGTTCGGTGCTGCTGCCATGAGCCTGTCCAGCTTCTGCGTCGTGAGCAACGCCCTGCGGCTGAACCTGTTCGATTTGCACAGCACCAGGCACGACCACAAAACCGCTTCTCCCGCTGCTGCCCCGGTGCAGTCTGCGGCTGAAAATAACAAAAAATCGGACGCCGAAGCGCCCGAAGTCAAAACGGAGGATCATACCATGAAGAAGACCCTGAAAGTGGAAGGCATGATGTGCGGCCACTGCGAAGCCCGCGTGAAGAAGGCTCTGGAAGCCCTGCCCGAGGTGGACGAGGCTGTCGTGAGCCACGAGGCCGGCACCGCCATCGTCACCCTGAACGCCGAGGTCGCCGACGACGTGCTCAAGAACGCCGTCGAGGCACAGGACTACAAGGTCACCGGCATCCAGTAAGCTGTAAAATGCAGAAAAGCCAGCGCACGAGAAATGTGCGCTGGCTTTTGTTATAGGTCATAACCTCTCAGTCTCGCTATCGCTCGACAAGGCCGAGTTGCGGCTCCCAGCATCCGCTGCGCATTGCGCGCGTCTTACTGGCCTCTGCCCCAACAACGACTCCCTGTTTCCGCCACTGGCGGCGGTCGTCACTGTTGCCCCTACCGAGGGGAGCCTCTGGCGAAGAGACAAAGCTTTACGAAATGCCAAGGCCTCTCCTCGATAGGAGAGGTGGCAATGCGAAGCATTGACGGAGAGGTTTCATTCCTTACGGAGTCAGACGGTTGGGGCCGCGGAACAGGAACTCGGCGTCCTTGATGGACTGGCCGCAGAGCAGCATGGTCAGACGGTCGATACCCAGACCGAAGCCGCCGTGCGGAGGGCAGCCGTACTGGAAGAACTCCAGATAGAACTTGACGTCATCGGCCAGGCCCTTCTCCTCTGCCTGCTTCTTCAGCACGTCGTAGCGATGCTCACGCTGTGCACCGGTGGTGATCTCCACGCCGCGCCAGATGAGGTCATAGCCCTGCGGCACGCCGTTCTCGTCGCGCATGTGGTAGAAAGCACGCTTCTCAGCGGAGTAGTCGGTGATGAACAGGAACTCGTGGCCGTAGTGCTTCTTGACCCAGTCGTAGCTCAGGCGCTCGGCCTCGGTGGTCAGGTCGCCCTTCTCGCTCTCATCGACAGTGTAACCGAACTCCTCTTCCAGAGCCTTGTACAGGTCGGCCAGCTTGACCACAGGGAACGGCGTGGTGGGGACGACGACTTCCAGACCAAACAGCTCCTTGATCTGCTCGCCGTACTGCTCCTTGACGGCCTTCAGACCGGCAGTCAGAAGCTCTTCCTCCATCTTCATGACGTCCTTGTAAGAGGTGATGTAGCTGAACTCGAGGTCAAAGCCGGAAAACTCGGTGGAGTGCTTGTTGGTGTAGCTCTTCTCTGCGCGGAAGACGGGGCCGGTCTCAAAGATACGCTCGAAGCCGGCGGCCATGGCCATCTGCTTATAGAACTGAGGGCTCTGGGCCAGATAGGCGTTGCGGTCGAAGTAGTCCACCTTGAACACCTCAGAGCCGCTCTCGCTGGCAGCAGCGATGAGCTTCGGGGTGTGGATCTCGATGAAGCTGCGCTCGAGCAGGAACTGACGCATGGCGTTGACGAAGCAGCTCTGTGCCTTGAACATCAGCTGGTTCTCATCGGTGCGCAGGTCGATCCAGCGGTAGTCGATGCGCTGGTCGATGCTGGAACGCTCCACAGCCTTCTTCTTCTTGGTGGCGGCGATCTCCTTGCGGACGATGGGCAGCGCGTCGGCGATGCTCTCGATCTCGATGGCCTCGGGGATCATCTCGATGCCGCCCATCTTGACGTAGTCGTTCTCCATCACCTTGCCGGTGACGGTGATGACAGAGTCCGGGGTCAGCTTGTCGATAGTGTCCACCAGCTCGGGATGGTCCTCCTTCTCGACGGTGATCTGAAGTTTGCCGGTAATATCCTTCAGCACGATGAAGGCCATATATTTGCTGTTGCGCAGGTTCTCGATAAAGCCCTGCACCTTGACCGTGCTGCCAATTTCCTTTTGTACCTCATTGATATAGGTGCGTTCCATGGAAATCCTCCTTCTGTGTCTTGTGTACTGTTTTATTATACGCTTTTCGGGGGATAAATCAAGAGAAAGGACGAATCACTTTCCTTCTTCGTGCAGCGTCCCGGTGCCGCCCTCCACTACGCCGTCGTGGTCGGCCACAGCCCTGATGGTGCCGAAGAAGCATTTGACGTCCAGCCAGAAGCTCATATGCTCCACATACCAGCCGTCGAGCTTCGCTTTCTCCGCGATCTCCAGCTCGTCGCGGCCATGGATCTGCGCCCAGCCGGTCAGGCCGGGGCGGACGTCGTTTGCGCCGTACTTGTCCCGTTCGGCCAGCAGGTCGTACTGGTTCCAGAGGGCCGGGCGCGGACCGATGACTGCCATATCGCCCACAAGGATATTCCACAGCTGGGGCAGCTCGTCCAGACTGGTCTTGCGCAGGAAACGGCCCACCCGGGTGATATACTGCTCCGGGTCGTGGAGCAGATGGGTGGGCATGTCGTGGGGGGTGTCGATGCGCATGGTGCGGAATTTCAGGATGTTGAAATAGCTCTTATGGATGCCCACCCGCTTCTGCTTGAAGAACACCGGCCCCGGCGAGTCCAGCTTGATGGCAAGGCAGAGCAAAAGCAGCAGCGGCGACAGCACCAGCAGCCCGCAGGCCGACAGTACCACGGCCAGCAGCCGCTTGATTCCTTTTTGATACATGATGGTTCTCCCTTTTATTCCTAGAATATACTTATTATATACCATTTTCCCCTGCCCAAACAAGCCCCGGGCCGCCTGTTCCGCCGAAAATGCCGGTTTTGTTGTATCGTTCTGACGGTTTTCTCTCTTGCTCCGCCGGGCCGGACGGCGTACCATAGACATAAGATCATCTGAGAGGAGCACTCTGTTTATGATACAGCGTTTTGTCATCGGGAAGCCTTTTCCCACCGAGAGCGTCGTGCTGGATCTGCCCGCCGAGACCGGCCCCGTGCCTTACCTGACACCGGACGGCGATGGCTGGCAGTATGTCATGCAGGAGAAGGACATCGTCTATGGCTTGGGCGAGATGCCCCGGGGCCTCAACAAGCGCGGCTGGCACTACGAGACGAACAACACCGACGAGAGTGAGCACGGCGAAAACCGGCTTTCCTACTATGCCGCCCACAATTTCCTACTCATCTCCCCTGCCGACGGCAGCGAATGCATCGGCATCTTCATCGATTTCCCGGGCAAAGTGAGCTACGACATCGGCTATACCCGTCACGACACCCTCCGCTTTGCCACGGCAGAGCCGAACTATGCTCTCTACCTCATCACAGCCCCTACAGCGGCAGAGGTCGCAAAGAGATTCCGGCAGCTCATCGGCCCCAGCTATATCTCGCCCAAGTGGGCATTCGGTCTGGCCCAGAGCCGCTTCGGCTACAAGACCGAGGCCGACATCCGGGAGGTAGCCGCGCAGTACAAGGCCAACGGTCTTCCGCTGGACATGATCTGCATGGACATTGATTACATGCAGTCCTACGCTGATTTTACCATTGACAAGGCCCGCTTCCCCGACCTCGGCAAACTTGCCGCCGACCTGAAAGCCGAGGGCATCCGGCTCGTCCCCATCATCGACGCAGGCATCCGCTGCGACGACAATGACCCCGTCTGCCGCGAGGGCCTCGAGAAGGGCTATTTCTGCACCAAAGAAGACGGCACGCCCTTTGTGGCGGCGGTCTGGCCCGGCAGGGCCTACTTCACCGACTTTCTCCGTCCCGAGGCCCGGGCGTGGTTTGGCAAACAGTATAAGATGCTCACCGACCTCGGCATCGAGGGCTTCTGGAACGATATGAACGAGCCCGCCCTCTTCTACTCCCCTGAGCGGCTGAAAGCCTTCTTCGAAAATGCCGCCGCCCTGAGCCGGAAGGATAACCTCGACCAGAACGATTTCTTCGGGCTGGTGCGCTCGGTGATGAGCCTGATGAATGCCCCCGAGGACTACCGCAGTTTCTACCACGATACCGCTGCCGGGCGGGTGCGCCACGACCGCGTCCACAACCTCTACGGCGGCTGCATGACCCGGGCTGCCGGCGAGGCGTTCCAGACCCTGCGTCCCGGCCAGCGCACTCTGCTCTACTGCCGCAGCAGCATCATCGGCGCCCACCGTTGGGGCGGGATCTGGCTGGGCGATAATCACTCCTCGTGGAGCCAGCTGCTGGCCAACATCCAGATGATGCCTGCCGTCCAAATGTGCGGCTTCCTCTACAGCGGTGCCGACCTCTGCGGTTTCAGTGAGGACACTACCCCCGATTTAGTGCTCCGCTGGCTCGAGTTCGGACTGTTCACACCTCTCATGCGCAACCACGCCGGCGCTGAGAGCCGGGAGCAGGAATTTTACCGCTTTACCGATGTTCTGCCCGCCATCCGCAATATGCTGGATCTGCGGTATGCCCTCCTGCCCTACCTCTACAGTGAGTTCATGAAGGCCGCGCTTGAGGATACACCTTACTTCCGGCCTTTGGCTTTTGACTACCCTGCCGACCCCGACGCCCGGGAGGTGGACGACCAGCTGCTTCTTGGCGAGGGCCTGATGGTCGCACCCGTCCACACCCAGAACGCCCATGGCCGGACGGTCTATCTGCCTGAGACGATGAAGATGCTGCGTCTGCGCAGCGTCTCCGACTACGATGAGGAAGTTCTGCCCGCCGGGCGGCACTATCTGCCCTGCGAACTTGGCGAGGTGCTGCTCTTCATCCGTCCGGGCCACACCGTACCGGTGGCACAGCCCGCCGCCAACACCGCCCAGCTGAACGATACGGCCCTCACCTTCTGGCGCTTCGCGCCCGACGGCCAGCCTGCGCCCTACCGGATGTATACCGACGACGGCGTGACCACCGATCACAACAGGCCCGAACACTGGCGCATCGTCGGACAATAACGCAAAAACACCCGGAAGCATCCCCGGGTGTTTTTTGGTATTACAGGTATGCGACCGTCGCGGACAAGGGCTTTCTCGAGCCGTGGTTTGCCAGCGGCCCTGCGCCTTCTGCGGCATAGCCGAGGTCGAGGATCATCAGGACCTCTTCATTTTCCGGCAGGCCCAGCTCCTTGGCCAGCTCATCCGGATCGAAGAAGTTGAGCCAGCAGCTGTCCACACCTGCGTTGGCGGCGGCCAGCATCAGGTGGGTCGCCACGATGGCAGCATCCTCCACGCCGGAGTCCCGCTTTCCGCCGGGATAAGTAAAGACGCTGTTTTTATCGAAGGCCACGACGAGGCAGGTAGGCGCGCCATAGCGGCAGGGCGTCACCTTGTCGAGCTTTGCCAGGCTTTCTTCCGACTGCAGCACATAAATGCGCTGCTCCTGAAAATTCTTGGCGGTCGGGGCCAGCCGCCCCGCTTCCAGGATCTCCGTCAGCTTCTCGGCTTCTACCTTACGTGTGCTGAAATTCTTGCAGGAATAACGCTCTGCAACGACCTTAGTAAATTCCATAACCGTTGTCCTCCTGACTTTGGGTGATAGACTTTTTATGTACAGAAGTCTCAGCATTATTGTAGCACGCTTTTTCTCTGAGAGCCACTGTTATTTTTACTATCGCAATTTTCAAAAATAGTGCCGGTCAAAACGGCATCTTTGCGATATGCAGTTTGCGGCCGTTGCTTGTGCATTAAAAACGCAAACTGCTATAAAGGATCTGCCGTTTTTTAAGAAACGGCAGATCCACCCGGCCATTCCCCGCAGGCCGCCCGGGTGAAAAGTCCTTGACAAATCTTTCTAAAAGAGTTACACTGTTCTCGTTCTGAAAAACAAATATGGGCCTATAGCTCAGCTGGGAGAGCGTTCGGTTCGCATCCGAGAGGTCA
>ERZ791899.1528-NODE-1528-length-18241-cov-7.772187_pt1 | contig 18241 bp, 23 predicted proteins | sample MGYA00510151_ERZ791899 | MGnify/ENA primary metagenome ERZ791899 (study PRJEB30046, sample SAMN00792118) | human gut metagenome | study: EMG produced TPA metagenomics assembly of the A metagenome-wide association study of gut microbiota in type 2...
TGGAATTTAGCTGATATTTAAAAGAAATTTAGATAACTTAAATTGACTAATTAATATAAATAACAAAGATACTTTGTCAAAAACTAGCGATGTGCTAGATAACTAAGATTAGTTAGATAAATTATAGTTTATATAAAAAATAACCCTGTAAATAATTTACAAGGTTATTTTTTAAGAAATATAAATGTTATTTTTTCATTGCCTCTTCAATCTCATTAAAGTATTTAGGCATTTTCTCTCCTAATCTTCTAGCACCATCTTTAGTGATAACAAAATCACCTTCATATCTCATTCCACCAAAGTCAGCATATTCTTCAATCTTATCATAGTTTAAAAACTCTTGGAATTTTCCTTCTGCTTTCCATCTTTTAGCTAGTTCAGGAATAAAATAGATTCCAGGCTCAATAGTGAAAACATACCCCTCTTTTAACTCTCTAGCAAGTCTTAATGATTTTAAACCAAACTGCATATCTCTAGGGAAGCTTTCATAACCAACTAAATCCTCACCTAAATTTTCCATATCATGTACATCAAGTCCTAACATGTGTCCTAGTCCATGAGGGAAGAAAAGAGCATGAGCCCCAGCTTTTACAGCCTTTTCAGCATCTCCCTTCATAAGTCCTCTTTTAATCATCCCTTCTGCTAAAACTTTAGATACAGCTAGATGAACATCTTTATAGTTAACTCCTGGTTTTACCATAGATTCTGCCTTTTCAAACATCTCTATTAAAAGTGAGTAAATATCTTTTTGTCTTTCATTAAATTTCCCACTAACAGGGAAAGATGTTGTCATATCTCCACAATATCCCTCTCTATTTCTTGCTCCACAATCTAATACAATAATATCTCCATTTTCTATTGTATTATCATAACCATGATTATGTAAAATATGTCCATTCTTAGTAAAGATAGTGTGGAAAGATAGATCACCATAATATTTTTTTGCTACTGATTCAAGAACTGCTACAACCTCATACTCTTTCATTCCAGCTTTAACTGTTTTCATTGCAGTAAGTTGCATCTCTCTAGTTATATTTACTGCATTTTCAATTTGCTCAATCTCCTTTTGAGATTTTGTATTTCTCTGTTCAATTACAGCTTTTACAAAGTCATAAGAGATATACTCATCATAATCAAATGGGCTTATCTCTAAAGCTTTACATACTCTTAATTTATTGTCTCCTCTATATTGAGGTAAAATATGGAATCTTCCTCTTCTTTCTTTACAACTTTTAATAAAATTATCGAAATCTTTCATCTCAACAAAATTATTTACTCCAACTTCACTAGCAAAAGTTTTTAAAAGCTTTTGTTCACCACTCCAAACAATATCATCAAGAGTAAAATCTGTTCCAAAAATATATTCTTTATCTCTATCAATATCTATTATTCCAATAAGATTTGGTACATCCATACCAAAATAATAACGGAAAGTTGAATCTTGTACAAAAGGATAACACTCATCTTTGTAGCTTCTTGGTGCTTCCTCATTTCCATTTATAATAATGATACCTTTCATAAGTTTTTCTTTTAAAACTCTTCTTCTTTCAATATAAACTTCTTTTTCAAACATTTTTTCTCCTTAATTTTTTATCCCTCTATTAAATTAACACCATATCTTACACCAAGAGACCCTCTCTTAATGTTGATATTCATACTCTTTTTACCAAGAAACTTATCATAAACCTCTTTTTCAACAAGAAATTTTACCTCTTCTCCATTTACATCTAAAAAAGCATAGTAAAAGTTGATATAATACTTGCTTCCAGGCTTTTTAAAATATTTTTTCTGATCAACTACCATTTTAATAATAGGATATTCCTTTTGTTCCCCTTTGCTCCCTAATCTATTTATAAAGAATTTTATTCTAACATAGATATATTTAGCAATAAAGCTTCCTAGCCAAAGTCCTATACATAAAGATATTGTCAATTTTAAAGCAATTACATTTTTAGTTGGTTCAACTCCAGCTTGTAAATAATATTGACAATAAAAAATAAATGCTGACATTAAAAGGCCAATAATAATAGATGCAAATCTTCCTATTTTATCTTCAAATAAAACTACTTTCCAAGTTGAAAAATATATCATTGCTGGAATTATCATTAACCCAAAATAATAGTAGTGTTTATTTACTCCCATTAATAAAAATAGTAGTATAAAGCATATAGATATTGTTTTTACAGTTTTTTCAGAAAAATTTCTCATTCTCTTCCTCCAGTCAGTTTTTCTTTTTCCTTTGCTTCTCTTTCCATTTTAGAGAATACACAACCACAATAATCTTGTCTATACAGTTCATATTCTCTTGAGATTTCAGTACTTCTTAAGTATCTGTTTTTCTTTTTAAAATCTCCATTTAGAAATTTTATACCATATTTTTCAGAAAGTTCCTCTCCAATCTCATTTATCCATTGAGCATTTTTTAAAGGACTTATACTAAGAACAGTTGAAAAATAATCAAATCCTAACTCTTTAGCCTTTTGTGCAGTAGCTTCCATTCTAAGAGTGTAGCATTTAAAACATCTTTCTCCACCCTCTTTTCGATCTTCTAAGCCTTTTACCTGTTTAAAGAAATCCTCTCTAGGATCATATTTTCCCTCAATTACTTTAATTGAATACCCTCTCTTTTCATGGTATTCTCTCTGTTCATTTAAACGTTTATAATACTCCTCTTCAAATGTAATATTAGGATTATAAAAATAAACAGTTATATCAAAATAATTTTGTAAAAACTCTAGTATAGCAGAACTACATGGAGCACAACAAGAATGTAGAAGTAGCTTAGGTTTTATCCCTGTTTTTTCTATCTCTTTTAGTTGGTTCTCCATTAAAATCTCATAATTGATCTTCATAAATTTACCCTCCATATTGATTATATCATAATACACTAAAAATAATAATATTTTTTAATAATTACACATATAATTTTATAATTTTTCAAATATTTAAAGGAATATTAGAGATTTTATGGTAAAATATAAAAATAATAAGATAACAACAAAATAAGGAGGTACAAAATTGAGTTTATTAAAAGAGTTTAAAGACTTTGCTGTTCGTGGAAATGTACTGGATATGGCTATTGGAGTAATTATAGGGGGAGCTTTTAGTAAGATCGTAAATAGCTTGGTTAAAGATGTAATTATGCCACTTTTAGGAACTGTTACAGGAAAGATTAATATATCTGCTCTTGAAGTAAAAATTCCTGTAAGTAGTGCAACAGGAGAGCCAATATTAATTAAATATGGACTATTCTTACAAAATATCATTGATTTTTTAATAATAGTATTCTGTATATTTATATTTGTAAAACTTATAAATAATTTTAGAAAGAAAGAGGAGAAAGCTCCACCAAAACCTACTGCTCAAGAGGTTTTACTTACTGAAATTAGAGATCTATTAAAAAACAGATAAAAAAATAGAGCTAGAGAGATCAAAATTGATTTTTCTAGCCCTTTTTATATATTTATTTTTTCAAAATATATCTTATAAATCTATTATTATTAATTTTATACTCTTTTACATCTATAAAATTATTTGGATTTAGATCTTTAAAATCTTCTATTCCACCAATCAGCATTACCCATATAATTCATTAATAGTAGCTCCTTTTACTCAACTTCATAATTTTTCTTCCATTTGTAATGGAAAACTATAAGTATTATAATTGCCTCTATTATCCATTGAAGTGCTGTAATTTTCCAAAAATAAGTTACAGGAGCTTTTTGAATATAGATAAAATAGTAAACTAGAGGTAAACGAATTACCCAGTTTGTAAATAATACTATTTTAAATGGTGTTTTACTATCTCCAGTTCCCTTTAAAGCTCCCCCTAAAACCATTGATATAGCTATTGGTATCTGTTCTATTGAGGCTATCATTAAACAAGCTGATCCTATTGTTATAACCTCTTTTTCACTATCCTTTATAAAAGCTGTAATTATTGGCTCTGGTGATACTAAAAAGATAATAGCAAAAATTCCCATTACTAAAGATGATAAAACCATAGAATACGTCACATAAGATTTAGCCTTTTTATAATCTTTTTCTCCAATACTATAACCAACAAGAGAGGTACAAGCAATGGCAAATCCCCAACCAGGCATAAAAGAGATTGACTCTATATTGATAGTTATCTGATTTGCTGCAAAAGCAAGACTTCCCAATGTCATTATTAATGTTACATTTATAAGTCTATTTATACTAAAAGCTCCCTCTTGTAAAGCTGAAGGAATAGATAACTTAACTAATTCTCTAAAATACTCTCTTTTAAATTCAGAGAATAGATTTACTTTAAATGGAATTTTTTTCAACTGTGTCATAGTAAATAAAAATCCTGCAAAGTTTCCAACTGCAGTGGCTATTGCACCTCCAGCAACTCCCATCTCTGGAGCACCAAATTTACCAAAGATTAAAATATAGTCTAAAGAAACATTTACAACATTTACTATAAAAGCTGTATAAAGTGGTGATTTTGTATTTCTACAACCTCTAAAAATTCCATTAAATACACTTGTTAAAACATTAAAAACAATGGCAATAGAACATATTCTCATATATTTAGTTGCTAAAGGAAGAACATATTTACCATCAGCTTTAGCTATTGTTAAAATCTCTTTAGGGAATGTAAAGAATATTACTCCTAAAAGAATAGCAATAATAGCTCCAATTTTTAAAGCAATATCTGAAGTGATTCTTGCTTTTTCAAAATCTCTACTCCCTATTGATCTTGAAACTATTGAAGTAACAGAGATTGAAAGCCCCATAGCAACTAACATATTTGTAAAAGTATACATAATCTCAGAGCTAAGTCCAACTGCTGAAACCCCTATCTGTCCAGTATGATTTCCTATCATAAGGGTATCCAATACCCAAATCATCATATATAAAACCATTTCCCCAACTGCAGGGAGAGCTAATTTTAGAATCTCTCTTATTATACTTAACATAGTGTCTCCTCAACCATAAACTTTCTACATCTATTAGAAACTTCATCATTTACAATTGCAACTATTCTAACTCCTTCACCTTCATACTCTTCACTTTGAATAATAGCATTTCTATGAAGATAAGCTCCCATTGAAGTGTCTGTATATGGAATTAGATATGTACATTTTCTTGTTGTTTGTGGTAGTAATGAAACTGTCATATCTAAGAATTTATCAATATTATAGTTTTGTTTTGCACTTATCTCTATCATTTGATAATTACTAAATTTTTCTTTTACATTTGCAATCTGCTCAGGAGTAGCCATTTCACACTTATTAAGTGCTAAGAAAGTTGGCTTATCTAAAGCGTTTAACTCACTTAAAACATTTTCTACTGCTTTAATTTGCTCTACAACAGTATCACTTGAAATATCTACTACATGAATTATTAGATCTGAAAAACTTACCTCTTCAAGAGTAGATTTAAAAGCTTCTACTAAATCATGTGGCAGTTTTCTTACGAATCCTACTGTGTCAGTAAGTGAAGCAACTCTTTTATCTGGAAGAGTAATAGCTCTTGTTGTTATATCCAATGTTGCAAATAGCATATTTTCAGCAAAAACATCCTCTTTTTTAGATGTATTATCTGCTGTATACATACTTACAAGAAGATTTCTCAAAGTAGATTTTCCAACGTTTGTATATCCAACTAAAGAGATTTTTGGTATACCTGATTCATCTCTCTTTTCCCTTTGAGTTACTCTTGTTTTTCTAATTTTTTCTAACTCCTGTTTCAAATCATGTATAGTTTCTCTTATTCTTCTTTTATCAATCTCTAATTTTTTTTCTCCAGGACCTTTAGTTCCTACTCCTCCCCCTGTTCTAGACATTGTAGTTCCAAATCCTAAAAGTCTGCTACTTCTATATTTTAATTGTGCTAATTCAACTTGAATTTTAGCCTCTCTTGTTCTCGCTCTAGTTGCAAATATCTCAAGTATTAAAACTGTTCTATCTATTATTTTGCAACCTGTAACTTCCTCAAGATTTTTTACTTGTAATCCACTTAGCTCTTCATCAAATATGATTAAGTTAGCTTTTTTAATCTGTTTAAATCTAGCTAACTCTATAACTTTTCCTGTTCCTATAAAATAGCATGGATCTATCTTACTTTTCTTTTGGAAGAATTTTCCTACTACCTTTACATTACATGCTCTTGCTAACTCTGCAAGTTCATCAAGGCTTTCATCATTATCAATTCCAACTAAGATAGCATATTCATCATCATTTTCAACTATATTTCTTTTCTTTAAAATAGATTCTATCTCTTCTATTCTATAAAGGAAATCATAGTCAATAAATTCTGGAATATTCATAATCTCTGTTACTTCATGAGATAATTCATCTCCATCCACGTTACAAAATCCCATTACAACTCCAGTGATTTTTTCTTCAATCACCCCTATTGCAGCTATACAATCTAGTTTCAATTTTGTAAGAGCTGAAATATCAATACTTGAAAGATTAGGGTTTCCATTCGGATGAGTATGAATAACTCTTATACCGCTAAGTCTTTTTTCTTGTACATTTAATAATGGTAGTTGTACACTACTACTATCTCCAATAGATATCTCAACTATATTTCCTCTTCTATCTATTGCCACATTTATTTCTCTATTTATTCTACTACTTATAGAAGCTATTAAAGCTATTATTTCAGGCTCAATAACTCTATTTTTTGTCACTGTTATATCATAGATAGAATCAAGCTCTTTAAGGATAAAATCTTTGATTCCATCAACATTTCCTTTTATCATAGACCCTCCATTAAATTAAGATTTTTACTCTCCATTATAACACGAATTTACTACTTTTTTCAAAGTATTTTCAAAATCAGACTTTTATATTTTTCTATATTCATAAAAATACATCTTAAAACAAGAAAATTTATTTAATTTTTTTATTTTCACTCACCCAATGCACACATTTTTATATTAAAATTTCCTTTAAATTTGCCCTTAAAATAGTATGATAGTTTTGTAATTTTATCTTAAAACTCCAAGAAGACTCCCTCCTCTTTAGATGGGAGATGAATTGGAAATTCTTACTAAAATATGGTATACTATACTAACAAACATTAAAAACTGAATATATGAGGTTAAGGCAAGTAAACTGTTGCCTTGTAAAATATTCACAGTCCAAAGTGTTGTTAAAAAGTAAAGCTGTAGACATAAGTCTTATGCCATAGTGGCGATGTGGACACGCCTGTAAGAATAAGGATAGCATAGCTATCAAACTTCTTTAAAATTACTCTAATGAGTAATCACGAAGCTCCTTCAAAACCTTTCGGTTTAGTGGGAGTAGTTCACTTACTGCAATTTTATTAAATCCACTGCTTTTTTTAGTTCCTCAACATCTTTATGAGTATAAATCTTTTCAGTAGTTAAATAACTGCTATGCCCTATTATTTTAGCAATACTTATTTTGTTTGCATCTGCATTACTTAACAATGATGCAAATGTATGCCTACAATCATGTATAGTATGGTCCATGTTTAATTGTTCCATTAACTTATTAAAAAATAAAATATAATTTTGATAGAGCAACTTTTTACCCCTTACCCCAGTAATTAAATATTGGCGTTCTAAAGACATTCTATTTTTAATCAATGGTAGTATTTCAACATTAATTGGAATTATTCGGTTTTTTCCTGCATCTGTTTTAATTCCACCTTTTATAGTTCTATTTTCTAAATCTATATTTTTACTTTCTATGGTTAATAGCTCCCCAATTCTTAGCCCTGTATATATCATTATTAACACAGTATCAACCCATTGTAATTCTTTATACTTCCATAATTTCAATATTTCTTCATTAGTAAAAATTTTTCTTTCAATAACTGCTTGTTTTTTCCCTAGTTCTATAAATTCACTACAATCTTTTACAACTATATCCATTTTTAGAGCATATTTATATACTTGGTTAAGGACTGCTTTTAATAGTCTTTTAGATGCTCCCGACAATTTAACACTATTGAATAATTCTTGTAATTGCATTGTAGTTAATTCTAGCATAGGTATATCTTTTATAGGCTCAAAGTGTTTACAGATGCTTTTATATTGTGTCACTGTTCTTGGTTCTAATTTCTCAAAATGTTGTAATTGCCATTTCTCCTGTACTTCCTTAAATGTCATTTTAGTTGTATTTAGGTTATAAGGATTAGTGTTATACTTGGCTAATAACTCCAATCCCTCGGCTTTAGTTCTAGCATATCCGATAGTTTTTCTTTTTGTTACTCCTCCAAGTTCTGTTACTGTTTTAACTATTCTCCATGGTCTCCGTCTTGGCTTATCTTTCATTTTATAAACTGACCCAAAATTATTGGAATTTCTCATTTTTTCACCTCATTTGGAGAAAAGGCAATATATAATATTTTTCCTTTTCTCCCTTTCATATAATTTTATTATTTATTATTTTTAATCATAATCTTTCATAAAAATTTTTTTATTTGCATTTTTTACAATTTAGAGCTATAATGTTATTGTAAACCTAACCCGTAGGGGTTTACCTAAATAGAATTGATTAAAAAAAACATTGCCAGGATAGAGGCACTCACTTTGTGGGTGCTTTTATTCTGTCCGTGGCTGGACAGTAATCAAAATCTATTTGGGAGGGTTATTATGGTTTACATTGAGAACATTAATCTTGATGGTGGGGTTACAATTGTCTTCATCATTGGAGTAGTGTTATTTTGCTTTTTTAAAAACTCATCTAAAAAGTAAAGTAAATCTATACCCTCGCCCCTACGGGCTTTTTTTATTTTCTCCCTGTGCTATTTTAAATTTTAGCCCTTTTTATACCCTTACTAGATAAAATATTAAGCTAGATATTTAAAACCTTTTATTTTTGATTTTACGAGCTTTAAAAATAAAGCAAGGTGAAAAAATATGTTTTACCTTGCTTTATTAATTTTATTTTTCTTGCTTTTCTTCCATGCTCTTTAACTTCTATAAAAAGCAATCCCATTATTTAAGTTATCAAATATATTTTTGTTGGTTGCTACCTCACTAATTAAAGCCCCTTGTATAGTTCCATAGGCACAAACATATCTTATTTGATTATCAATAGAACTATTATTCTTTAATATTTCAGCTATTAACCTTTTTTCTTTTTCCTGTAATGGTAAATTGTCAATATTCCTAAACTTTAAATAAGCTCTTTTTAAATATTGGTAAGTTTTCCCCTTATCTTCCAATATATTTTTTTTAGTTTTTTCTAAAAATGGTATATCTTTAGGCTCTGGAATTACTAATTTTTCCCCTTTAATCTCTATAATTAACATTTTTCTTTCTCCTCTTTAGCTTTTAATCTTTTATATTTTTCTCTAAACTGCTCTTTTATGTCCTCTCTCATCTTGTTGTAATACCACTGATTGACTTTTATATATTCCTCCAGCTCCCAAGATGTTTCTATCATTAACCCTGTATAATAAAACTCTATAAAAGTACTTCCTTTCTCAAGTTTATATTTTTTCATTATGTCACCTTTGAATTATAAAATTTAGTATGCCAGTTTTTAAATCTTAGATTGTCAGTTATTTTTTGTTAAATAGCTTATATTAAATAACCTCAAAATCAATAAAATTATAAAAATTGCCGTTTTGCCAGTTCCATTACAAGTATTTACTACTATATATATTTCTTTTTTCTCTTTTTTCTTTCCCTTTTCTCTCTTTTTCTTCTTTTCTTTTTATTTTCTAATTATATTTAAAATAAAGTGGCAAATTGGCAATATATTAATATAACTTAGTAAAATCAATACTTTTTAACTTGCCACTTTTAAAAAATAACTGGTCTTTAACTGGTTTTTTCTTTAAAAAACTGGACATTGTTTTTAATATTTTTCTCTTATTATTTATGAGATATATAACGCCCATATTTATAAAATTAATGGTTGCTTTTCTATAAAATATCTTTCCTGTTTTCCATTTCTTACAATCCTTTTTACATCAAGATTAAATTGAGTACATATAAAATCTTTTAATTTTTGGATAGATATTTTTTGTCGTCCGTTATCTATAGCCCATTCATTAAAACCAATTAGCCTATCTTTATTTTTATTAGGAAACTCATAAAAACTATTTAAAATCTCCATACATGGATACTGGTTAATTAATTGATTTAATTGTATAGGTGGCTCATGGTCATTCTCTAAAAAATCAATATATTCTAAGATTGGATTATTATTTTTATTAAATTCTTTTAATAGTTTTTGTGTATCTTGGGTTTCTGAAAATCTTTTATTTTTTAATACTCTTTTTAATCCTTTTAACCCCACTATTATTAAATATTCCATGCACTCCTTAGATTTGATTTTATCTAAAAAATAAGGGTCATAATTTGCATTTGTAATATCAAATTTATTTCTAAATGGAATTATAATAATACGCCTCGCCGTTGCTCCTGTTGGGTCTTTTATTCTTGGTATATCATTAGTACTAAATATAAATTTAGCGTAACAATAAAATTCAATGGGATTTTTTCCCTTTTGTTCAGCAGTGATTATATCCCCAGTAATTAACTTTCTTAATATTTCAGCCTCTGGAATATATCCATTACCTATATCATCACCAACATTTAATAATTTTCCTGCAACTTGATACACTCTAAACCTTGATTTTACAATATCATCTAAACTTAAAGCACTACAATTATTTTTACCTACCATATGAATTAATATTTTTAAAAATGTACTTTTCCCATTTGCTTTATCTCCTATAATAATAAAGGATTTCCCAAGCTCATTTTTATCAAATAATATGTATCCTATAAGCTCATCAATTAAAATCCTTGTTCCAGTATCATTACAAGCGAATTCATTCAATGTATTATCCATTAACTCACTGTAAACATTAGGGTTATAATTCCAAGGTATTTTATTAGTTATTATGTATTTGGGGTTAAAGTCTAACATCTCATCAGTAGAGATATTATATATGCCATTCTTAAAAGCAATAAGCCCACTTGTATTTTTTTCTTTTTCCTCACAAATGATTTCTAAATACCTTAATACTTCCAGTCTTTGACTGTTTTTAAGATTTGGGATTAATTCAATCATACTTTTTTCAAGTGTATCACCCTTGATATAAACCCCCTCACTATAACAATGTAATTCACTATTAATTTTTATAATATTAAATTTTTCTTTTAAATACCTTGCAAATACATCAAATAAAAATTTGTTTTTTTCTCCAAAGAAAGAGGGTACAGATGAGGGAGAAAAGGCAATATTATTATCTTTTACCTTTTCAGCCCCTAGAATAATGTTTTTAAGGGTTTCAGTTCCTTTACCAGTTAAAACCTCATTGAAGTCTTTAAACTCTCCTAAGTTGACAATAAAAAGCTTATCTTTATAGCCTAACAACTTTTCTATTATTTGTTTTTTACTCTTTTCCCCTTGCTCATCATTATCAACTGCTATAATTATTTTTTTAAAACTTATTAACCATTCCATTTGATTGTCTATACACTTTAAATTCATAGCTCCAAAGGGTAAACTAACAACATTAGAGAACCCAACTTCAATACTACTTAATAGGTCGATTTCTCCCTCGACTATGATCACATACTCATTATCTTTTATATTTTGCCAGTTTATAAAGTAATTTGATTGGCTACCTTTTTCAGAACTTAATTTTTTATCAATAGTTCTGTATTTTACCCCTATTATTTCATTACCATTTGTTAGGGGTATAGTGAGATTATTATATTTATTTATTCTCATATTCTTTTTTATACCCTCATTAGTGGCACTAATACCCCTAGTACTTAAATAGTTTATCCACTCATCATTAAGAGGTTTAGTATTATAAATAACCTCTTTAAAATCTTTTATATCCTGTTCCTTTACAGGTTTAAAAATTTTTATATGCTCAATGTCAAAATCTTCAAATTCTTTTATATTTCCACTTTTCCCAGTACTAAAGCAATAATATTGCCCAGTATTTAGGTTGACACTAAAATCAGGGTTGCTTTTTTCTTTTTTACAGATTGGACAATAGTTAAACCGTGCATAATCTCCATATATTTTAAAGTTTCCCCATTTTTTTAAATCTATTTTTTCCATTTTTTACCACCTTTTTTATACTAAAATTATTTTTAATAATCTTCCAATGGTAATACTTCAATTAAACCAACGGGGGTTATATCTTTATAATTATTTTCTATATCATTGGCTAACAATCCATAATTAAAATATTGATATTTAACTAATTCTGAATAAGTAAGAAAAAAATTTTCTAAAATATAAAATCTTTCTTCTATTTTTTTTATTATTGTCTCTTTTTCCATTTCGGTAGTTACGAAATCAGTTGATAAATAATTTAAAATATCTTTTTCCAAATCTTTTAATTGTGTATTTTTAAATCCCATTTTTATAAATTGTAATAAAAAAGCTCTTCTTTCCTTAGTCATTTATTAGCCCCCCAAGTTGAAAAGCTAATTTAATAGCCTCTTTAAACTCTTTTACATAGTAAATTTTATTGTCTTTTGTTTCTACTTTCCAAGTTTCTTCATTTGTTCCATTTGTTTCTTTTGTAATGTGCATCTTAAAGCCTCCTAAAATTTATTTTTAAGGCTCTAAAATATTGTAATATCACTTGTCACGATGATTTATACCACATTTTTAGAGCCTTTTAATAACTTTCTTTAATTGATTTTATCTAATCCCATAAACATCTTTTAATACTTTTTGTAACTCTATTTCTAAAGCTTGGTAAAATAATCTATACTTTATTTTTTCATCCTTTAAAAGTTTATCAATATTTCTTTTATCTTCATTTTTTCCAGTTTCTTTGTCTATAAAGTGTGTTTCTATATCTGCTAAACTCTCCACCAATAAACAACTTAAAAAATAATCTTTTTTCTCCATTTTTTACTATCTCCTTTTTTATTTTTAGCAACATAAAAAGCCTTTAAAAAAATAACTCTTTTCCAAAGGCTCAAAATGTGTTATAATTTACTTGTCACGGTGTTTTATACCACATTTTTAGAGCCTTTTAATAATTCATTATATGAGTTGTTAAAAGGTTTTTTATTTTTATTTCTCATTTTTAACCTCTTTTTTATATTGATATTGCCTTTTCTCCGTCCTCTGTGATTAACTCATCAATATCAATATTTAATGCCCTAGCAACTAGCCCCAATGTTTTTCCTTGTGTAGTTGCTCCCTCTAGCCTTAATCTGTATATAGTTGTATTAGATAACCCACATTTTTTGGCTAAATCATTACAGTTTAAGCATTGTCTTGCCATTTCTCTATTTAATTTTTTATGGTTTACTTTTACCATTAACATTTTTTCACCTCTCTTTTTAATCTGCCATTATTTCAAACCCATTATCTAATAATTGATATATTTCTTTTAAAGTTTCCTCATAAGTCATTATTTTATCTTGCTTTTCTTCCTCTTTAAAGTTTCCAATAAATTCAAATAGTAATTTATTTTCTTCCAGTTCTTCTATAAAAATAACTTTGTGTCTTACTGGGTGTTGTAATGTAAATTTTATTTTTTTCATAATTTCCCCCTTTTTACCAGTCTAAAGGTCTGTAAAATTCTTTTTTTAGCTTATCTAATAATTTAAAATATTGGTCTAAATTTATGATTTTACTCCGTTTAGTATATTTAATATGTGTGACTTTAAAAGTTTTATTTTCCAGTTCTTCAATTTCAATATACTTTTTTTGCATTCCATTTTTATCAAAAAACCAAGAATAATATATATTTTTTTCCATTTCTTTTTTATCTTCCATTATTAGCCTCGCTTTTTTTACTGCTTTTTTAAAAATCTATTTCCTCATCTTCTGAATAATCAATTATAATTCTTGCATCTTTGAATACTGATTCCAATAGATCTACTGGGTAAATGTTTACACTTCCATACTTAGAATGGTACATTTTACCAATGATAATATGATTTTTAACGCATTTTTCAGTTGCCATTTTTCCAAGACAGGCACAAAAAAAAGGTGGAACATATGCCCCTATAGATTTGGCATATTCAGAAACAGTCATAAATCCATTATTGATGATTTTATTCTCTTTTTCTTTATTTTCTAAAGATTTCAATCTGTTTTCAATGTCTAATATCTGTTTATTTTGTGATTCTATCTCTTTAGCTTTTATTTGTTGTTCCAGTTGCTCAATGTATTTAATAACTGCTTTTCTAACATATTTACTTTCTCTCATTAATACCTGTTTAGCTTGGTTATAAGTTAATATATACATTGGGTATTCTCTTAAAGCTCCGTTACCAGTTTCTTTTTTATAGAACGACTGGGTAATTTTTCCCTCTCGTATCTCCTCATCAAACTCATCTCTAATTATTTTTAGTAAGTCATTATGTTGTAGTTCTGTTTTATTGCCCTCTTGGTCTCTAAAAAAATTGATTTGTGTTAGTAATTCTAGTGATGTTATTGTGTTCTTGTTTAAAATTGTTAAATCTTCCATTTTTACACCTTTCTATTTTTAATTAATGTTTTCACATTTTAGGTTTTTGCAGTTAATACCTAAATAAATAACCTCGCCTGTATTAAGTTATTAATTAACTTTTTATTCATTGTCTACCAGTTCAGAAACTGGAATATTTAAAGCTTTTGCAATTTTCCCAACTGTTATGGTCTGTGGCTCTCTCTTATTAGCTTTTATAGTAGCTAAAGTTGTTAGGCTGATTTTAGCTTTTTTGCATAAGCCTTGATTAGTTAAACACTTTTCAGCCATAGCAATTTTTAACTTTTCAATATTTATTTTCATTTTCTCACCTCTCTTTTTATTTATTTTATGTAAATTATTGGTATCTTTTTAGTTTTTATTATGGTATTATCAATATAACATTAGTTTAGTAGCTAACAAACTAATTATACTTTTAGTATATTTTTAATACTTTAAGTATAATGCAAGTGTAATAATTTGTCAATAGTTTTTTATTTTTGGAGGTAATAATTTTGAAAATACCATATATTAATAAAGTATTAAAAGGTGAAAGAAGAAAACAAGGTATAACACAGGTTGAATTTGCAAACTTAATTTATAAATCATTACCAACAATTAAACGTTATGATACTGGAGGGATAATTCCTGAAAGTGTTTTGCGTCAAATGTGTAATGTATTAGAAATAGATTTTATAGATTTATTAAGAAAACAATTTAGGGAAAATAATGATAAAGAAACATGTGATTATGACGATATTATACATAAGTATTATGTTGCCCCTTTGGCTGATAAAGCTAAAAAAGTAATTGAAAGTCAAGAAAAAGATGACGCAAAATTTTATAAAACAAAATTTTTTAAAGAAGATTTAAAAAGATACTTAATGTATATAGATTATACTTTAGAAATAGAGACAACCAAAGAAGAAAAAGAAATTAAAGCAGAAAAAATACTGTCCTTTATAGAATTTCTATATTTTCAAAACATGATAAAAAAATAAAAACTTTCTTCCATACTGGAGAAAAGGCAATATAAAAAAGGTGATAAAATGAATTTAATAAAAATTAAAGAAACTCCTCAAGGAATCATCTATAAAAATAATAAGTCTAATTATTTTTTAGCTAAAAAAGGTTTTGAAGAATGCCAAGAATGTTGTTTCCATTTGAAACCTGAATGTTTTTTAAAAAGTGATTTTTTTAATGATGAATGTTATAGAGAAAATATTATTTATAAAGAAATATCCGAGATAGAAGCTATTATTTTATCTAATTTTTAAAATAATGTTATAAACAAAATATTAAAATAAAAACTTTCTTCCATACTGGAGAAAAGGCAATATAAAAAAGGGTCAAGCATAGATTTTTTAAAGTGACTTTAATAATTCTATACTATTCGCTTTTTTTCTCCCAATAAATAAAATTGAGGTGATTTAATGTCTGCTTTTAAATTAGCTTTTTATATTGTGATAGCTTTCTTTATAATCTTTTTTCTAATGCTCATCTTTTTTGAAAATTTTACAATGGGACTATTAGAGGTTATAGGGGTGCTAGTTGAATTACTATGGGCTTTCCTCTGTTTATTGTTTTGGGGTGGGCTTTTGGTGTTGGTGGTTGCTCTGATGATTGCCTTTTATAGAATGGAGTAGAAAGAAAAGAAAATAATAATATAATTAATTATTAATAAAGTATCAATTAAGTATCGAAAAGTATATGTTATGATATAATAAAAGTAATATTTTAGTATTGTAAAGTATTGAAAAAAATAAAATATATGCTATAATTATATTGTGAACACCACCCATAAGGGTAAACACATTTCAAATAATTAAAAAAACATTGCCAGAATGGAGGCTCTCACTTGTTGGGGGCTTTTATTCTGTCCGTGGCTGGACAGTAATTATTTGAAATTGTGGAGGTGTGAAAATGAATTTTCTCAAAGAATTAGCCCTGCAAGTGATTGCCGGTATTTTAGCTAAAATCATTTGTGATTGGCTAGATAGAAAATAATTTTTCGCCCTCGCCCTTATGGGCTTTTTTATATTTGCTTTATTGGAGACATTAAGTTATAATTATATTGAGGACACCCCCTAAGGGTTAAAAAATCATAGATTTGGTACACCTCCACAAAAAGTTATAAAAATAAAAGGTCAGGATATCAGCCCCAAAATAAATTACTGGGGCTTTTATTCTATAAAAAAATAAAGATGTGATAGTTTAGCATTACCACATCTTTTTTATTTCCTTTTCTCCTTATGCTATTTTAAATTTTAGCCCTTTTTATACCCTTACTAGATAAAAATATTAAGCTAGATATTTAAAACCTTTTATTTTTAATTTTACAAGGGATAGAATGGAGAAAACTATTTTTTATAGTTGCAATATAAAATAATTTCAATTCTAACCCACCTAATTTTAAATTTAACAAGTTTCCAAGTGTATAAAGGTAATCTTTATCACCTTGACAACTTAAAAGCCTTATTTTGAATTTTACAGCTTTGAAATTTTAAGGGATTTTTTAAACTGTACCCATATACTTTTATATTTTTATTTTAAAAGTTCCTTTAATTCTCATTAGTCAAATTGTTCAATGATTTTTTTATTAATATCTATAAGCATTTTTTAAGATGCTAATATATACCCTAGAATTTTAGATTTAATTACTAGGTTGCTTGTGATCCGTTGCTCTATGTTCTCCAATAAAATATTTTTTCCCTCTTTTAGATGCTTGGAACATTGGACAATGATGTGACAATGTCTTTTAATTCTCTTATTACAGGAATGTTACAAGGTGTTACAATGTAACTTTTAAAATAATACCCTTGAAAACCCTTTATTTTTGCCTCTTTTCTCCCTATCCTTAAAATTGATTTTATAGTCTCATAGAGTAAATTTATAAGCTATATATTTAATCAAATAACTTTATAAAACCCTTTAAAATCAAAATTACAGGGTTGTTTTTTTGCTAAATCTCTAATTTTTATAAATTAATCACATTTTTTATAATTTTCTTCCATATTGGAGCAAAGGCAATATATAAAATTTTGCTTTTCCTTTACTGAAAAATATTTTTATTTTTCACCTTGGAAGTCGGAAAGTTGAATTTTAATTTTACATTTTCGACCGTCTGGGCTCGACTGTACCCACGAATTAAAAACCTTGTCACAGTACCTTTTTTATTCTTAGGTTATTTTTTAGTATAAAGTTTAGTATTATTTAGGAACATTTGAACTTTTATTATTTTTTGTCAATAGCTTAACAGTGCATATTTTTGCGTTTTTGTTAAAGTAATATAGTTGATTTAAAATATAAGCATTCAAGATATTTAAATATATATTAAATTTCACTATGCTATTTAATTAAATCTATTTAATTAAATAAAAAAAGTGACTTATTCAGTCACTTAGATATCACAATAAATATATAAAGTTTATTAAAAAAATTTAATAAAAATACTCCATTAAATTCATAGAATTATTTTTTATTAATTCGCTCTTTTTCGTTCGTAAGATACTTTATTTTCTTAAAATAAGCATTGTTTTGTTTTAGGATTAAGGAGCTTTCTCCATAACTTCACCTCATATTTTTACATTCTTTTATCAGTTTTAAAGGTTATTTAATATCTTTGAATGATAGGGGTATAGGGTATTATTTTTTTTATTTTCGGTATTAGTTATTGCCAGTATAAATTATTTTTTAATTTTAATAGAAGGTCACATTTTAAAAGATAGTAACATAAAAAATTCTAAAAAACAACTTTAAATTTTAATTAAAATATTTTTTAAGTCTTAAATGTCAATACATATGTTACATTTTATTTTAAAAAAATATTTCTACT
>ERZ791899.1534-NODE-1534-length-18163-cov-4.582560_pt1 | contig 18163 bp, 12 predicted proteins | sample MGYA00510151_ERZ791899 | MGnify/ENA primary metagenome ERZ791899 (study PRJEB30046, sample SAMN00792118) | human gut metagenome | study: EMG produced TPA metagenomics assembly of the A metagenome-wide association study of gut microbiota in type 2...
CCAGCCTCATCAAGCTGGCGAACGTTCACCGCGAACCCGTCCGGGGTCAGCTGGCCGTCGGCACCGAAATCCTTGGAGCCGGCGAGTCGCTTGCCGCCGAGCGCGATCATGCGGGCGGAGAATTCGGCACGCTCCCCCAGCGCGTCAGGCGCGGACAGCGTGGCGACGATATCCCAGTACGGTGCGCGCTTGAACGCCATGCGTTCGCGCTCGCGTTCCACGATCAGGCGGGTGGCCACGGACTGCACGCGGCCGGCGGACAGGCCTGGGCCCACCTTGCGCCACAGCACCGGCGACAGCTCATAGCCGTACAGACGGTCGAGGATGCGGCGGGTCTCCTGTGCGTCGACCATATTGCCATCCACATCGCGCGTGTTGTTCAGGGAGGCGTTGATGGCGTTCTTGGTGATCTCGTGGAACACCATGCGCTTGACCGGCACCTCGGGTTTCAAGGTCTGCACCAAGTGCCACGCGATGGCCTCGCCCTCGCGATCCTCATCAGTCGCCAGATAGAGTTCATCGGCGTTCTTCAGGGCCGATTTGAGTTCGCTGACCGTACGCTTCTTGTCGCCGTCGACAATGTAATACGGCTTGAACCCGTCGTTGACGTCCACGCCGAACTTGCCGAACTTGGCCTTGTCTGCCGCGGGCACCTGGCTGGGCTGCGCGAGGTCTCGGATATGGCCGACCGACGCCATGACGGTGTACCCCTTGCCCAGGTAGTCACCGATCTTGTGGGCCTTGGTCGGAGACTCCACAATCACCAGTTTGGTAGCCATACCCACTCCTTATGTATTGCGCGAAACACACGACGTTTCTGGCGTCATAATACTCATGAATCATGTCCAACTGCCAAATTCCGCCGTTGTGCCGGGCAAATTCGGCCGTTCGCACCCCATGTTTTACCGTTTGGGCGGTGCCGGCGGAGCGCCGATCAGACCCAGCCGGCTTAAGGGCGCTGCAGTGATCTGACGCAGGGCCAGCAACAGTCCGAATGCGAGCATGGCCACACCCGCAATGCCCACAACAGCGCTGACATTCGCCCCCTGAACCGCCCAGCTGGCGCTGACATTGAGCCCCGGCACCACCTGCCAGATCACATAACCGCTGTAGGCGAGCAACAGCAGGCCCCCGGTAATCAGCACGCTGCCGACGATTTGCACGCTCACTGAGGAGACGCGGCGACCCGGCTCGTCCATGCCGGACTTGCGCGTAACTGCCAGAGCGAGCAGGGCCAATCCCGCCACCAGCAGGATGGACATCGCCACATCCGAAGGGCGATGCCATTGTCCGTATATCACGGAGACACCGACGGTCACCGCCCAAACCACGCCGATGACGCCCGCCAAAGCTCGAACCGCACGAGGCACGGTAAGCAGCAGAATCACCGCACAGGCTGCGGCCAGCATCGTGTGACCGGAAGGCGCGGAATTAGCGGCAGGCGATTCAGTGTTGATGATGAACGGACGCGGCAACAGACCCTTGATACGGGTGACGGCCAAGCAGACCACGGCGAACACGGCGATTTGCCCGGCCAACCACCAGCGGCGTCGAATCAGCGCCGTAATAATGCCGATTGCGGCAATTGTGCAGCTGACAGCGATAACCAGCCAGGATTGTGCGACGGCGTTCATCACGCCGGTGGCCCAGGACGGTACATCGTTGTGCAGGTTTTTCCAGACCAGTTCGTCGTACGATTGTCCGTTTTCGGTAAACACGCACCCCCACCACACGCCGAAGCCGATAGCGATCAGGAGCAGACCGAATACCACGCACAGTACGCGGCTGGAGATTCGCGGGCGCACGGTAAGCGGGTCAAGCCGGGCCAAGCCGCGGTCGATATCAGATGCCCCATCCGCATCGTCCATGTCCAGCGGCCTGAAATCCCGTAAGGAGCCTGATGTGGATGCCGATGCATCTGAACCGGAGACCGGGCCGAGCGCAGCCAATGGGTCAACAACGTTCGACGACGAGTCAGGCTGTGCTGCGCCTGAGCCGACCAGATTGACCGCCGCATGCGGGTCGCGAATTCTAGGGGTCTGTGCGTCATTCATACGTTCGACTGTACGGCCGCGCCCCGGACAGGGGACCACGCTAGTGCCAGCTCACAGCCAAATCCGCACATAAAGAAAACCTCCACGCACCCGTCAGAGGCCACTTACCCTTGCTGCATTCCTGCCCTGGGGGAGTTGGGTGACATAGCGCCGCGTGGAGGCTGGGGATAAGTCTATGGAGACGTATGGACCAGCGCAGCGACACGAAACGTGCGCGCCGGGTCGCACGACAGGCCAACCAGCGCATTCAGGCAATATTCATGCAGCATCAAGAAGCGTGCCCAATTGTAAGAATTCCGGAAAAATACCGGCATAAACGCGTGTGGCTACGCTCACGTCAAACGATTGTTCAAGGCCAACAGTTACGGTGGACACCATGGCTTCTTATACTCGTCGTGCACATTCGGGAGGCAATGGCCCCGCTCTGAGGCAACCGCGCACCGCGCAAAGCAGAGCCGGCCACTCCGCACAGGAGGGCCCCTATACGCCCCAGGAGAGCCGTTCCCGCCACGCAAGCCACAAGGCTTCCAATAGCCATCGAGCCCCGAACAGGAAGAAAAAGAACACAAGAAAAGGCAAGCACCGTGTACTGAAATGGGTGCTGGGCATCTTCTTCTCCCTGATTGGACTGGGCTTGCTGGCCGGTATCGCAGTATTCGCATACCTGTACACCACCACCGAGGTCCCGCAACCCGAAAAGTTCGCGTTGGCCGAGAAAACCACCGTGTATTACGCGGACGGCACCACCGCGATCGGCTCCTACGCGGAACAGAATCGTGAAATCATCTCTTGCGAGGGGCTGCCGGACTACATCGGCAACGCGATTGTGGCGTCCGAAAACCGTACGTTCTACACGGATAAAGGCCTTGATCTGAAGGGCATCGCCCGCGCATTCATTAATAATGTGACCAAGGGCACGCGCCAAGGTGGTTCCACCATCACCCAGCAGTATGCCGAGCGGTATTACATGGGCGAAACCACATCCTATGTGGGCAAGGCGCGCGAGGCCATCATGGCCATCAAAATCGCGCAGACCGAATCCAAGGACGAGGTGCTGTGCAATTACATGAACACCATCTATCTGGGCCGCAACTCCTACGGTATCCAGGCAGCGGCCAAGGCATACTTCAATAAGGACGCCAAGGATCTGACGCTGTCTGAGGCGGCGATGATCGCCGGCATTATTCCGTCACCGTCCACGTGGGATCCGGCCGATAACGCCGATATGGCCAAATCGCGCTTCAAGCGTGTGCTGAACATCATGCAGGAGGATGGTTACATCACTGCCAAGCAGCACACTGATGCCAAGTTCCCGCAGACCGCCGCGGTGGCGCAGCAGAACGAATACGCGGGGCCGAACGGTTATCTGCTGGATATGGTGCGCCGCGAGCTGGTGCAGTCCAAGGCCTTTACCAAAGAGGATTTGGATACTGGCGGATACAAGATCATCACCACCATCGACAAGAGCAAGCAGGATCTTATGCAGTCCATCGGCGACACCCGTCTGGACGACATGCCTGAATCCCTGCAAATCGGCGGCATAGCGCTGGACCCGAAGACCGGTGAAGTATTGTCCGTATACGCCGGTTCAGATTATCTGTCCAAGCAGCTCAACAATGCCGATCAGGCCGTATTCGAACCGGGTTCGACTATGAAGCCGTTCGCTTTGCTGGGGGCCGCGCAATCCGGCGTCAGCTTCGATACGTTGTTCAACGGCAATTCCCACCAGCACTTCACCGGCTTGGATCAAGAGGTGAACAACGCTCTGGAGAACAACTGGGGCAACATCAATCTGTATCAGGCCACCGCCAACTCGGTGAACACGGTGTTCATGAACGTCAATGAGCATCTGACGCCGAAGCGCACGGCCGCAATCGCCCATGAAGCGGGCATTCAGGGCGATATCGATGAAAACTCCATGTACAACGTGCTGGGCATCAACGCCCTGACCGTGTGGGATTTGGCGCAAGGCCATTCGACCATCGCCAACAATGGCGTGAAGAACACCTTGCACATGGTGTCCAAAGTGCTTGATTCCAACAATAAGGACATGTACAACGCGCCCAGCAACGGCACCAAGGTGTTCGATGCCAACGACTGCGCTTTGGTACAGAAGGCCATGCAGGGCACCACCACGTACGGTACGGCGGCCGGCACATCCAGCATGTTGGGCCGGCCCGTCGCCGGCAAGTCCGGTACCGCCAACGACGAAATGGCTTCGTCGTTCGTGGGATACACCCCCAGCATGATGAATGTGTGGGCTATCTGGAATCCGGACGATAAGGGCAATCCGCAAGTGGTGCCAGCCTTCTCCGGATACGGCGTCTCTTCCACTGGATACCCCGCCCACCTGTTCCAGGAGTTCATGGCTCAGGCCTTGCAAGGCACCGAGGCGGAGCAGTTCCCGACCGCTAAAGACAACGGCAAGATCGGCGGCTCCGACGGCACTTGGGGCTTGGGCAAGGGACAGAGCAGCGGCCTGTCCAACAACACCAACAAGCAGTCCACCGAAGACGCGCAGAAGCAGGCTGAGCAGGACGCACAGCAGAAGGCGGCCGAAGAGGAAGCCAAGAAGCAACAGCAGGCTCAGGAGTTCGCCCAGCAGTGCCTCGCCAATCCGAGCTATTCCACCGAGTGCCCGAATTATCCCGGCACCACTACCGGCGGAGATGGCAACGCCGGCAACAATACCGGCGGTGACAACGGGAACAATACCGGCAACGATAATGGTAATTCCGGAGGCACCGGCGGGAACACCGGCACCAACGGCGTCACCCAGTAGTAAGTAAAACACAGACAACAAGGCTCCCTCTGATGCAATCAGAGGGAGCCTTGTTTTTGCTCTGCTAGCGCTCAGCGCTTGCGCTGGAAACGGTTGATGGCGGAGATAATCGACTTCAGGGCGCTAGTGGTAATCGACGAATCGATGCCGACGCCCCACACGATCTGCGCGTCATCGGCCTCGCCGACCTGGCATTCCACGTACGAGGCGGCCATGGCGTCGGTGCCGACGGACATGGTGTGCTCCACGTAATCCATAATCGAGGCGTCAACGCCAAAGTTGGAAATGGCGTTGAGGAAAGCGGCGATCGGACCGTTGCCGATGCCGGAGACCTCGCGCTCCACGGGCGCATCGACCCCGACGTTCACGCCGCGGTCGAGCAGACGAGCCTTGAGCACGGTGTCGGAGCCATCCTCACCGGAGCTGACGGCCACCTTGAGCAGCTTCAAGCGGCCCCACGGCACGAGCGAGGCGTCATGAGTATCGCCCACAACCACACCGGCGGCGGTCATGCCGGACTGTTCGACCGGCAGGTACTCGTCCTTGAACAGACGCCAGATATCCTCGTCCTTGACTTCCTTCTTGGTCGTGTCAGCGTAGTTCTGCACGATCTTGTCGAATTCGATCTGCAGACGCTTGGGCAGGTCAAGATTGTGGTTGGTCTTGAGCAGGTAGGCCATGCCGCCCTTGCCGGACTGCGAGTTGACGCGAATGATGGCTTCGTACGTACGGCCGATGTCCTTCGGGTCGATCGGCAGGTACGGCACAAGCCACACGAAGCTGTCGAGATCGGCGCCAGCACGCTCGGCGGCCCCCTGACGAGCCTCGAGACCCTTCTTGATGGCGTCCTGATGCGAGCCGGAGAACGCAGTGAACACGAAGTTGCCGGCGTACGGGTGACGCTCGGAAATCTTGATCTGGTTGCAGTACTCAACCGTCTTGCGAATCTCGGGCACGTTGGACAGGTCAAGCTGCGGGTCGATGCCTTGGGTGAGCCAGTTGAGGCCCAGCGTGACCAAGTCGACGTTGCCGGTACGCTCGCCGTTGCCCAGCAGGCAGCCTTCCACGCGGTCGGCGCCGGCCAGCACGGCCAGCTCGGTGGCGGCCACGCCCATGCCTTCGTCGTTGTGCGGGTGGAGGGAGAGCACCACGGAGTCACGGTCGTCGAGGTGGGTGGAGACGTACTCCACTTCGTCGGCGAACACGTTCGGCGTGGTCATTTCCACGGTGGCGGGCAGGTTGATGATCATCGGGTGCTCGGGAGTCGGCTTGATAACACCGATCACGGCGTTGCACACCTCGACGGCGTACTCCGGCTCGGTGCCGGTGAAGGATTCCGGCGAGTACTCGTAGTACAGGTCGATGCCCTTGGCCTCGTTCTCGAGGTCCTTGCACAGTTCGGCGGCGTCGGTGGCGAGCTTCTTGATCTCCTCCTTGTTCTTGCGGAACACGACCTCGCGCTGCAACACAGACACGGAGTTGTAGAAGTGCACGATGGCGCGCTTGGCACCCTTGAGCGCCTCGTAAGTGCGGCGGATGAGGTGCTCGCGGCACTGGGTGAGTACCACGATGGTCACGTCGTCCGGAATCAGCTCACGCTCGATGAGCATACGGATGAAGTCGAAATCGGTCTCGGAAGCGGACGGGAAGCCCACCTCGATCTCCTTGAATCCCATGGAGACGAGCAGGTTCCAGAAACGCAGCTTGCGCTCGGAATCCATCGGGTTGACGAGGGCCTGATTGCCGTCGCGAAGATCGACGGAGCACCAGCGCGGCGCGCGCTGCAGTCGCTTGCCCGGCCACGTACGCTCCGGGTAATCAAACGGGATCTGCTTGTCGTAGGCGGCGTACTTGTTGTACGGCATACGACTCGGCTTCTGCGGATCGCCAATGAATCGCGCCGGAGGCAGCAGCGGGTCGTTGTTCCCCCCATTGGACGCTGCGGCTACCGCTGCGAGATCAAAAACGGATGATTGATCCTGACCCATTGTTCCTCCTTTACTGTGTGAACCATTCATACAATCGCTTATTGGATATTCGTTTACGCATTGGTAACATGCATAACTTCCTCTATCCTAGCGACGGCCCATTCCAACATCCCGTTCATCTCACAATACGCCAGCACACTTAGCGTTCCGACGCAGCACTACTACTTACAGCTATGCGTGGGGGCGCATGGGCGACGTCCTCGCGTTCTTCGACTGGGAGCACAGCGCGAACGGGCCCACCGAGGCCATCAACGGAAGGCTCGAGACCCTCAGGGGCATAGCCCTGGGATTCCGCAAACCTCGACAACTACATCACCAGAAGCCTGCTGCACGCCGGCGGCTTCAGACACGCCATCCAAACCCACCTCTGACACATGCCCCTACACGCCAAAATCGGAAGAGCCCGATAACCTGCTATACGACGAGGATGCCACCTATTCCGCATTCAGGCCGTATCAGCAGAATTGATGTATTGACCGGTTTTATGGTCGTCACCGCTTCTTCACCAACGAGCGGATGACGGCCATAAAACCGAGGCTCATGGCACCGGACAGCACTGCGAATACCTGCGGGCGGCGCAATTCGTTACGCATGCTGATGGCACCGGTCACGCAGTGGTCCTCGAACCAGACGCGCACCTCGTTGCTGGAGTATCGGCCCACCAGATCACCCCAGGTGAGCATGCGGGTCACGTAGCCGGCCGGGTTGCTTTCATGGAATTCGAACAGGCGGATGCCGCGATAGCGCGACTTGGGACCATAGCATTCGAATCCGCAGGTAGGCGCGTAGCCCAAATCAATGCCATGCGCGTGGCCCACGAAGGCGTTCTTGTGATCGTGACCGCAGAACAGCGCGAAGTAGCCGCCTGCCTCACGCAAGGCGTCCACTTCACCGACGTTCTCGTCCGCACAGCCAATCGCCTCACCCAGCCGCGATCCCGGCCGGCAAATCTCATGGTTGAGCACGTAGCAATGGCCGGCGTGGGTACGTGCGCCTTCCACCGCGTTCGGCGTCCATGCGGGAACCTCTTTGAGGCAATCGTAGAATTCCTGCGGCGGAATGTGCTGGAAGGCGATGGCAGGCACCGGCTTACCGTCGCCGTTGCGTTCGCCAAGTTCGGACTGTACGGCTCCCAGCCAATCGATCGCCTCGGGGCTTGGAGTGCCATACCCATCGGAATCAGCCAAATCAAGACCGCGCGGATTGACCACATAGGCCGGGTATTGGGCGTCGTTCTCTTCAGGCTTGCCGGCGTAATCGCCGGAATTCACCATCATGACGGACATAGCTACGCGCCCGGATCCGTCGGAAGCCTCAATGGGCAGGGCAAAAGTGCCTGGCTCGAGGCTGTCGACCGGGTTCAGGCAGCCGGGGAATTCGCGGTAGATGCCGTCCTGCTCGTCGGCCAGGATGCCGCACTGGAAATCGTGATTGCCGTAGGTGGCGGCGAACGGCACTTCCGCTTCGATGACCGGGCCAAGGAAGCTGGCAAACGTGCGGCGGACTTTGTCACGGGTCTCGTCCATGAGCTCGTCCAAAGTCGTCGGCACATCCTGTGGATCGGATGTTGTGGAGTAGACCAGCGTGGACGTGGTGGACGCGGTGGACGCGGTTTGTTGGACGTCGGAATCGCTGCCGTCAGACTTCATGGCCAGCAGACGATTGTTCACGCGGTTTCTGGCCCGCCGCTTGATTCCGCGCAGCTTGGCCTCGACTTCGGTGACCGCACGCACGCGAGCGCCCGGTTCCTCGCCACGGCGGCGCAGGAAAGTGTCGATGTAGGCAGGATCGTAACCGCGAATCTGGTCGCCGGTGAACACCACCAGATCCGGGTCGGCTTTGCGAATGGCCTCACGGATAAGGCGGATGGTATCGGGGAGCACGTTGGGGCCGTCTTGGATGTCGGCCATCTGCAGCACGCGGAAGCTGCCGTCTTCGCGGAATCGCAGGTTCGTCATGCCTCACCAGTCTAGGGACGTAATGCTGTTTCGCACAGCATACGCGCCGGTCCTTCACGTTCCCCGCCGCTCCGCACGGCAGCTGAATCACTACGAGAAATCGTAGAACGTGTATCCCTTATCCGCTCCGCTCGTCACGTTGAGCAATGCTTTTGCCGTTCAGCGTATCGACGTCGTTTCCTATGAGATAGCCGTCTCCCGTGGCTCCCATATCCGAGTCGTGGTAGGAGCCGGAGAAGGTGCCATCCTTATTGACTTTCATTACGGTTCCCCATGCGCCGACAACGGGCGGTCGCCATCCACCTTGCCGACCTTGTCTTTTGAGGAGAATCGCTTTAACGGAACAGACTCACCCCGCGACGGGCCGTGCAATACGCGTTGCCCAGCCAAGTATGGCGGGAATTGGGCCAGACGGCTCCCAGTCGCGGTGCGTTCTGGCTCATCCAGATGCTCGGCACGCGTCCGTCTGCGGAGCGTGAGCCGAGCAGATTGAAGCCGTTCTTTTCCAGCAGCCACTCCGGGTGCTGGGTGGCGATGGCCAAGCCTTCCTCGAGGGTGAGCGGCAGGCGCTCATCGGAGTCAATAAGTTTGCGGGCCACATCCGGCTCGCGATTGACATAGCACGTGCCGGTGTGCGGATTGACGACCAGATAGAACGGGCCTTCCGGCGGCATGAAGCCGTCTTGAAGCAGGAAGCTGGCGATGTCACGCGGCGGCATGGTGGTGAAGCCTGCCATGCGATTGATGGAGGTTCGTGCAATCAGCGACTCAGGCGAAACCAGTTCACGCGTGGGCACCAGCAGGATGTTCGATCCCAAATCGGAATGCTCGAGCGCCCCGATCAGAGGTCGGGCCAGCGAGCGGAATGCGGCGGCGGAAATATCCGCCACATCCGGGTAGCCGAGAGCCACGATACGGTCGAGCTGTTTTTGGGCCTCTACTGATGCGATAGACATGGCTACCAGTGTAGAACATCGCCTTCGCTTCATTGGGCAGCCACCATCTGGGAAGACCACTGCCGTTGTTCCGCGTGTTTCGTACAATTGCATTGTTTTACGGCCACCCGCATGACGGCCGTCCGACGTAAGTAATCCATCGAAACCCAGAGGTCATAGAGGTCATCATGTCCGAAAAATTGAAGGTCGGCATCCTTGGTGCCACCGGTATGGTCGGTCAGCGTTTTATCACGCTGCTTGAGAATCACCCGTGGTTCGAGGTGGTCACGCTTGCCGCTTCCGCGCACAGCGCCGGCAAGACGTATGCCGAGGCTGTCGGCGACCGTTGGAAGATGGAAACCCCGATGCCCGAATATGTCAAGAACATGGTGGTCGTCGATGGCGACGATGCCGAGTCCGTGGCCTCTGGCGTTGATTTCATGTTCTCTGCGGTAAACATGCCGAAGGACCAGATTCGCGCCATTGAAGAGCGTTATGCCAAGACCGAGACCCCGGTGGTCTCCAACAACAGCGCCCACCGCTGGACCCCGGACGTGCCGATGGTGGTGCCGGAGATCAACCCGGAGCACTTCGAGGTGATCGAGCACCAGCGCAAGCGCCTGGGCACCACTCGTGGTTTTATCGCCGTCAAGCCGAACTGCTCGATTCAGGCCTACACGCCGGCGCTGGCCGCGTGGAAGGAATTCGAGCCGCGCGAGGTGGTTGTGAGCACCTACCAGGCGATTTCCGGCGCGGGCAAGACCTTCAAGGACTGGCCCGAGATGGTGGGCAACATCATCCCGTTCATCTCCGGTGAGGAAGCAAAGTCTGAGAAGGAACCGCTCAAGGTGTTCGGCCATGTGGACGCCGCCAAGGGCGAGATCGTGCCGTTCGACGGCGACCTCAAGATCACTTCCCAGTGCATCCGCGTGCCCGTGCTCAACGGCCACACCGCCACCGTGTTCCTGAACTTCGGCAAGAAGGCCACCAAGGAAGAGCTCATCGACCGTCTGGTGAACTACACGTCCAAGGCTTCCGAGCTGGAGCTGCCGCACGCACCGAAGCACTTCATCCAGTACCTCACCGAGGATGACCGCCCGCAGGTCAAGCTCGACGTGGACTACGAGGGTGGCATGGGCGTTTCCATCGGCCGTCTGCGTGAGGATTCCATCTTCGATTGGAAGTTCGTGGGTCTGGCCCACAACACCCTGCGTGGTGCAGCCGGCGGTGCCCTTGAATGCGCCGAAATGCTCAAGGCTCTCGGCTACATCACCAAGAAGTAGTTAAAACTGAGTCCGAAACTGAGAAAGCCCTCCGCAAGGAGGGCTTTCGTCGTATATACCGCAAAAACGCGGCTCAGTGGCTCAGCGGCCAGTACCGCCGTACACCACGGCTTCGATTTGATCGGCATCGAGACCGTATGCGGTGTGCAGCGCCTTGACGGCGTCGTTGAGCTGATCGAGCGGCACGAGCGCGGCGATACGAATCTCGGAGGTAGAAATCATCAGCACGTTGATGCCCTCATCGCTCAGGGCCTGGAAGAACTTGGCGGCCAGACCGGCATGGGTCTTCATGCCAACGCCCACCACGGCCACCTTGCCTACGTTGGTGTCCACATCGAAGGAGTGGTAGCCCAGCACTTCCTGCTTGTCGAGCAGTGTGTTCTGAACCTGCTTGACGGCCGATTCGGGCACGGTGAAGGAGATGTCCGCAGTGCCGACGGATGCGCCGGCCTGCACGATCATGTCCACGTTCACGCCGGCGGTGGCCAGCTCGGTGAACACCTTGGCGGCCATACCCGGCTCGTTCGGCACGCCACGCACGGTGGCCAGCGCCTCGGAACGATCGTGGGCAATGCCGGAAATCACCGGTGCCTCGGGGCCCAGGTCAGGGAACAGGTCGCCCATGGATTTCGCTTCTTCTTCAGTCATGTCTTGCCTTGTCTTGCTTGAAATTACTTACGATTATCGTTCGCTGTAGCCGCGCTCAGTCGAGGTTCGGCAGCGTACGCGGGTCAATGCCGTCGGGCACCACCAATGTGCCGGGGCGACGGGAGAACGAGGAACGCACGTGCAGCGGCATGTTGAAACGCTGAGCGTATTCCACACAGCGCAGTGCCAGCACCTTGGAGCCGCAGGACGCCATCTCCAGAATGGACTCGTAATCGATGGACGGAATGCGGCGGGCGGAAGGCACGATACGCGGGTCGGCGGTGAAGATACCGTCCACGTCAGTGTAGATCTCGCAGATATCGGCACCGAGCGCCACGGCAAGCGCCACTGCGGAGGTATCCGAACCACCGCGGCCGAGCGTGGTGGCGTCACCCTTGGCGTTGATGCCCTGAAAGCCGGCAACGATGGCGATGTCTCCCAATGAGAGCGCGTTCTTCACGCGGTCCGGTCTCACGGCCTTGATGTGGGCCGCGCCGTAACGGGCGTCGGTGAAGAAGCCGGCCTGCTGACCGGTGAAGGAGTGGGCACGGCTGCCTTCGGCGTGAATGGCCATGGCCAGCAGGCTCATGGAAATTCGCTCGCCTGCGGTCATCAGCATGTCCATCTCGCGCTCGGGCGGGTTGGAGTCGATGCTCAGCGCCTGATCGATAAGGTCATCGGTGGTGTCGCCCATGGCGGAGACCACCACGGCCACCTTGTTGCCCTTCTTTTCCGTCTCAACAACGCGCTTGGCCACACGTTTGATCGATTCGGTATCGGCGACCGACGAACCGCCGTACTTCTGCACGATGAGAGCCACTGCTGTCCTTTGTTCTTCTCTTAGGGGGAGTTTGCTCAATATTCTACGCAAACGCAACGATTATAAAGGTTGCCGCGTTCACCCCGCGACCCCGCGCCGACATGTGGACACGGGCATGGCCTACGTTGTTCAGCAAATATTCAAGTTTTCACCGGTGGTTCTTTGAGGCAGCCGCATCCATCCTTTGAGATTCGAGCGGTTAACTATCAATTACCGGCAAACGAAAGCAAACCGGCGAGGTTTCCGCAGACCCCATAACTGAATACCTTCTTCTTCCTCTCTCCTTTTCAAGGCCCGGTCCCGCAGCCCGGGCCTTTTCCTTTTGTGTTGGGAACGATGGGTCAAACGCACGATACGAGCTCACGGAGCAAGCGTGGCCAACGGCACTACCAATACCCCATCATCCCGGCGATAAGCGGCAGCCGTAGCGGTCAGCACCATCAAGAATGACGGACGGCCTTCGTGATCTTGATCAATTCTGTCAGCCAACTTTTTCAAATGGGCCGCCGCAATATCAACCTGCTTTTCTCCGAGCTTGACCTCAATGAGAGCCCATCGTCCATCATGCAGGCCAATGACCGCATCAGATTCCAATCCCGTCTTATCCCGATAATGGAACACATCTCCGCCAAGCGCATCAGCATACACACGCAGATCGCGAATACACATGGACTCAAACAGCAAGCCAAAGGTCTCGAAATCATTAAGGAGTTTCTCCGGGGTCGCGTGCAGTACCGCACAAGCTATCGACGGGTCGCTGAAGTGTCTGGTTGGGCTCGTTCTCACTGCAGTCTTAGAACGTAAACGAGGGTTCCAAGCTGGAAGATCTTCAGTTACGCAAGCTCGCGACAATGCATCTAAATAATCGGAGAGTGTACCTTCCGAAGGCGGTTCACCCTGCATATCCGCCGCGATAGTGGATTGCGACGCCTGAGAAGAAATATTGCGCGCATACGAGCGCATAATCAGACGCATCCAAGTTTTATTGCGCTTTATACCATCCATACGATTGATGTCAGAATCAAGTAGTTCTTCGACATAATCCGCGGCCATGCGCAAGGCAACATTTACTCGAGATTCGACTACTGCTTCAGGCCAGCCACCGCGGCATAGCGCAAACGCGGTGTTTTCAATATCGAAATCGGAGAAACCCGAAACATCATGGTTGCCATCGAACAACTCTCCCAACGAAACAACGCCCGTCGATTCCTGCGATTCAAATAAGGACATGGTACGCATGGTTAATCGGGCAATTCTTCCCACTCCGGAATGAGCTGGTTCCTGTTGAGGAGTCGCCGATCCAGTTAGGATGAATCGGCCACGACCGCGCCCTCGATCGATGGCGAAACGCACCGCGTCCCACAATTGCGGGGCCATCTGCCATTCATCAATGAGTCTCGGCTCCTCACCTCGCAGGATGAGAGAAGGCTTTGTATCAGCCAAGGCCAACAGCGTAGCACTGCGATCCGGGTCCTGCATGAAGACCTGACTCGCCGACTGCCTTTCTGCCGTTGCAGTCTTGCCACACCATTTTGGACCTTTAATCTGAACGGCACCAGAAGACTGCAATGCCTGAGTCAGCAACCCATCAGCCACTCGAGGAAGGTACTCGCCACGTTGAATCTCCGAGCTCTCCACTGCCATATGTGCCCTCCCGCAAACCGTCGAAACATCAACCTATAAATCACTCTATTGCGGAAGTTGGACCATTCTAATTGTGGAAGTTGGACTATTTTCGTTGTGGAAGTTGGACCATTCCTATTAGGGAAGTTGGACACTAGATTACGAACTAGACTTTTCCTTTTTGCAGCAACAGTGCCACCAACACGATGGGCGTCATCACCGCCTATCGCCAGACCCTTTTCCTTGACCTAAAAAGAGAGATGCCCAGACAGTGCCATCTTTTCTCTGATCACACTAGCCAATTCGGAACGCAGCGGCGAATCCGTGATCCGCGCATCCTCTGCAACCGCGCCTTTGACGTTCGGCAATCCGGCGAATGAGCTTTTGCTCAGGCGTTCTTCGTGATTCATTTCTTTGGTCGGAAAACAGAATACGCGGGAACGCCCCTCACGCCTACGAAACCAACGGCTCGACGACGAACCGACATCCACGAAAACAGCAATAGCGCCTCTTTTTATCGGGGTAACATATTCCCTCTTTATGCATTCATACCCCCCTATTTGAAAGCTCTGCCAAATATTGCCGACGCCGCGACTTATCATGTTGCCATACTTTGCAATCCTTTGCAGCCCCTTGCATCTCAACGGCTTGTCCGAAGTAAGCCGCATCACTGACAGCCGTAGCAACGTTGTTCGTATCGCATTTTCAGACTTCTTATGCCCCCTACATTGCTCCCCATATGGCCCCGTCGGCATGTTGCATGAAAGGCTTGGTGCGGAGTAACGTTTCGCAGTGTGGCGCGTGCGGTGTTGCCATTTGCGACAGCACCTATGCCATGCACGACTAAGACGGACCCGGCCGTCTTGTATAAGCAAATCATGAGCAGATCAAGCGAAGGAACAGGCGACTATGGCATTGCTGCATCGACGTTCGACGAGTAAGCGTGCCTCACAGAAAATGTGGGAAAACAACGCGGCCATGCCGGATGACGCATCTGCAAATGACAACGTTTCCTCAGCGCGGCCCGAGCCCGCAGCATTCGTTCCAACACCATTTGACGAAGTCATCGATATCAGCGATCTCGTGGCCGAGCGCCGACGCCTGCAACGCAACCTGTGGGCGATGCGCATCATCACCATTGTGCTGCTGATCGCCGCAATCGCCGTGGCCTGCTTCCCGCTAGCGTTGCAATTCGAGTCCGACCGCAACTTGGCCGCCACCACAGCCACCACGGCCAAAGAAGTAGCTGGCTGGCCTTACCCGCAGGCGGAAGACAAGCTCACGGCGGCCCGCGCATACAACAAGAAGCTCGCTGAATCCGGCCAGCCTATCTTGGGTGAAGCCGTCGATCCGTTCGCCGCCGCTCAAGGAGGATCCCAAGCCAGCGGCGAGGATTCCGCCTCAAAGAAAGACAAGGAATACCAGTCACTGCTTAATACCGGCAACGGCGTGATGGGCACAATCAAGGTGCCCAAGCAGTCCATCAATCTGCCGTTTTATCACGGCACTTCCGAGGAAGCACTGGCTTCTGGTGCCGGCCACTTGTACGGCACGTCGCTGCCGGTGGGAGGTAAATCCACCCATTCGGTCATTACCGGGCACCGCGGGTTGGTTGAAGCGCTGATGTTCACCCGTTTGGACGAGGTGAAAGAGGGCGACTTCTTCTACATCGAAGTCATGGGCGAAACTTTGGGCTACAAAGTGGACCGCATTTCGGTGATTTTGCCGGATGACACGTCGAAGCTCAAGATCGTGCCGGGTGAGGATCGCGTCACTTTGATGACCTGTACGCCATACGGCGTGAACACGCACCGACTGCTTATCTCCGGGCACCGCGTGGCGATTCCGATGCCGGCCCCCGAGCCGAATGACGTGCTTGACGCGCGCAATATCGCCCTTGGTGTTGGTCTAGGCATACTGGCGGCAGGACTGTTCATTATCTGGTTGGCACGACGCCACAAGGCCGCGCGCATCATCCGCCACGGCGCATTCTGGCCGTGGATGCGCCGCAAGGGCGAAAGCGCCAATGATACGCTGGCTTAGGCCTCGCGCCGACCGGCCAGTGCCCTGCCCAGCGTGATTTCGTCGGCATACTCCAAGTCGGAGCCCACCGGCAGGCCGCTGGCAAGTCGGGTGACCTTGACACCTACGGGTCGCAATAGCTGGGTCAAGTAGCTGGTGGTGGCCTCGCCTTCAATATTCGGGTCGAGCGCCATAATCACTTCCTTGACCTCATCGCCTTCTAAGCGTTTGAGCAGACCGGGAATACGCAGGTCGGCAGGGCCAACGTTGGCCATTGGGTTGATTGCGCCGCCGAGCACATGGTATAGGCCGTGGTATTCGCGCGTGCGCTCGATGCTCATCACATCCTTGGGCTCTTCGACCACGCAGATCACCGAACGGTCGCGTCTCGGGTCGGCGCATACCGGGCAGGGGCTGGATTCGCACACGTTGCCGCAAATATCACAGAAGCGGATCTTGGCCTTGACCTCTTCGATGGCCTCGGCCAAATCGCGCGCTTCATCTTCGGGCGCGGACAGCATGTAGAAGGCGATACGCTGCGCGCCCTTCGGCCCGATGCCGGGCAGCCGCCCGAAAGCGTCGATCAGTCGTTGTATTGCGCCGTCATAAGCAAGTGCCATGGGTATTCCTCGTTATTCGTCCTCATTATTCATCCGAGTGCTTCTTGGCAGGCTGGATGTTCTTGGGGTTCTTCGGATCATCTGCCGCGAATTGCTCGACTTTTTTGACCTCGAATAGCTTTTTCAGATCGTCGAGATTCATGGCCGTCGCCTCGCCGAGCGACTGGTCGCTCATCGAGTATTCGTCATCCTCGGCCGCGACTTGCGGTTGTGGTTTCGGCTGGGGCTGGGGCTGGCTATTCCACGGGTCGGCATTCGGGGTCGGCTGTGCGGGTTGCGGTTGATTCCACGGGTCATCGCCGGCAGCCGGCTGCGGAACCGATTGGGGCTGGTTCCACGGGTCATCGCCCGACATATTGCCCGACACTGTCTGAGGAACCGAAGAAGCCGGAGTCTGGGACTGAGGCTGATTCCACGGGTCGTCTCCTGGCTGCGGAGCCGCCTGAGCATGGTTCCCCTGCGGTTGATTCCACGGATCATCGTGAGGAGACTGCTGATATGGCTGGTTCCACGGGTCGGCTTCGGCCGGTTGCGACGCCGGTGAGACCGCGGCCTGAGACTGCGTCTGATTCCATGGATCGTCGCTCGCGCCGGCAACTGCCGTAACGGAAGATGCGGTGGCTGGCTGCCCAGTGGACTGTCCAGTGGGTCCAGCGGACGCAACGGACGCAGTGGGTGCAACAGGAGCAGCCGGAGCGGCCCACGGATCAACACCGTCACTGATGTCCGGAACCGCAACATGCTTCTTGTGATGCTCTTCGGGCGCAGGCGTAGCAGCGGGCTCGTTAGGCGCGAACCCGTCTGCAGATTGCGGCGAAGCGTTGCTTACGGCCGGCTTGGCCCAAGGGTCATCGTCACTCCAGTTCTTCGCTGCCGTGGATGCACTGGATTGTCCGGCTCGATGGCTGTCGTCTGCGTCCTCGGCTTGGCCTGTTGCAGTCGGCTTCGGAGCTTTCGTCTCGCTCCCCATATGAATGCCCAGGCTCGCGCCCAAACTCGACGCGGCCAATCCAGCCTTGGCCATGGCAATCTGCTGCTTGACCTTGGCCAATTGCTCCGGGCTCATACGTTTGACGGATTCGACTCGCTCGCCATTCGCCGCGACCGCAGAAGGTGCAATAACCGCATTGGCGCCGAACTCGTTGCGCACGGCATCCATCACCACGGCCGCCGCCTTCTTACCGCTGTTATCCACGGCCAAGGCGAAAGCGTGCTGGCTCAGCGACTTGTCGAACGTCATCGACAAGCAAGGCAGACCCTTACGGTTGGGGCCGAATTTTACGGTCGGCACCTTGTCTCGTGACACATATTCACGAATGGTTTCCGGCAAAGCGGCGACGGCTGCATCCCACTTCTCGTCGATGGACCGATTATCCGATGCCGCAGGCGAGGTCACCGGTTGAGCCGGGACGGCCGGCGACGCGGCGGGC
>ERZ791899.1541-NODE-1541-length-18083-cov-11.248003_pt1 | contig 18083 bp, 12 predicted proteins | sample MGYA00510151_ERZ791899 | MGnify/ENA primary metagenome ERZ791899 (study PRJEB30046, sample SAMN00792118) | human gut metagenome | study: EMG produced TPA metagenomics assembly of the A metagenome-wide association study of gut microbiota in type 2...
GAATGTTGTTGGCTAAAGACTTAATGCAGATTATTTATCAAATTGCAGTTGCAACCAAGATTGCCGTAGATTTATGAGATTCTCGATAATTGTACCAGCATTCAATGCTGAAAAAAATATTAAAACTACGATTCTTAGTCTGAGCAATCAGACGTATGATGAAAAAGATTTTGAAATAGTTGTTGTAACTGATGGATCAACTGACGATACATTAAGCATTGCTAATGAGCTTAAAAGAAAGCTTAGCAATCTTATTGTTATTGATAAACCAAATGGAGGGGTGTCGAGCGCTAGAAACTGCGGCATAAAAAAAGCTTCAGGCGAATATTTACTATTCGTCGATGCAGATGATACTATAAGTCAAAATGCATTAGCAGCTATCAATGAATTTTTAAAACAAAACAAAGATATTAGAATCTTAACTTATAACATAATGTACTCCAATGGCACTTGCCATTGGAGGAAAGAGTATCTTAAAAAGACAGGCGTATACGATTCAGAAACGTTTTGTTTCGCCAACCTTACAACAATAAACATATGCGTCAAAAAGGAAGAAAATCCAGAATTTAAATTTAACGAAAAGTACGCTATACACGAGGATGAAGAATTTTCAGCACGCATTGTTTCTAAGTACAAAAAATTTGGCTTTGTTGCTGAGGCCACCTATTTTTACAGAAATGACAACTCAGAATCAGTAATGAATACCAGACTAAATCCATTTTATTCATTTGATTCAGCATATGAGATTTATATACAACTTTTGGGCATAAGAAGGAGCGAACATTCAAAGCCTACTAGGTATATCCAATCTTTAATTATGAATGACTTGTCATGGAAGCTGAGAGGAAATTGTTTATATTCGCTAAATGAAGAAAAAAGATTAGTTCAACAAGTAAAGATAGAAAAACTATTAAAGAATATAGATAACGACATTATTCTTAATCACCCAAACATTGATTTATTTCACAAACAGTATTTCTTAAAATTAAAAAAGGCACCAATAAAGATAAGAACAGAAGGAATTAAATTAATCGAGCAAATTGATGATATCAACGTACACATAAAAGAAAATCATTTATACCTTTCAAAGATCGAATTGTCGATACCAGAAGGCAACTCAATTCATATAGAAGGATTTTTTAAAAACTATATTTCTGATTATGTTGATAAGAAGCAGATAAAGTTATTTGCAATTGTAAATGACAAAACAACCTATGAATGCAAGAAAAAAGAGACATATTTTTCTTACCACCGATCAAACACAAAAACTAATGATTTCATTGGCTTTGATATCCTTTTACCAATAAATATTGATGAATTATTTTTTGTAGTATCTATTTTTGGAATTTGCTACAAGATAAATCGCATTTCCTTTAAGTCTTATGTCTTGCGAGAGAAACTCACTTTGCGCCTTAAAAGACAAACTAAGGAATTATGTCTTCAATTTGATAGAAATACATCAAAATTTTATAATAAAAAAAAGCATTTAGAAAAATGCACAGCTATAGTAGACGACTATTTATATACAGCACAACGCTCCACTTGTAAGGCATTATTCAAATTTGCCTGTGCACTCACTTCTTCAAGGTATGTTATTTATTCTGATAGAGAAGGCGTCTTCGACAATGCTCTACGACTATTCTTGAAGCACCAATCTAATAAAGATGCTCAACAAATAATTCGTCTATATGTTTACTATTCAGAGAAAGATAAAGGCGAATTAATCAGAAAATATCATATTTCAAGAAATAATTTGGTGAAATTTCATTCTTTGCATCACCAAATAGCATATGCGAATGCTATTTGCATATACACGTCGTTTGTAGACCCCAATTTTTATCTTCCGTTCGGGCAAATCAATTATAGAACTTTCTATTCAAATATTTATAGGCCTGAGATAGTCTATCTTCAGCATGGGGTTTTGCACGCAATCAGTCTGCATTATGCAGCGGAATTTCTTGATATCGATAAAATAACTATTGCGACATATCAAGAAGAATCTTATTTAAAAAAGTTAGGATTTAGTGATTGCCAATTAATAAAAACTGGATTGGAAAGATTCAAAGCATTTGATAGGAAAAATCTAAGTATCCCATACAACATAAGATCTATTTTATACATTCCTTCATGGAGATCATATCTGGCAAAAAGAAGTCCAGATAACACTTGGAGTCCAAATGAAAAGAAATTTTATCAAAGCACATATTGGAAAAATTTAAATGAATGGAATAATGTAGACTTTATTGAATATGTTGAAAAATCAGGAATTAGAATAGATGTGCAATTACACCCCATTTTTGCCAATCTCAATATCAAATTTCAAAGTGAAAACATTCACTTAAAAAAAGAAGCCAATATTTCCGATTATGATTTAATCATTACAGATTACTCATCCATAGTTTACGATGCTGTCTATTTGGGCAAGCCAATTGTTTATTATTGCCCTGATTATGTTGAATTTACATCGGGTCTGAATCTATACTGTGACACCTTGGTTAAAATGAAGGAGGGATTTGGTCCGTTTACACAAACAACAAAAGAACTCCTTGAAACACTAAAAACAATTGAAGAGAATAAATCTATTTTATGGCCTTTTGCTAAAAAATATCAATCAACATTCTTGCCTTTTTAAAATGTCATGAGTAAAAATATTTTAATTAGATCAGGAACTAGTCCATATGACAAATACACAACCTCAGAATATCTCAATAAAGATTTAGGAGGAGGGAATTCTGGCAATTTATTGTTTGCCGCTTCAATGTTTAGAAATATTAACGATTCAGAGAGAATTTGTTTCTCAAATTACTATAATCTATCCCTTTCTTCTATTGATTATATCAATCAAAATTTTTCATGTTTTATCCTTCCATTGGCAAATGCGTTCAGAAGCAATTTTAGTGAACTTGACAAATTGACTCAATTTGTAAAGAAACTCAAAATTCCATGTATAGTTACTGGTGTAGGCGGTCAGTTTGATTATGACCCAGACTTCTCCCAGGCATTTGAATTTGATAAAAGAGCTCGAGATTTTTGCCTAGCAATACTTGAAAAAAGTTTAAGCATTGGTGTCAGAGGCGAGATTACAGCTGACTATATGAAAAAAAGACTGGGAATTTCAGAAGATAAAATAGATATCATTGGATGTCCTTCAATATTTTGGTACGGTCCATCCTGCCCCAAAATAAAATCTCACAAAGAAATATATGAGTCAACAATTTCCATTCATGCTGGAGCCTCAATAGATCCCTATCTATGGTCTTTAATTAATAAATCCAGTCAATATTTTGCTAAACGCTATTTCGTTCCTCAAGGGAATTATGATTTAAGAATTCTCTACAGCGGCGAATCACTAAAAAAGCTTTCATCAGATTATCCATCATCTTTATTTCACCCTCTCTATAAACATAACAAAGTTAGATTTTTTACTAGAGCCGATTCTTGGATAAATTTTTATCAAAATGAAATTGATTTCAGTCTAGGAATAAAAATTCATGGAACAATTGCTGGGATTCTCGGCGGCGCTAGAGTACTTCTTCTGGCAACAGATTCGCGAACAAGAGAACTAGCAGAATTCCATCATATACCATTCGTTAAAGCACGCAAAGATATCAAGTCGCTTGATTTATTAAATGTTATATCCGACAGTGCTTTGATGAATGACTTTTGCGATAAATATAAAGATAAATACATCAATTTTAAAAACTTTATGCTAAAGAATGGCGTTAAGCTATCGGAAAACGAAACAAAATTGAAAGCTATAAACAATATAGACGATCCGGCAATTGGTTATGTTACCTCTTTTTATTCAGTTCCTGACAGCGAAAAAATTCATAGGGTTACAAACTCTTATTCATTCCTGTCAAAAAAAATATCTAAACTACAGGAAAAACTTAAGAATCTTAAATAATATTTAACCGTTATTTATTCTTTCGTAAAGAACTATGTGTGGAATAGTAGCAGGGATATCACATAGAAACATTGTTCCCGTTTTTCTGCAGGGTTTAAGACGCCTTGAGTATCGCGGCTATGACAGTTGCGGCGTAGCGGTTGTGCGTGACGGCGAAATTGACCGCGCCCGCAGTGTGGCGCGTGTCAAGGATTTGGCCGAACAGGTGCGGACCGAAGGCATGCACGGCACCGTCGGCATTGCGCATACACGCTGGGCCACGCATGGGGGGCCCGTCGTAGCCAATGCACACCCGCATATTGCGGGCAATCGTATTGCATTGGTGCACAACGGCATCATCGAAAACTTCGCTCAACTGCGAGCCGAGCTCGAAGCCACAGGTGTCACCATGCAAAGCCAAACGGACACCGAAGTGCTCGCACATCTGGTCAATTTCTATCTTGAGGATGACCTTCTGGAGGCGCTCAAAAAGGCGCTTTCCCGTGTGACGGGTGCCTATGCGGTGGCAGTTTTCGACAAACGTCACCCCGAGCGTATCGTGGGTGCACGTCAAGGTTCTCCCATGGTCGTTGGTTTGGGCGAGGGCGAAAACTTTATCGCCAGCGACGCCATGGCGCTCGTCGGAGTCACGGACAAGATTGTGTATCTTGACGACGGCGACATTGTGTCGATGACCAAGGACGAGTGTCAGATTTATGGACGTACGGGCAATGACTCCTGGCAACCTGTCGAGCGCAAAGCCGTGATCGTGCAGGCGTATGCAGGCGCTGCCGAACTCGGACCTTATCGCCACTACATGCAAAAGGAAATCTTCGAGCAGCCGCGCGCAATTGCCGATACGCTCGAAGGCGTCGAAGGCATTACGCCGACCTTGTTTGGGAAAAAAGCTGAAGAAGTGTTTCGCAGTACCCGCCGCATTCTGATGCTTGCCTGCGGCACGAGTTTTTACGCGGCGCTCACGTCCAAATATTGGCTTGAGGCGATCGCGGGCATTCCGGTGGATGTGGAGATTGCAAGCGAATACCGTTATCGCACCACAATTCCGGATCCGGAAACGCTGGTGGTCACAATTTCTCAATCGGGCGAAACGGCAGATACGCTGGCTGCATTAAAGCATGCGGTGTCGATGGGAATGACCAAGACGCTGGCGATATGCAATGTGGCGCAAAGCGCGTTGGTCCATGAGTGTGAACTGGCTTACATCACACGAGCGGGCGTGGAAATCGGTGTGGCAAGCACTAAGGCGTTTACCACGCAGCTGGTGGCGCTCTACCTTCTGACGCTTGTTTTTGCCAAGTTGCGCGGACGACTCAGTGCCGAAAACGAAGCACAGGCTTTGTCGAACCTGCGTCACATACCGGCTGCAATGGCAGGCTGCCTGGCACTGGAACCGTCCATCATTGCCTGGGCTGAGCGTTTTGCCTCTAAGGAGGACGCGCTTTTCCTGGGGCGCGGCGTGCATTATCCGATTGCTCTCGAAGGAGCGTTAAAGCTCAAGGAAATCAGCTATATCCATGCCGAAGCGTACCCGGCGGGGGAACTCAAGCACGGGCCGTTGGCGCTTGTTGACGCCGATATGCCGGTGGTGACGATCGCTCCCAACGACGAACTTCTGGAGAAGCTCAAAAGCAATATGCAGGAGGTGCGAGCCCGTGGCGGAGAACTCTATGTCTTTGCCGACGGTGACAGTGTGATTGAAGACACCGAAGGCATGCATGTGATTCGCTTGGCGGAAAACTATGGCGACTTGTCGCCGATTCTACACATCGTGCCGCTGCAGCTTTTGGCGTATCACACGGCTTTGGCCTGCGGTACAGATGTGGATAAACCAAGGAACCTAGCAAAGAGTGTAACAGTAGAGTGAAGCGGTAGCGAGGTAGTCACCGTGTAGGCATGAATACAACCCTCGTTGGATGGCTTCATGATTATGCGGTGGCTCGCGACACCGTGAGTTGGTGGATTTACAAGGATTAGAAAAAACTCCCGGATGAAATCAATCCTCCGAAATCGATTAAATCGGAAGCCTAGCGTTAGCAACAGGGGAGAAGGATAGTCATACTCGTGGTAATCACTATCCTCTCCTTTTTTTTGATATAAGATGTTTGTCCAATTTGTAGTAGGAACAAGATCCAAGTTACGGAGCAAAAGAAATCACTGTTTTGAATTGAGAGGAGCAAGCTTTCTCAAAGGCGGTCTTTAACTCATTCACATTATGTACAGAAACAACTTCAGACAGGAGATATGATACTTTTTTTCGATTGGAATCTTTTTCTAGAAAATGATTTGCACGTATAAAATCTTCTCTAACTGATCTAGTCGTGCCTTTTAATGTTAACCCCCGTTCTAGAATACTTCTGGTATTAATCGCTGGAGGATTCTCACTCACGCCTGTAAGTAGAATTGTAGCCTTCGGGTTTGAGCTGGTAATCATATCTGCAATTGCATTTTGCGATCCATTTCCTCCCACACATTCAATCATTAAATCAAAAAGTTTGTTCGATCGATTAAAAATAGTTTCAATATGATCGGCGAATGTAAATTTTTCTAGTTTATCTTCATGTTTTCCGATAACAGTAATCTCTTTTTCAGGATACTCTTCCGATAGAATCAAAGACATCAGATAACCAAGGCTACCATCACCCCAAACAGCAATAGAGCTAGATTCTTTTATCTCATTTTGAATTTGACGAATAGCTTGAAAACAAACACTCAATAATTCGCTAAAAACAAAAGGCATGGCCTCCTCTTGTTTTGAAATTTTAATGATTTCGGCTTCTTCCAGTGACACTAGCTCCTGACAAAAGCCATCAGCATTACTAGATCTAAAAAATGCATTAGGAGCATAGTTTGAATCTATTGAGGCATTCACACCACAAGGAAGTAAAATAACTTTTGCGCCAATTTCAAAACAGGGGTTTGATGACGAAACAATCGTTCCAATAGCCTCATGAACCAATACCATGGGCAGTTTTTTATTTAGTATATTGCCCGGTCGTAAGCCTAGATAATATCTTAAATCTGCTGCACATATTGAGAGAAAGTCCGGCTTCACAAGAATTTTTGAAGAGTCAGAATCTAGGATTCGAAAATCTATCGCAAAAACACCAGGACGAATTAAGGGAAACGACTTAATGATCATTCGTTCACCTGCTTTGTGTATTGATTAAGAACGGCATTAGCAAGCTGAAGATCAAACAGCGTTGTAATTTTCATATTGGAAACGTCTCCACGGACTAAACCTACCTTTACTCCATGGTCGCATAGAATTTTTGCCGCATCTGTTACATTGTCCAAGTATTCGGTCGACAGTGTGTCATAAACGCTAATAAATTGGTTAATGTAGAACGTTTGGGGGGTCTGTCCTAAAAACATATTTTTTCTGATCGGAACAGAGGAAATTAAACATTGATTAGTTGACTCTACAACTGTATCTGAACTCGGTATAACGGTATCGGCTGCCCCATATTTCTTACATATTTCAATGTTTTCGTTAATAATCTCAATCGTAACAAAGGGGCGAGCCACATCGTGAGAAACTGCTATGTCGCTATCCGTTACTTCGAAAGATTCTCTTAAATGTTGTAATCCTTTATAAAGCGATTCTTGACGAGTTCTGCCCCCTAGACATATAGAAACCTGGCTAAATGAAAGTTTAGCGAGAAGAGCACTGGACTGTTCATACCAATCTGCAGGAACAACAACAACAGTATGTTTAAGAAATGGACAGTTAGCAAATTTTTCTACAGAATGCTCTAGCAATGTCTTGTTGCCAATCTTTAAAAATTGTTTGGGAGTTGGTAGGCCAAGTCTTGTTCCTTTACCTCCAGCAAGCAAAATTCCATAGTTCATTTTTAATCTCCTACATTAAATTGACTTTATGAAGTTTACAATTCTATCACAAGCATGGCCATCACATGCGTCCATAAATTCTTTTCTTATCATATTTGTATTTTTCGTTTCGTTATATAAAACCTTAATAATTAGATCATCAATAGTATGTGCAACAAAATCTGGCAGAAGAATTTCAGGATCAAAGTACAACCCTCGCTCTTTTAAAAATTCCTCTTTATCTTTTATATACCAAAAAATACGGCCGTCAAATAAACTAAAATCAAATATAATAGAAGAATAATCCGTAATAACAGTGCAACTATCGAGAATGCAATCCAATAGTTCTCTTTCTCCCCAATTCAGTGCTTTAAAATCAGGATTCCAATGCAGAGATGGATGAAGTCGAAGGGCTAATATTAAACCTTTCTTTGAAAGTTTTTCTTGCAGTTTATTTACTTCTTCAGCTGTGATTGGACAATATCTTATCCCATTGCTATTAGTTCTAAATGTAGGAGCCCACAAAATAATATGATTTGCACTACGAGATCTTTTTCTCCCAAAATACTGATCACTTCTTAAGAGACCGAATGACAGTACATTTTTTTCTGGAATATGAAAGGCGGAAGCGTAAATATTTCTTAATTTGGAATCGCTCGTAACGATATAACTTGTATTACCATGAATACGCTTGATGCGCTTCAAGTCTTCTGCACTCCCGTTCCAGGCATCATATCCGATCTTTTTAAATGCCCCACCGGCATGCCAAACTTGAATTAGTTTAGACTCTTTTCTTAGTGTTATATTGGAAAGCAAGGGTGTTGTTTGATCGGCCAATACTAAACGCGATTTTGCAAGATTATATATATTTTTAATTGTAATGTCTGCTGTTAACCTAATAAAAGATATTTCTCGCTGATCAAATTCACGTTCTAAGCAGCTAAGATTATTAAATTTAACACTGCAACTGCTAAATATAATAGCTATCCGACGAGTCTTAATCACTTTGCTCAAGGCGAAATACAATGCCTTGGCTATAATCACAGTTACAATCTTTTTTAGATAGCTGTAGTTCATATAATCTTTAACACAATAGTGAGTGCGTTTCATCAATTTTATGATCTTGAACAAAGCTACGACATCCTAAATTTGTATATATGATGATTTTGCATCATTCAGTTTAGCATTGCTCTTTATAGATCCATCTATATAAACAATGTCTAACGAGCTTCAAGATAAGCCTTAATAATCAATTTTCATCCTAGTACAACTGGCTACGTTCTTAGTTTACTCACTTGCAACGAACTCGTACTAAAACATTGGAGTATTCTGTTCATTTTTTAGCATTTTTACGACGACTGTACCCTATCCATTGATTTTCACCTCAAGAAAATTATGCGACGTAGTGTAGCAACAGTATGAGGTGAGAGCTAGGTTTGACACAAAATTCCTTGAGAAAACTCGGCTAAACCAGGAAAATGTATTCAGGATTAGAACTGACAAGAGCAGTCCTACGTGTGTTTCAGCTGATTTCGGTAATGCGATTGCGCAATTTTTGGAAGCAGAGGTAGAGCCCCCGCATGAGCCAGTTTTCTAGCCTGCATCTTACAAGCTCCTATACAAGCGGCACAAAAATTGTCATCCGATGGCTTAAGACGGTCGTCTAGATAGTGAGTGAAGTATGTTGACGAGACAAAGAAACTCTGGCACCACTCTTGTAGGCGCATACCTCCTTTACCTCAGAAACTACGGTTATATTAGTCGAGGATGTTGTGTATTCAGATAAAAAGTGGAATTGAGTGTTGAAACCGGAATTTCGAATCCCACCGGAAAACGAGCTAGAGAGCCGCTAAAAGCTGTGCATAGTACTCATTGGGCGATTTCATCTGTAGTTTCGAGCGAGGCCTAAGTCCATTGTGAGAGCAGCAAGTCCCGAATTTGTCTTTGTTCCTCTGCCCGGGATTCAAAACAGCCATTGGCTGGCAGGGTTTCTCTTTTCAGTGTTGCCCAAAAGGATTCGGCCGGAGCATTGTCCCAGCATTGGCCTCGGCGACTCATCGAGCTAATCATCTGATAATTGCGTAGCTGTTGCAGAAAGGCTTGGCTACAGTACTGCGAGCCTTGGTCACTGTGAAACAAGCAACCGGCGCAGGATCGTTCATGCCGAAAAGCCCTCGACAAAGCGTCCATAACAAGCCGTTTGTCCATGTGTGCTCCAAAGCTATAGCCCACCAATCGGCGCGTTCCCAAATCGATAACACTGGCTAAGCAAAGCCAGCCTTCGCTTGTCGGGATGTAAGTAATGTCACCGCACCAAGCCTCATTGATCCCAAAGTCATCAAAATGTCGTTGCAGCAGGTTGGGAGCCCTGAGCAGGTCACGTTCACTATCTGTGGTTTGAATATATTTGCGGTAGAAACGATGAAATGACCCGTTTTCACGCATGTGCTGGCGCAAGCGTTTCAGATCAATGCTCAGCCCTTGTTCCCGTAAATAGTGATAACAAACACACAAAGCAAATACCGTCATGAGTCCGCTTGCACAGGGTGCTGTTGCGGCGGCCCAAAAGCACCCTGAAGATGCACTGTTGCAAGCTGCCGCCCGTGTTGTCCAAACACAAGCGGCGCCGGTGAAAAAGGACAAGCCAGTCTCTGTTGCCGCCGACGGCAAGAAAACAGCTGGCAGACAAGCGCTCAAGGCAAAGCAATGGCTCGAGCACCAATACAGACAGGAATGTATAGCTGAGGGACTTTGCCCGCATTGCGGCACCGTGTACGCAGATCGACCTGCATCCATGCTGGTGCCGTATTCGCATGCTGCCTGTTGCCAGGCCTCAGCAGAACTGGTGATTGAGTACGCCAACATGACGGCGTGCGGCATTCCTATGCATCGCAGTGATGTCATTTGCGGCTCCGACACGGTTGAGCAGCTGGCAACGGAAAACTTCGGTCGACCGGTTCAAATGTGGGCCACGGATGGCATCGGCGGCATCCTGACCGAGCAGATCAAAGCCGTTGACCGACAGGCCGAATACGTAGGCGCCGTCAAAACCAAATTTCCAGTGCTGGAAAAGGCGTCTGAATCGGGCACCGCTCATTTGCTGGTTTGCTCGACCAATCTGGAACAAGAACGTCTAGTTACTGTCTACGAATGTATGCCGAGTCGACAGGGACAATCGTTAGCCGCGCACCTGAAGAACTGGCAATTCCGAGTTCTGACGCGTGACGGCAGCGAGGGCTATACGTCCGCTTTCCGCGAGCAAGAACTGGAGTCTCGAGACATCGTGACGCAGGTCTGTTTGGTGCATGCCAGAGGACGCATCTGCAACGCCGTCAACATTGATCACTTCGCAGACATTACCTCGCAAGACGACGGAGCATTGTTAGCGACAAGTCGTTTTGAAGAACATTCACCGCAGTATTTGCTATGCATGGCGTTGGCGGCCTTAAGCAAACGATAATGACCTCAGGTACCCGATCAAGCGTAGTACCCATTGGTACAAAGCTTGTGGCGATCTTTAACAACCTGGAATTATGAGGTTAAGAGTTTGAGGACGGTTGGCTCGCCGAGCCAACCTGAAAAGGGCTTTGCCCTCTCCGCCGAACGGCGGATTCACCCAAAGTTTTTCCCGGCCCTTAAGAATACGCCTTGCCTTGCCCGCACAAGCATGTTTCATCGTAAGGCATACACTTGAAGTGCGCAGATAGGAGAAGTCCGACTCTGCGCGGCCCGCGAGAATGCGTGGACAGCCTGAGTTTTAACGCTTTGGCTGAGACTGTGATGACGGCACACGCTGTTGCAATGCCTTCCCCTTTGCTGTCGGCGATGACGTCTTTCTTGTAGTCACACCGCTTAGCATCGGCAAGCAGCCGGCGCTTTCTTGGGGGTTCAAGGGAGTTGGTGCCGATGATGAATTGACGCACGACCCCGCATAGGGCGTCACGCCGCATACGGCTTCATGCGTCAAGTCCGTGAAGGGTGAGGAACCTCCTGAAGACCCTCGGTCTTTTACGGCATCTAAGCGCCAAAATGTTCTAGCACAACATTTAAAGGAGGCCCTCATGGCGAATCTTAATCAGTTTTGCGACTTCACGAAGCTCATCGGCATCGACATTGCCAAAAGTGTGTTTCAGATCTATAGCTGCGACACGCAGACCGGAGAGATCACCAATGTGCAGGTCAAACGGGACAAGGTATTGGAGAGCTTTGCCAATTGCGGCAAATGTCTTATTGGCATGGAAGCATGCGGTAGCTCCCAGTACTGGGCTCGTCAGCTGCAAGCACTCGGCCATAATGTCCGGCTGATGGATCCCAAACTCGTAAAGCCTTTTGTTCGTCACAACAAGAGTGACAAGGCTGATGCCGAGGGCGTCTACCATGCCCTGGTAAGCGGAGTCCGGGCCGTTGCTGTCAAGACGGAAACGGAACGCGACATCCAGACGCTGCTGACAATGCGAGCCTTGCTGGTCAAACAGCGCACAGCCCGCATCAACCACGTGCGCGGCTTACTTGCCGAATACGGACATGTTATGCCAAAGAGCGTTGATCAATTCGATAAAAAGGTGGATGAATGCATCAACAGCCTTGAAGGTGACGCCGTGCAGCTGGTGATCGACACGCTGCGCGATACGGTCAAAAGCATTCGGGATGACCAAGACCGGATTAAGACGCTTCAGCGCGAAATCAGCTGGCTGGCCAGTCAAACCAAAAATGCAAAGCACTTTCTGACAGTTCCGGGCATTGGCGGCACAATCATGGCATATATGTATGTGCTCCTTGCCGATCCAACGCAATTTCCTTCGGGCCGGCAGTTTGCAGCTTATCTTGGCTTGGTACCAATGCATACAGGCAGTGGCGGCAAGACAGTTACCACAAAGATTCCCGGCCGATGCGATAAAGCTCTGCGAGCTTTGTTGGTAGAGGGAGCTCATGCGGTGGCCAGGTCGAAATACCGGACAGACTGGGTGAAAAACATTTTGGCAAAGAAACCCAAGAAGGTGGCAATGGTTGCCATCGCCAACCGCATGGCACGCCAGTGCTGGGCGGTGGCAAGCAAGGGACAGGACTGGAGAAGGATGCCCGTTACGGCAGCATAGGAGAAAGAGGAAATGCTCGCCGTGATTGATCCAATCTCAGTGATGTAAAAACCGGTTACACCGGCCTCTGCTAAACCTGTGCCCGTTTTCGACGTATTTTTTCGTCGCCAAAAAATAAAGGAGCAGAGGTCCGGCCCCCATCATGACCACGCCAGAAATGCCGCATTTGCCAATGCGGTCATGACGATAAACAGGTCGAATAAGAACGTTCAACGCTTTCTTCTGTTGATAACGTAACGAACTCTGAGATGGTTGACGACGTCGGGCACCACTAACAAACTACAGGTTCAGCTCGGTTAGTGAAAGTTTTTGCCAATGCGTAAACGCACTGGCAAGGTTTTTTGCGATCCAGAAAAAGAAGTCAGGCAGGTTTCGGCAACTTGACAGCAAACCAAACCGAGAGATAAGGCAACACGCCGCAGCGCCTTATTCCACGGGCGTTTCCACGCACGATGAAACGCCATTGGGCGGCCTTAATCGCACTATCGTTGGATGCTTTGTCGTCGGATAAGAAAATGGAGTCTGATTTAAGTCAAGGTGGTGCGTTTCCTGCTATTAACTCCTGAGGACATAAGAACTCTATGGCTGGGAAGAAACGAAAACTCGCCAAAAGGGAGAAAGCCGTGAGCAACAGCTCGAACGCATCTTGCACTACCGCCGAGAGCACTGTACTGCGTTGATGGACAGCGTCGATGAGATCATGATGGCGCTCGCAGAAAAGTACGCTGCCGAGAGGAACGGGCGCTGGTATTTGGCTCGGGAAGGAAGCGCGATCGGCAAGGCTGTCATCTTCTGGCTCAACAACCGAAATGAATTGCGCAGCTTCCTGCATGATCCTCGCATCTGTCCTGATAACAACCAGGTAGAACGAAGCGTCAGAGCAGTGGCAGTCTACCGCAACGCAGCCTTCTTCAAAAGGAGCATCGAGGGCGACAAGGGGTTCTGTAACCTGCTGACACTCCGCGAAACCGCCAAGCTCAACGGCATCAAGGATGTACCGAAGTGGCTCAAAGCAGTACACCGTGCTTTCTACGAGCACGTTGAGCGCCATGTGTGGACGACGCGCTGTGAGAGGCTGAAGACCGGCGAACATTTACGCTTGCGCATCCCGAACATAACGCCAGAGCGCATTGCCTCCTTTGACTGGACGTCATGGCTGCCGTGGAACTATGCCAAGGCTCTGCTGCTGGAAGAGCGCGGCCTGGCAATCTGAGGTTTTTCATCTCCACGGATATGTGACCAGGGCATCAGCTCAAGTAGATGCCCAATCTTGTTTTGCGCTGAAATTTTGCGTTTGCTTTACCGAGATCAAACGAAACAACGCTTTGGGTTGCTTACTACATAACGTAGGGAGTGTTTTAATATAAAAAGAAAACTCTCTGAAAAGTTTTTTGAACAAAATCAGAGAGCTAAAACGAAAAAATAGAAATTTTTTAACTTGACTCAACCTCTATGGGGAGCAGGTAAAAGGGGGTTCAGATATACTCTGTTTATAATGGAGTTGCAGGTGGCTTTGTTCGGCAAATTCAATTCCAACCTATTGAATCTATTATTTGTTGTCCGTTAGCCTTATTTCACTGAATTAGTCGATCACTTCTCGATTCATTTTTAATACAAAGTGTAGCTGAGACTTCAATTGTAGATAAATAGCAATGAAGGTGCTAGATATGATCCTATAGTCTAAATCATGTAGAATATAGCCATACTCACCTTTAGTGATATTTTTGATGATCTTTGCATTGCATACCTCCTCCAATTTTAAATCTTCAATCATATAGGCAAAGTTCTTCCAGTTACCCTCAAAATGAATTACACATTTTGCAGCGTTTTCTAACAACAGCACTTCAAAATGTAATTTTCCATCAGTTGATATAGGAATTTGCGTCCATCTATATATGGGGTCAGTTTTAAATTTAAATTCTTGATTTAGCAGACTTTTAATTCTTTGTTGTGTTTCATCTATTGTTTTTTTTCTAGTCTCTGCTCTTCCCGACTCTTCTATTGCTGCTTCAGATACTCGTTCGACCATGCACTTTAGTTCAAATAGCGAATGCTTTGGAAGCGAGATCTCAGGTCCTAGATCTATTTTTGCTGCAAAGGTTTGCCATTTATGATTTAGAATTAGCTGGGATATAACTCCAACGGGATTGTATTTGGAGGCAATCCGGTAATCAATTTCATGCCATGGCTTTAATGGTGTGTTGTAATGAACGAAAACAGGCAAATTTATCGATCTAGCAAATATGGGACGATAGTTGTCTTCTTCTGGAAGAGATTTAAATAACGTTTTTGTTCTTCCCTGCAAACAAGCAAAGGCCAATTGTTCCAGGGTTTCGTTTATAATCTGTCCATTCCACTCTGGAATTCGATTCTTAAGATATAAATAAATATTAATATACAATTCCTCAAGATTTAAATTGTTCCACGTAGACAAATTAAATACAACAAGTCCGACATTTGCCGACCGAGCCTCTTCGGGAAAATCCAAGTTTAGATGAGAGCAAATATTTGCAAAACTTTGCTTATCTAATTTGGCTTTAATTTTTGCTTTTCGAAGTACTGTTATGGCCTCTTCTTGATTAGGTATAATCTCCGAAAGTATTATTTTGTTTAGGCATAACATATCATAATCAGCTTTGATTGCATAATCGAACCCGACATTGTGGAAATACCTTGGAGCTAACCAATTGTAAAAAACATGTCTCGGCCATCTTCCCATTCTGCTAAATTTTTCAATATATTCGGTGTTGTGCTTATCCAAGTCTCCAGTGTCAATAATTTCAATTGAGTTATTTCGAGCGAATATTTTATATTTCTGTGGTATATTCTTTGTTTCTGTAATAATATACAATGGGAAATGTTCATTGTGCTCTCTAATGCTTTTAAAAAAGACCAAAGATGGGAGTATTATATTTTCATCTCCCGCAACATAAAGTACTGTTTTCATAGCTGTTTTAAACATATATCTTTGATATAGGATTTTATATTGCAAATTGAGTGTTTGAGGATTTTAGTATTAAAAACTGTTATGCGTCAAGCGACAACAAGATGAACCTACTAATCGGTATAAAAGAGAATAACATCTCTTATTAGAGTCGGATATTTCTAGCAGGAAACAGATTATGCCGATTCAAAGCTCAAACCGAATGCCACGGCCCAAGGAGTTGTTGTTCCGAGTGAGCTTTGTCGGCAGCGAGTCCGACCAATTCTCTCTACACGCGGACGCCTTCGATAGTAGAATCTAACAAGATTTAAAATAAGCGAAATTCGAAATATATTAAAGTTTCAATTTCTTTGACACTGTTCGATTAAATGTCAATCAGATATGTATTTATGAAAACATATTTCTTGCTTAAAATTTCGCAGGGCTTCTTCTGTCCCAAGAAATATTTTGGTTAATTATTTTGCCAGGAATTCCTGCAATGATACAGTTTGGTGTTAGAAATTTTTTATTAACTAAAGCTCTTGCTGCTACAACACTATCATCTGAGATCAAAGTGCCTTTTAAAATTTCAACGCCATGACCTATCCAAACACGATTTCCAATAATTACATCCTCTCCTTTATTTATACATTCGCCATCCTTAAATATGGCATGGCAATCCGAATTCCAGATTGCTATATCAAAAGAAAACATGCAGTCTCTGCCAATGGTTATTCTTTTACCCTCTTTTAATTTGAAATAGCATCCTGAGCAAAGAAAATTTTTATCAATGCTCAGTGTTGTTCCTCCTGAATTTTTTGCATCGATAGTTAAATTCTGAAGAACATCTTTGCTCTCTTCAATAAAAACAATATTTCTCTCTCCCAGCAATATCTTAGCATTTGTGAATCTTGTTTTTTCGTGAATTATTATTGCATTTCCATAAGATTTAAATCTTATTTGAATATTTCGTATTGAGTCTTCTTGCTCTAAAACTTTTCGAACACGAATTCCTTTTTCACTAAAAACAATAACAATGTTATCTTTTCGATTCCATTTGGCTTTTGCTAAGATGCTTTCATACAGGTGCATGTAGTTTGTCTCCTGACGTCTAGACAGTATATTCGTTCATTTTGTTGATCATATACTTCAGGCTTCAAGCATAATCTCAAGAATAGCTTTTGCAGGATTGTTTCTCTGTGGAACAAATCTTTCCCTAAGGTGATTTGTTTCTTCTATTATTTTTTTTATTTTTTCTTGATCTTCAAAAAGACACGCTAGCGAATTTAAGTCATAGAATGAGCTATTAGGATATTCATCTGACGGATCAAAATATAACCCTCTGCTATAAGTTATCAGATCGGGAATAAAATACAAAACTGGTTTACTTATATAAGCTGCATCAAAAACAACAGAACTGTAGTCACTGACTACGAAATCCGCACACACTAAGGCTTGATCCTCGGGCAACCCAGTCCAGTTTACCATTCGCTTATCTTTTATGTTAAAAATTTTTTCTATCACTGTTTTAGGGGTCCTTGGGTGCAATTTAACTGCGAGCATATATTCATCTGGTAATTTTTTTACAAATTCCATCAAATTCAGTATAGGCTTATAATCCCTTTTGCCTCCCTTCTCGCGGAATGTGGGACAATACAGTATTATTTTTTTCTCTTTTGTTATTTTATATTTAAAATTTAAATATCGTTTCCATTTAATGCTATTACGCATTGCCTCTTCAAGCTTGATAAATCTTGGCAAACCTGTAGCATGGACATGTTCTAAGGATACATTGAGAGCTCTAGAATAAATTGATCTAACACTCTCTGATGAGACAAATACTTCATCATAATGGCCATGTAATCTTTTTTGTTTTTTTATTTGCTCTTTAGAGGTTTTATCTATTGAATCCATGCCAAATCTTTTAAAAGCCCCAGCTGCATGCCAGATTTGATAATTTTTTATACCGCCTGACTTATTTATAATATATGCATACTTATATGCGGCATCATAAACGACTTTGTCGGCCAGGGAAAACAGCATCGCCGCTCTAATAGCTTTTTTGATGGTATTCAATTGTCCAAAGATGTTTCTGCATTGTAAATTCGATTTGATAGCTTCTTTTTTTAATTCAGTTAAATTCCCAAAGACATCTTTTACATTTGTTGATGCGAATACTATGAAATTTCTCCTTCTTTTTAATGTTTTGCTAAGTATAAAATATAAAATCGCGAAAATTGTTTCTGTAAATGTCATAAATCCACCGCCACTTTAGTTGCAACTGCAATTTGATAAATAATCTGCATTAAGTCTTTAGCCAACAACATTC
>ERZ791899.1598-NODE-1598-length-17472-cov-2.379342_pt1 | contig 17472 bp, 10 predicted proteins | sample MGYA00510151_ERZ791899 | MGnify/ENA primary metagenome ERZ791899 (study PRJEB30046, sample SAMN00792118) | human gut metagenome | study: EMG produced TPA metagenomics assembly of the A metagenome-wide association study of gut microbiota in type 2...
ACATCGGCAAAGCGGGTAATAAAACGACTCATGGAGAAACAACGCTCCGTACACACCTGCATGACCTCACAAATATCTTCCATCCCTTCCGATTCGGAAAGAGCCTGCCCCACCGTATCGAGCGTAGAGGTGATACCGGCCGTTGTATTGTTCACTTCATGTGCGATCATACGAATCACTTTCTCATAGGCTTTCTTCTCTGCTTTCATCACTTCATCCGTCAGGCTTTCGATAAGAAAGAACGGATGATGAAAACCCCGGTCTATAAATGACGAATGTGTACATTTATAAATATTCGAGTCATTCAATCGAACGGTCACGGTCTCTCCTTGGGCAATAGCAGCCAGTTCCGCAGCCAACGGAGAATCTATGGAAGAAAGTTTCTGCCCCTGCGCCTCTTCATAACGGACACCCAGCATTTTTACAGCCATCGGATTCAACTGAGACACATCATCATCAAGACTGGTAATGATTACCCCCATCGGAGAAGCGTTTATCAACAGGTCCAGAAAATGATTCTGTTCACGCAGACGGAGACGTTCGTTTTTCAACTGTTCCATCATCCGATTGAAGACATTTACCACCCGGTCGGCTTCATATTGCCCCACAAGGCTCAGCCGGCTACTAAAATCCTGTTCGCGCAGCAATTCCATACCACTACCAATGGTATCCAACGGCTTTATTATCTTTCTATAAAACAGAATAAGATAAATCAGCAGGAAAGCAATCAATATTTCCGATCCATATAATAAAGGCCGATAAATCCAGCCACCAAAGTAGAGTATCACTCCACCAAGAATGATCAGAAAGAAGGTAAGTATAAAAAAGTATCCTTTAAGACGCACGTGATTAGTGGGTTAGTGGCTAATAACTAATTCCATATTTTTCCAACCTCCGATAGAGCGCCGCACGGCTGATGCCCAATGCCATAGCTACCTGACTGAGATTTCCTTTATAACGTTCCAACGCCTGCAATATAGTCTGACGTTCAATTTCATCCAGCGTCATACCGGCAAACGCACTGCCCGCAGCAGCTTTCGGTTCATCTTGTCGAAGATATTGGGCATCAAAATCCGAGGCATCGAGTATCGGTTTGCCACTAACCAGAATCGTACGTTCCACTAAATTTTTCAGTTCACGGATATTTCCCGGAAAAGGCAAGCGGGTAAGAAACTGAAGTGCATCGGCAGAGAATTCTGTGCGGGGCAATCCGTTTACTTCGGCCTGACGATCGGCAAAATGGCGGGCCAATAAAGGAATATCTTCCCGTCTCTCACGCAAAGCCGGTAGCTTTACTGTGATCAGATTAATACGATAGAACAAATCTTCACGGAAAGTACGTTCGCTTACCATCTTACGTAGATCGGCATTCGTTGCAGAAACAACACGGATATCCGTTTTTCGGGGACGGCTATCTCCCAACACCTCAAATGTCTGATCTTGCAAGACACGAAGCAGTTTCACTTGGCACGACGGGTCCAGATCTCCAATTTCATCCAAGAAGATAGTACCCTTGTTTGCCATTTCAAAACGTCCGATACGGTCGGCACTCGCATCCGTAAAAGCTCCTTTCTTATGACCGAACATTTCACTCTCAAAAAGACTCTGGGATATACCGCCTAAGTTCACTTTTATAAATGGCTGCTTCGCACGCTGACTGTTGATATGAATCGCTTCGGCTATCAGTTCTTTACCCGTTCCGCTTTCTCCCGTGATAAGCACGGAAGCATTGGTACGGGCAATCCGGGCAATGGTATTCAAAACGTCCGTCAGTCCCTGACTCTTTCCTATAATATGACTGCGATTCAGCGCATCACTCTGTTCCTGCGGTATTTCGGCAGGCGTAGCAGACAATTCCAATGCCGTCTCTATCCGTTGCAGCAGAGCGGCATTATTCCAAGGCTTCGTTATAAAATCAAATGCCCCGGCTTGCATACCCTGCACAGCCAATTGAATACTTCCCCATGCCGTCATCAAGATAACAGGCACATCGGGACGGAATATTTTCACTTGCTTAAGCAACGTCAGACCTTCCTCTCCGGTAGTGGAAAGGGTAAAATTCATGTCCATCAGAATGAGATCCGGAGTTTCAGAACGAACAACATCCATCGCTTCACGGGGACCGGGAACTGCCAAAGCCGAATAACCGGCACGTTTCAGCATAAAACTGAGAGAAGAACGGACAGCACTGTCATCATCAATGATTAGTATCATATGTGTATGTGGTTTTATATGCGCAAAAATAAGAATAATTATTCAATATGCCAATATGCCAATGTGCCAATGTGCTGCGCTATATCAAAAGAATAGCATCCCGCATGGAAATTGGCACATTGGCATATTGATATATTGGCACATTATTTAATCACTTCTTCAAAATCAACTTCCAGTTTCGTCCCCCTTTCAAAATCCCACAATGTGAGGCTCCGAATCTGGTAGAAATAAGACCAATAATTATAAAGTTCCGATATATGCTTCTGACGCGCCTCATCTTTAGAGTTTTGCGCATCGTTTAGATCCAACGTATTGATTTTGCCGATCAGAAAGGTTTCGATACTCGTTTTATAACGTTGCTGGGCTATCAAGTCGGCCTCTTTGGCAATGCTCAATTGCTGTGCCTGATTATTGAAATGTTCCACGAGCAGAAAAATATCCTGATTGAAATTCATCTGTTCCTGACGGATTTTCGAAAGAACCACTTCCCGGTTACTCTTGGCAACACGCACTTTTCCACGACGCTTTCCCCAATCAAGAAGAGGGATTTTCACTCCTACCTGTACAATCTGATTATCGAGCAAATGATTGTAAGCACCGGCAAACTCATTATCCAAGCCAGTATAACCGACGCTTGCAAAAAGATCGACACTCCGCAGGTTACCGCGTGCGGTAGCTACCGCATAATCTGCTTCCAGTTGCCGACGGCGAATATTCTGTGCAAAAGAATTCCGTTCCAATGCTTTATTTAGTACTACATCATATTTTATTTGCACATCCGGAACCGATTCGGGCAATACCGGTTCCAATTTCTCATTCTCGCCCATTCCGAGGAAGGCACGAAGCTGAAACATCTTGGCATTGAGATCACTCATAGCCTCCGTTACAGCAGCTTTCGCATTCAAAGCAGAAAGTTTCAGTTGTAATAGCTCATTTTCAGAAATCTGTCCCATCTCCCGCTTAGCTCCCGCCACCTTATAAAGATGTTCTGCATTCAACTGGTTCTGCCGGGCAGTAGCCAATACCTCTTTAGCCAGTAACAGCTGAAAAAAATAGGTAATGGTCTTCCGGGTCACATCTTCCGTAGCAGAAATAAAAGCCGCCTTTGCCTCTTCATAACGTACGGGTTCGATACGACGATCCCATTTCAATTTATTCACGCCAAAAATGGGTTGCGTCAGTTCCAAGCTGACCGGCACAGACATAAACTTTTCTTTCCCCTCCCCGCCGAACTGCTTAATGTAGTCTAATGACGTAGTAAGGGATAACTTTCCACCCGTGAACCAGATATTCTGATCGATAGACAAATCTCCGCTAAGCCCTAAATAGTTATTACGGACAAAGCCATACGTCCCGTCTGAATTTTGATAGGAGTTGTATGATTTGTTATAATTGGGCAATGTCCCCGTCAGATTGACTTCCGGCAAAAGATCAGCACGAAATGTACGGTATTCCCAATACGATGTTTTCAATTCATTCAAAGCCACAGCTGCATCAACAGACTGCGTACGAGCCAAAGCAATCGCTTCACCGAGTGTTATTTTCCGTTCGTCTTGTGCTTCAAGAATCAATGGACACACAAAAGCCGCTAAAACAAGCAGTATATTCTTCTTTCTCATAAAAGTATTATTTTCTGTGAGCAAAGAGTCCAAACGGTATGCCAAAAAGATAAATCACTTATTTTCGGCACATTAATTCATTCTTCGACTGTTCGAAAACGAACACTTTGTGCGCAAGCGAACGTCGTTTGCCGTTTATTCGCTGATATCAGGCAATCGGACTGTAAACCGGGTACCTTTCCCTTCTTCAGACGTGACACTGATCGTTCCGTGCAGGCGTTCTACGATCGTCTGGCAGATACTCAGTCCCAATCCGGCTCCCTGGGTAAAATTATCCACTTTATAGAAACGCTCAAAGATATGCCTTACTCCCTCTTTGGAAATCCCTTTACCGGTGTCCTCCACAAACAAGGAAGTGTATCCGTCTTCGTCCTCCGTATACCCGAAAGTAATTGAACCGCTCGTCGTAAATTTAGCAGCATTGTTTATCAGATTATTTACCACCTGTTGCAAACGCACGTTATCCGTCACCATATATTTCTTACTGCCTTCTGGAATATCCAGCAGCAACTCCACACCGGGAGGCATATTCAACTGTTGGGAGTCGTGTACATTCTTCAACAGTAAAGGAAGACTGTGCCGTGAAAGCTGGAAGTCCATCGTTCCGGATTCAATACGCGACAAATCGAGAATATCATTGATCAATGCCAGCAACAGGCTGCAATTCTTATTAATGGTAGCAATAAACTGTGCCACCTCTTCTTCCGTGAAAGCACTGGTATCGCTCAACAAGTCGGAAAAACCGACAATAGCATTCAACGGAGTACGGATCTCATGGCTCATATTGGCCAAGAATGCCGACTTCAGCTTATCGGCCTGTAATGCCTTATCACGGGCAATCGTCAATTCCTCTTCGGTTGTTTTATACCGTTGGATACTCTGGCAAACTCCCAAAATACTATATGGAGTATCAGCCGTCAACCCTCCAAGCACGGAAGTTCTGTATTCCCACCATTCGTATCCACCGTTTTCATTGTGCTGGCGGAAACTCATACGGATACTGCGTCCCTCTTTCAACGCTAAATCAAACTGTTTTTGTATGTGTTCCAATTCTTCGGGATGAACCGTCTTTTCCATATCGTCACGCGAAATGGTAACAACCGAACCGTCAAAGCCAAAACGCTGAAGAAATCCCAAAGGAAATGTAAAGACATTCGTACGGATATCAAACTGCCACGGATAAATGGAACTCTCTTCTATTGCCAAATCAAAGAAACGCTTCTTCATCTCTTCATCGGATACATTGTGACAGGAAAAAGCAACTCCGGTTACCTCCCCATTCGCATGTAAAGGCACCATCTCTCCCGAAACCGGAAAATAAATTCCACTGTGCACTTCCTGCATAAAAGAGTCGGGAGGAATCTGGCAACTCTTCCCTTTCGTAATCACCTCCTTCAACATCTCCCGCAGAATATCCTTTCCATTTGAATATATCTTAAAAATAGAACCGGCCGGAAGCCCCTCATAAGGACGGACAGAGACATCGGTAGGAAGATGCAACATCTTTAATAGAGAGAGATTGGTAAAATGGATGCGATAGTCCGCATCGTACGTTATTACACCTTCACGGATGGAATGGAAAATATTGTCAAACTCATCACGCTGCGCAACCAGACGGCTCTGCACCAAAAGTCGAGTCTGTGCATGCACCCTGCGTCTCGCCTCCCGCCGGTTAACCCGGAACAGCCAAATAACCAACAAAATCAATAGGCCTAAGATAGAAGCATAAAACAGTATAAAAAAGAACTTATACTTTTCCAGATAAGGTTCGTTGAGTATAATGCCCGGTTTCACCCGGTCTTTGTCTACCTTAAAAAACTCAAGTTGCTTATAATCATAAAAAAACTCGACCGGAGTCTCAGATATCCCGGCCTCCTCCGGAGAAGCTCCCCGTAGCACTTTGGAAGCCCGTACACCCGCCATACGCGAAGAGGTATACGGATCGGCATCATAGGCACAGAATACGCCATTGGTCAAGGAAATACTTTGACAGGAGAAAAAAGGAGCCTTTGAGTTTTTACCGATAAACGCCATGAAAGGAGACCACTTCGGAACAATTACAATGCGTCCATGACTATTGCGCGGATAACAAACAGAAGAGATTATACTGCTCGTACTACCCGTCTGCACATTATAGGTCTGCAATTTATAATCGGGATAACGCTTCACAAAACGTTGCCACTCATTCATGAAGTCTTCTTTTCCGGCAAGACTCAGAAAGCTGTTATCATTCACACAAATTACTTCCTTCCGTTCCGGAAATGTCTTATGCGCCTGTTCCAATAAAAGAAAAAAGTCGGGGTTAGAGGTAAAACCGCAAACATTCGGCAAAGTAGAGATCAACGCATCATCCGGATATTTAATACCATAAAAGACAACCGGTATCTGACGGGGTAACGAATCTCCACAATTAAACAAGGTATAGAAAGCTTCATCACTGGATGTCACGATCAGATCGGTGCCCCTTTCCCTTGCCCGGTCGCAGATACGCTTCATGATGACCTGCTCGGATCGATAAGCCCAATAATCGGCATCCAGATACTCCGTCGTGATTTTAACTTTCACCTTCTCACTGCTGAAACCGTCACGCAATCCACGGGTCAGGTCATTGTGCCAAGGAGTCTGATTCGTATATGATTGTATAAAAAGAACATTATAGGTCTGTTCAGCAGCAGCTATCTCCAGAAATGCCGTAAATAAAAGAAGCAGAAGAGTATAATAACGTTGTCGGATCATAAAGTTACATAACTGCGTTGTTTCACAATATGCACGCAAATATACGCTATTATCTTGAAAGCAACGCAGATATATAATTTTATTTTTTTACTCTTCACGCAATGCTTCTGCCGGTTGTATCTTCATAGCCTGACGTGCGGGAATCCAAACAGCCAGAAAAACGGTAAATACCAACAATAGATAAGTGATAAAAATCCCGGCAACAAAACGGAACAAGGTGAATTCAACCGGATAATCGGATACAATTTCTGCCAATCCCAAGTTTGCCGCCACTACTATTGCCGGAATGAATGCCAATGTGAGCAATACTACCCCTTCTCCCCAAAGAAGCCTGCACAGACTGACTCTTGAACCGCCCAAAGCTACACGTAATCCGAGTTCGGAACGACGTTGCTGCGTTCGAAACCAAAAAGTGCCCAACACTGCCAGAAAAGCATTCAATAAAAAGAATACCGCCACTGATAGATAGGTATACAAATCATTACGAGGTTCTTTCAATTGCTCGTTCCGGAAATCGGTCATAGGGCGCATATCTTCAAGATAAAAGTTGCCGATCATCAACTGTTCACGCATGTCTTTACGGAATCTACGAATAAAATCATCACCGTCGGAATCGGGATGCACACGAATGTACACACCCAAATAGGGAGCCTCCAGATAGTAAAAAGGACGCTTTTGTGTGAAATGCAACGGTATGTAGGTAGCCCGTTGGTGGGAGGTAAATTCATTATACTTTTGATTTTCGCATACGGCAGCAATACGTACACTGTCGCCATTCAAGGTGTTTTTTACCCATTCACCCACAGCAGAACGTCCGGGAAAGAGCTGGCATGCCAAATTATCCGTAATGATAATATCGGTAAGATTGGCCCTGCCTGCCAACTGTTCCGGAGAACTTCCATCCGCCCCTTTCACCCGAAATACCCGGAAATATCCGGAACTGACGGTACGCATCCAACTGTTGCAAGTAATTGTATCGTAAATAAGAGAGGCACCTTGATTCGTCCATACATAATGTTTATGCATGCGTGTATAACAAACAGACTCCACAGCCGGATGATGTTCCAAGCGATCCATGAAAGTGTAAAAATCACCTGTAGCATTCTTGGTATGAAGTTTGTCCGATAAAAATTTATGGCTTTCAGGGGTCAGTACCCCGATATTGAGGGCATACACATTGTGCCAGTCGAATCCTAAAGGACGGGTCTGATTGACCGTAACCGTGTAAACATAATCTACCGCATACCACATACAAGTAGACATCACAAACAAACCGGCTATCAGCCATCCATTGTGACGACGGTTATTCCATATAATTGTAAGAATGTGTCTGAACATATTAATTACCTTTCATTTAGTGCATTGACAATCGTTGTACGAGCCACACGAACCGCTGGAATACCGGCAGAAAGCAGATTAAGAACCAAGCAGAAAGCTAAGGCTGCAAAAAATATCCACGGACTTATCATGGACGCGTTCATGGCGGCCGTACCTCCAACCGATAATGCAGATGCCAACAGCCAATCCGATAACAGCCAAAGAGCAAAATAAGAGAACAGAAGTCCTGCCACACCACCGATCAGCGTAAGCAACAGATTCTCGGCAAGTACCTGTTTCAACAAGACCGAACGGTTGGCACCGAAAGCCTTACGCACTCCAATTTCTGAAAGGCGTTTCCGCATGCGGCTCTGCGTCAACCCGGACAGGTTGATAGCCGGCACAAGCAGAATAACGATAATAATAATCACATAGTGAATGACTACCTCTTTTGCCGGAATACCTCCATGGGCGTATTTATGAAGCATCTGAATAAAAAATGTATCGGGTTGCCCCAGCAAATCCAGTTGCATATCCTGATCATTTGCATTCAATTTTGCCAAGTTCGTATTCACTTCCGCAAGAATCTCAGGAAAGCCGGTCGAAGAACGGGCCAGGATAAAACACTGGAAACTGCCTGTATGCCCTTTGGTCCATCCGGAAAGATCAATACGGCTGATATCCGTATTAGTGGTATAAGGCAACCATATTTCCGAATAACTCTGTTCGGCAAACTTACTGACATCACGTACCACACCGCAAACCGTAAACTCTACAAAGTTAAGTTCAAGATGACGCCCTACTGCCGTCTCTACCCCACCAAACAGACGCCGAGCCACACTCTCGCATATCACAGCCTGTTTCAGCCCGGCCTTGAAAGCAACCTCATCATAGGGTTGTCCGGCAAGAAATCCAAACTCAAATACCTTCCAGAAATCAGCATCGGTATAAAGCAATTGACAGTTGATCTCTTCTCCTCCCCCCGGAACCACAGCGAGCATACGCCCATATTCACAGATGGCAGATACGGCTTCTGCAGTCGTGAGAGGATAGAAAATTTGCTGTATATCATAAAGAGACAGGCGGCTGTAATTACGTGCATCTTTATCCTCCTTTTCATAAACACTCGACCACTTCACATAAAGCGTACGGTCACGATTCATTTCCGGCTCGTAATTAGCCGTTTTTGCATACAGCAGAATGATAATCACCATCACTACCGAAATAGCAAGTGCCGTACCGGCAATACTGATGGCAGAAAGTAACTTATTCTCCATCAGAAGATGAAAGGCCTGTTTAAAATATTGTCTGAACATGGAGAGGATTTACGATTTGACGATTTATAATTTACGATTACAATTCCTTTATTCTTCGCGCAGGGCTTCTGCCGGTTGTATCTTCATAGCTTTACGCGCCGGGATGCCGATGCCTATCACAATCATCAGGACGATGAGAATAAAAGTCAGAACAACGGTGATAATAAAACGGCCGGTCTCCAATGTGGTTCCGTTCATCCAGGAGTTCAGTTCGGCATGAGCCAGATTCCAGTCTATGATAATGGCCGGTACGGTAGCTATCAAAAGCAGTAACAGACCTTCGGACAGAAGGCGGTTGAATATCGTATGGTTCGTTCCTCCCAATGCTTTGTGCAGGGCGATCTCGCTACGGCGCTGTTGTGTACGAAACCAGAAAGTGCCCAACAATCCTAAAAAAATATTCAATAGCAAAAAGACCATACCGAAAATGTAATTACGAAGCTCATTCATAGAAGCTTGTTCGAAATTACGCCGGATATCGGCAAATGAACGAACATCGGCAATAAAAACATTTCCTACTCGGAGCTGCTTCTCGCTATCCGCTTTCAGACGGTTCATAAAATCGACATCCTGTCCTTCTTTCACACGTACACAAAGTTCAAGATGAGTATCATACCAACTGCGGCCTAATTTGTAAAGCATGCAATAAGAAGAAAAAGCCTGTTCATGATCCGAGTAACGTACCGGTTTTAAAGAAGCAGCTAACTTATACGTTTTCGCTGAATCTCCAAACAGATAAAATTGTTTTCCTACCAATGAAGTCAGCTTCACACCGTATTTCCGTTCATACAAATTATCCGATGCCAGGAAATTCTCTTTCGTAAGCATCTCTGCCAACTGTTCCGGAGTCTCTCCCCTTGTCCCCTGATAACGAAACACTCTCAAGAAATCCGGTGTCACAAACCGGCGGACCACATAACCATAAGACTGCAAAGTATCGTATCTCACTTCCGTCCCGCTATTACTCCCGTTATACGGATATGAATTTTGCGACAGGCTCACCGCTTCCACTTCCGGACGGCGGGCAATACGGTTGACCAGTTCATCTATTTCTTCGGCAATCAGCGTATCATTCGGTATGAAGTCGGGACTCTTGTCGGTAAGCTGCCCCATGCTCACGAGATAACAGTTTGAAATATCGAATCCGCGCGGTTCGGTATAAACCTTGTACTGCACATAAATATAATCCACAACATACCACATCACTACGCTCACCAACAGCAACTCCGTCGCTATCCAAAGATTGGAGTGCCATTCATTTTTTATCTGTGTAAATAGTTTCTTGTTCATCATTCATTCGATTTAGTGGGTTCTACCTCCCAACGCATTTACAATACTGGTACGTGACGCTTTCCAGGCAGGAAAACCACTGCTTAAAAGATTGAGTACAAAGCAGAAAAGCAACGCATACATAAAAGTGGAAGGCTGCAACAGAATGGAAGCATTTACTTCCGGCGGATTGAGCGTAATGCTATAAGCTTGGGCAAATAGCAATCCATTGCCGAGATAAGCAAACAATATGCTGAAAAGTAATCCCACAGCACCGGCCAGCAAAGTGACCACTAAGTTTTCCATCACAATCTGTCCGATCATCTCCGTGCGGGTACTGCCAAAAGCGCGGCGTACCCCAATCTCGGAAACACGCTGGCGCAAACGGCTCTGTGTCATACTACTCAAGTTAATAGCAGGTACCAGCAACAGAATGATAAAAATAATTACCCGTTGACGCCGGGCCGCCGACAGGTCCGGTTCCCAATTGGCGGCGTAAGCTATCGCCTGCTTTTCCTGATCGTAAGGACGGTTACGATAAATCAACTCATATCCGTTTTCAGCCAACAGATTATTATATTGCAGGCGGACTTTCTCGCATTCTTCACGAATGGCATCGAAATCGTCACGGTCACGTGCCAGAATAGTGGCACTCATCATGCCCATGTGATTGTCGCTCCACGTATCTTGAGCCAGATCGGTAGAAGTATAAGGTATCCATACCTGTGCATAAGCAGCATCCGCCAAAGCTGAAACATCTTTCACCACTCCCGCTACCGTATAAGGCGCATGATTCAACAAAAATTCGCGCCCGGCAGCCTTTGTCGTACCAAACAAATTGCGGGCTACACTTTCAGTGACAACCGCTACCGGACGTCCCGATTCAAAGGCAGCCTGATCATAAGGTTTCCCATCGACAAACGCAAAGTCAAAAACTTGCCAGTAAGTATCATCCGTCTGTTGCATATCTATACTGATGGCAGGTGTACCCGGCATGGAAGCCGGAGTAGTTATGGCAGCAACACAATAAATGGTTACTGCTTCGGGAGTTGTAAGCGACTTGAAACATGCCTTGGCTGTCTGTACACTCATCGGTCCGTTACTGGAACCTCCTCCCCATTCTTTATTGGTAATACTCATAAAGCGTACATGCAGAAAACGGTCGCGGTTGCTCTCAGGCGAGAAAGGGGCTACTTTCACCTGTTGAATCATCACCACCAGCATTATGAGAAAGATGGCAAGTGCCGTACCCAATATGCTGACGAGACTGATGATGGGCTGCTGGCGCAATTGTGCCAATGCTTGTTTGAAATATAGTTTAATCATTTTGAGATCATTTACGATTTGACAAATCCCTCTATTCTCCGACTTGCAGATTACGGGTATTCACACCTCCTATGCCGTCACTGGTGACATCGGCGCTCCGGGCATATCCGGACAACGTCATATGTCCCACTCCATCGGCTTTGGCTACCAGCTTCACACAATGAACATGGACATTTATCTTCCCTACCCCTTCCATTCGGGCACGAAGCGTTTTACACTCCAGATCGGCAATACGGATGGAGCCTACCCCTTTCATATTCAATTCAAGGTCCTTCATTTCCAACTTTTTCTCACAACGGAAAGCACCTACGCCTTCCATATTCACACGGGAGAGGTCGGGAGCCGTAATATAAAATTTCACTCTTTTGGACTTATTGTTCTGCTCTTTGTAAGTAAGGATAAGTTCTCCATTCTTTACCTTTACAAGTACCTTCTCTACAAATTTCCGGGGGCCTTCAATGCGTAGCGAATATTCGGATGACTGTTCAAAATTCACATCGCCCACAGCTTCGAACCGGATGGAAGAGAATTGTGAAACGGACTCATTACGAGTGATCGTTTTGTCGGTCTGCGCTTGTGAGAAAGTGAAAAATGCTCCTAATACAAGCACGATAGTAGTTATGAATATATTTGTTTTCATGATCTGTATGATTTCTTTAAGTTATAAAATGGTCTGCGAGTAGTCCGGGATCATTACTGTATCTGGCGTCCGTCGAAGAAACGAACGGTACGCGAAGTTTGTCTGGCCTGCTCCTCATTATGGGTCACCATCACGATGGTCCGTCCGTCTTCCTTATTCAGACGGTGAAGAAGTTCCATGACTTCAGCCCCCATCTTCGAGTCCAAGTTACCGGTCGGTTCATCGGCAAGAATAATTTCCGGATTACCGATAATGGCACGTGCAACGGCTACACGTTGGCATTGACCGCCGGAAAGTTGTGTAGGGAAATGGCGCATGCGGTGACTCAGCCCTACCTTTTCAAGTACTTCCTGTGCCAGGCGTTTACGCTCACTACTGTTCACATGGCGATAAAGCAACGGAAGCTCCACATTATCCAATACATTCAATGAATTTATCAGATGGAAAGACTGAAACACAAATCCCAAAGTCTTGTTGCGGAAAGCAGCCAACTCTTTATCTTTCATCCCTTCGGTACGGGTACCGTTGATCTCGATCGGTGTATCGAGCAATCCCATAATATTCAGTAATGTAGATTTCCCACAACCGGAAGGACCCATAATACTGAGGAACTCACCACGATCCACTGTCAAGTTCACGTTTTCAAGGGCTACCGTTTCAATCTCATTTGTACGGTAAACTTTAGAGAGCGAAGTCAATGTAATCATAACTTTTTGTATTTAATAGAATTTTCAATTTCGTATTTTATCACTAAAAGGATTTCAAATGATATGCCAAAAACATAAATTACTTATATTCTGAATATTAGCTAAAAACGTAGCTGTCCGAAAATGAACACTTTTCGCAAAGGCGGACTATTTACGGATATGAAAATGAACACAACGGCAAACTTTCATAAACAAATGCCAGCATACAGTCTCCCATACAAAAAGTACGGTCCGCTAAAAAGGAAAAAATCCTGTCTTTCTGCTATCGGGTATCTATCTCCGAAAATAAAATGAATGTGGAATTATTGATTATCCATGAGCAATAATTGGTTGCCATCCACTTACAACAGATATTACACACGCGATTAATATAAATCGGGTAATATTGCAAGAAAATAAAAAATAATCTCCAATCATTAACAAAACATGAGAAACATGATGAAAAACATTACTCTCAAACAAGTTTTACGTCAACATGCTCTACTGGGCTGCATAGCGTTACTCCCACTTTCGCCTGTATATTCACAGGCCGATAACCAACAAATCGCTTTTCCGGGTGCCGAAGGCTGGGGACGGTTTGCAACCGGCGGACGTACCACAGATCCCGCTATCGGAAGCAAAGTGTATTACGTAACAAGTCTCGATGATTATCTTTCGTCCGAAGAGCCTATAGAAGGGACACTCCGTTGGGCATTAACCACAGGAGACGATACGCCGCGAACCATCCTCTTCAAAGTGGGCGGCACTATCAATCTTAAAGAAAGATTGAAATGTCCGAGACCGAATGTGACCATTGCCGGACAATCGGCACCGGGTGGCGGCATCTGTATCTCCGGGGCAAATATTTATATCCACAGTAAAAACTTCATCGTACGTTACATCCGCTTCCGTGCAGGAGACCTGTCCGGCAGTAATTATTCGGCATTAGGTATAGAGAACACCGAAAATATAATCATCGATCATTGCTCTTTCAGTTGGTCGATGGAAGAAAACGTGACAATGTACGACAACAAATACACTACTATGCAATGGTGTATATTGAGCGAACCGCTCTATGTATCCAAGCATGATAAAGGTGCACGCGGATACGGTGCCCAATGGGGAGGTGAACACTCTACATTCCATCACAATCTGTTTGCACACTGCGTAGGACGTACTCCATTGGTAAACGGAGCACGTGATAAATCTGCCAGTGGGCACGATGCTTTCGTAGATACGGAAATCATCAATAACGTACACTTCAACTGGGGCAATAAAGGTGCCTTATATGGCGGACAATTACATTCCATCGTAGAGGGAGCTTATTCGCGTACCAACCTCATCAACAACTACTATAAGCCGGGACCGGCTACCAACACTTTTCAAGACCGTTGGTTCGCCGATTGTTCGCACGATGCTTCCAGCGCTACCGGCCTGGGAGAATGGTATATCGATGGCAACATGTTTGAAACAAATGAATATAAGAATGACAAAAACAAAGGAGACCATTCGAAGGTAAACGCCAACAACTGGATATATGCCGATGAAAACAACTCCAAAAAAGCCGTAAACTTGCGTGCCGGCATCGATAAAATAAATGAAATAAAACTCACGGCCCCATCAGCTAACAGTGAGTTGACCATCGAAACAGCAGAAGAGGCTTATCTTAAAGTTATCAAACAGGCAGGAGCACAACTTCCCAAACTGGATGAAGTGGATACGCGTATTCTCGCCGAAGCTGCCGGAGAATTAAAGCCGGTAGACAGAGGAGCGATAAAATGGAATAAAACAGAACCGGATCCCGGCAACATCAAATTTGTGGGTATGATCAATTCACAAGAAGACTTGAAGCCCGCCGATGCAGGCGACAACTGGACTCCCTGGCCGGACCTCACACCGAAAGCCGGTGAAACAGTTCCGACAGATACCGACGGTGACGGTATCCCCGACAGTTGGGAAGAAGCCAACGGACTGGATAAAAACGATCCGGCAGACGGCGGCATCCTCACGGCTAACGGATATTCCAATCTGGAGAATTATCTGAACGGACTGGTCGGTGATACAGGCACTTCTATCGTACGTCCTTTCGTTACGGATCGTGAAGTAGCCGTTCTAAATATCACCGGCATGTCAGGTATACAAGTATATTCTTCGTATCCGCAGGTAAAGAAAAGCGAAATCAGCCTGCCGGCATTGCAACCGGGCATATACATCGTGACCTATATCCTGACCGATGGAAGCCGGCAAAATGAAAAAATCGTTATTACCTAATAAAACAGATAACCTGAGTTCGACATAAAACTTATCCTGCACGGCTTCCCCCTCTTTCCTGAAGAAAGAGAAGCCATACAGCATGATTTTTACAGCGAGTGGAGGTTAAACAGAACTCTAATTTATAATAGATACTCAATGAAAACCAGTAAAACCATCTATCTTCTCATGTTGCTATTATGCCTGCCGGCATCTGTAGCAGCACAATTGCTTCCGGCTTTCCCGGGTGCCGAAGGACACGGCCGCTATACAACCGGTGGCCGGGGCGGCAACGTTTACCACGTGACAACCCTTGAAGACAGTGAGGCCAAAGGAACCCTCCGCCATGCTGTCAAGCAAAAGGGAGCACGCATCATTGTTTTCGATGTGGCAGGAACGATCTATCTGAAAAGCGATTTGAAAATCTCCAATGACTACATCACCATTGCGGGACAAACTGCTCCGGGACAAGGTATTTGCATTGCCGACTATCCCGTCATTATCTCAGCCAACGATGTTATCCTCCGCTATCTGCGTTTCCGCGTAGGTACTGAAAGCATAGCCAACGGCGGAGAGCCCGACGGACTCGGTGGTATGGACCGAAAGAACATCATTGTAGACCACTGCTCCATCAGTTGGTCGGTGGACGAATGCTTATCCGTATACGGCTCGGAAAACACCACTGTGCAATGGTGTATCGTATCCGAAAGTTTACGCAGTTCAGGACACAGCAAAGGAGTACATGGTTATGGCGGTAACTGGGGAGGCGCCCATGCTTCCTACCATCATAATCTGATGGCCCACCATGAAAGTCGTGTCCCCCGTCTCGGCCCGCGTCCCGGAACACAGGAACGTGAATATATGGATCTGCGCAATAATGTATTCTATAACTGGGCCGGCAACGGATGTTATGGCGGCGAAGGCATGAAAGTAAATATCGTGAACAATTACTATAAGCCGGGACCGGCTACTCCCAATAGCGCCGTACGTTACCGCATTGCCAAAATCGGTGTCAGAACAACCGCTTATTGTACCAATTCCGACGGTACTCCCAACGCATGGAAACCGATGGAACACGTATGGGGACAATTCTATGTAGATGGAAATGTGATAGAGGGAAACGCCAATGTCACCGCCGACAACTGGACAAAAGGCATCTACGAACAGATCAACAACAAAGAGTGTGACAATACATTCAACGATCAGGTAAAGGCAGAGATGAAACTGAGTGCGCCGCTCGAAACCGAATTTGTGACCACCCATACCGCAGAACAGGCTTTCAAGCAAGTCTTGCTTTATGCCGGATGTTCGAAAGAGAGAGACATCATTGACGAACGTATCGTTAAAGAGACAGAAACAGGTACGGCCACTTACAAGGGAAGTGTTTCATCGGATGCCTCCAAGAAACCGGGGCTCATCGACCGGCCTACCGACGTAATGCCCGCCGGAGCTTCCAGCCCTTGGCCTGAATTAAGTGATGGCGGCGTGACTGCCGACCAACTCAAGGATACGGACGGAGACGGTATGCCCGATGTATGGGAAACTGCCAATGGGCTGAATCCCAATGACTCCTCTGACGGAAAAACATCCACGCTTAGCAAAGAAGGTTACACCAATCTTGAAGTATATCTCAACAGCCTTGTTGCAGACATTACAGAAAAACAAAACCAAGAAAGCGATGACGGTGGCGATACCCCGGGGCTCATCAACGTAACTCCCTCTACCTTAAAAATCGTTTTCGATGCAGCAGCTGACGGAAGCGTATTACTGCTCGCCAACGGAGAATATACCGAAGCAATCGGTATCCCCGGAGGACGCGCCATCACCTTGAAAGCGGCAGAAGGGGCTGCACCGGTATTGAAATTCAACAATGAGATCTCCGGAAAAAGCGAAAAGGACGGTAGTCTGGTCTTTGACGGATTGACAATCGAGCCGGCCAACGTGAACTACTTTATCAGTCTGAGTGAAGGTGCATACCTCCGGTCGTTGCAATTCAAAAACTGCCGTATCGAAACCTCCAAACGCGGACTGATGATAATAAGCGCTAAAGGCGTAAACGGAGAATTGATAATAGACAACTGCATTGTGCACCCCGACCA
>ERZ791899.1604-NODE-1604-length-17432-cov-3.882373_pt1 | contig 17432 bp, 10 predicted proteins | sample MGYA00510151_ERZ791899 | MGnify/ENA primary metagenome ERZ791899 (study PRJEB30046, sample SAMN00792118) | human gut metagenome | study: EMG produced TPA metagenomics assembly of the A metagenome-wide association study of gut microbiota in type 2...
AGCCAGTTAAGCTATCCGGAACATTTCCAAAGAGAAAAAAGAGAGGTGTCTCTATTAGGAAACGCCCTTTTTGATGTAAGCGGGAATAAGGAACGTCCTTTCCTAATCGAGACAGAGCAGGCCCGGATCGAGGTATTGGGAACCTCATTCAATATCAAAAGCTCGGATAAAAGCGCCTTTGAATTGGCCGTTCGCCGGGGATTAGTGAAAGTGACACTCAAGAAGAACGGAGAACAAACGCTGGTAAAGGCCGGTCAAACCGTATCCTTATTCTCCAACCGTTTACAAGTAGCTCCGACTCAAGATAACGAACAATTTTCCGATTACACCCGCCGTATCCAGTTTAAGGATGAGCGCTTAGGAGATATCTTGCATGTAATTAATCTGGAGTATCCGATGATGCCATTGAAGACAACGGCTGATTTAGAGAATAGACGGCTGACCGTTAGTTTCTATAATAACTCACCCGCAACGATGGCTGAACTGATCTGCGCGGCGTTAAAACTAAAATGTACGCAACAAAATAATATATGGATGATTTCCGAACCTTGAGACAGCTGATCGTAGGATGGTTGCTGTTACTCGTAGCTCTCATCCCTATGAATGCCCAGAATGGTAACGTACTGGGACAGGTCATACGATTGCCTAAATCAAAAGGAAATATCTACCAATTGCTGGGACTCGTCACGGAACGTTCCGGCTATCTTTTTATATACGACAGTAAGATTATCGATAATGAACAAACAACATCGATAAAAGGTGGAGATTATACGATACAAGAAGCTATATACGCTATTACCGGTAATAAAAATCTGGCGATCCGTACGATAGAGAACCATCTCTTGCTTTATCTGCCAGAGAGTCCCTCCGCTCCTAAAAGCGCATCCGTAACTCCCGATTCCATACAAACCTATTTCTCGATAGAAGGTTCTTTACAGGATCAATATACCCATGAGCCAATCGCGTTCGGATCGGTAGGAATCGGCGAGGCCGCTATCGGCACCATCACCAACCAGAATGGAGAGTTCCGATTGAAATTACCGGACTCACTCCGATTATCCAAGGTACGTTTCTCTCATATCGGCTATCTTCCCCAAGAGATAGATGGTCGGGAGTTAATAGATAAACATACCGTCTTATCCCTAGAGCCTAAAGTAATCTCCATCCAAGAAGTTATCGTGCGTCTAACCAATCCGAAACGCTTATTACAGGAGATGCTGGACGAGAGAAGAAGCAATTATTCCCAGCACCCGATTTACCTTACCACATTTTACAGAGAAGGCGTTGAACGTAAAAAAGGACTCGTAGGACTGACCGAGGCTGTTTTTAAGGTATATAAGGCATCTTACCACAGCAATGCCTTGGCCGATCAAGTGAAACTACTAAAGATGCGCCGCATCAGTAACGAGCAGGAAAAGGACACATTGATCACAAAAATGAAGTCGGGTATCTACTCCTGCCTTGTCTTGGACTTGATGAAACAGTTACCGGAGTTTCTGGATCCTAGCCCGGATTCACCCTATACATACGCCCATACCGACATCACGGTAGTGGGTGATCGACTTGCTAACGTCATCTCTTTCGAGCAACGAAAGAGTATCAATGAACCGCTTTATCGGGGACAGATATATATCGACATGGAAAATAATGCCTTATTAAGAGTGGACTTTGAGGTCAATCCCCAATATATCGAGCAAGCGGCCGGCATGTTCGTCGAGAGAAAAAGCCGGAATTTACGGATCACGCCCCAGAAAGTAGCCTATACGGTATCTTACAAGCAATGGAATGGCACCTACTACATTAACCATATCCGGGGAGATCTGCATTTTAAAATTAAAAAAAGAAGACAACTTTTTAACACAAATATTTTACATACTTGGTTCGAAATGGTTACCTGTAAGATAGATACAGCCAATGTGAACCGCTTCTCACGCATTGAATCCCTTCCCACCCGCACGGTTTTCTCGGATACTCACTTCAACTACGACGAGGGTTTCTGGGGAGATTTTAACGTAATATTACCCGAAGACAAACTGAATGAGGCTATTAGCAGAATCACCTCAAAGATAGAGGAAACGAACTACTAATCCCTTGAAAATCATAAAGAGAGCCTTTTCGCAAAGGCTCTCTTTATAGGTTTTTAATAGGTATTAGTCTTTAAGGCAAAAAGATTGTTTAGGTTATCTGCATGCAAAGATGGGCTAATTAATATAATTGAGCAAATAAAAAAAGATATTGTACAACACATTTTTTTAAGTTTATCGAAATTTCTTTGCAGCTTGTGTTACTTTTTAACAATTACAGACTCCAATAGATCATCTGATGGATGCTACCTCGATAGACTCCTTTCACGTCCGCCAACACGGCATGTTCGTTCGTGATCGACATGAAGTAGGACTCATCCAGCTTCAAATAAGTCGTATGAGCGACAGCTACCACTACCGCGTCATATTTCTTCCCGGGCCTCTCTACTAACCGGATACCGTACTCTTGCAATACTTCCAAAGGGGAAGCGAACGGATCCATCACATCGACCTCGGCTCCGAAGTCCTTAAACTCATTGATAATATCGGCTACTTTCGAGTTACGTATATCCGATACGTTTTCCTTAAAAGTCATACCCATCACCAACACATGCGCTCCTAGGATATTTTTCCCCTGCGAGATAATCTTTTTCACGACCTTCTTTCCGATATACCGTCCCATGGAATCGTTCACGTAGCGACCGGAGTTGATCATCTTCGTGTGATATTGCAATTCTTTGGCTTTATGCACCAGATAGTAAGGATCTACCCCTATACAATGCCCACCTACCAATCCGGGAGAGAAAGGCAGGAAATTCCATTTTGTTCCGGCGGCTTTCAAGACATCAAACGTATTTACCCCCATTCGATCGAAAATAATGGAAAGCTCGTTCATAAGGGCTATATTCACGTCACGCTGGGTATTCTCGATAATCTTGGCGGCTTCGGCTACCTTGATACTAGGCGCACGGTGCAACCCCGCTTGAACGACCAGCTTATAGACTTCCGATATCGTTTCCAAAGCTTCGGCATCGCAGCCAGAAACGATCTTCACGGTATTTACCAAGGTATGTACCTTATCACCCGGATTGATTCGTTCCGGTGAATATCCAACCTTAAAGTCCTCTCCTACTCTCAACCCTGAAACCTCCTCCAAGATCGGGATGCAATCCTCTTCCGTACATCCCGGATATACGGTAGATTCGTATACTACATAATCGCCTCGTTTAAGGACTTTGCCTACCGTGCGAGTCGCACCCAACAAAGGGGATAGATCCGGCTCGTTATGGCTGTCTATCGGGGTAGGAACAGCTATCACGTAAAAAGAAGCCTCCCTTAGCTTCTCTATAGAAGAAGTAAATGTGATGTCCTTATGTTCAAATACCTCAGAGGAAAGCTCACCACACGGATCTATACCGTTCCGAAGCTTGTCCAAGCGATCCTCGTTGATATCAAATCCGATAACGGAAACATGTTTAGCGAATTCCATCGCGATAGGAAGCCCGACATATCCTAGTCCGATTAGGGCAAGTTTTGTTTGTTTATCTAGTAACTTTGTATACATCTTATTATTTCATCATTCTACTTAAAAAGTCCGGATTCCGACGAGTATCCCAAACAGACAAGATTGTATGCAAATGTAGCAATCTTCAGTTTACCTAACGGAATAAAGGACGTTTTATTTCATAAAGAAGGTCCCTTATCTCGTTTCCAAAATAAGGGACCTTGTCTTCTAAGTATAAATATGTTTCTTTTACTGCAAACGGCGAATACCTATAGCCTTGTTATATTGGGCTAAAGAAGCCTTTTGCTGATACCAAGTCTGGATCAAGCTACTGTAAGACTGAATCCATGACAATTGGGCGGAGAGCACATCCAAGATCGGTAGTTTACCCTCGTTGTAGCTGAAGGTATTCAAATCAAGGTTCTCCTCGGCAATCTTACAAGCCTCTTCCGCGACGGTAATTTGTTTCGTATACTCGGTTAGGCTTGTCCATGCGTTCGCTACCTCTTGAGCGATCTTATCACGCGTATTGTCCAAGGCGTATTCCTTACTACGAAGGATGGCCTTCTGGGAATTTACCTCCTTGAAACGGGCTCCCCAACGGAACAAAGGTATCTTCAAGGAAGCGAAGACGGCCGGAGTCCACAACTGGTCCGAACCTTTCACGTTCAACATCGGCGTACCCCAAGTACCTTGAAAACCGATCGCCAAAGACGGGTTATATTTCGCCTTCGACAAATTGATCTGTCTCTTTTGATACTCTATGTTCAACTCGGAAATAGCGTAGTCCGGACGATTCCGAAGAGCTACATCCTCTCCTACTTGCAACGGCAAGGCCAGATAGGTCGTAATGGAATCTTCCACCTCGATCGGGTCTAACGGAGATACACCCATCAATGAGTTCAAGTTCTGTAACGCGATCTGATATTCCTTATAAGCCGAGCTTTTATTCAATTCCGCTTCTTTCAAGCGGGACTCCACTTGCAATAAATCGGTCTTACTGATCTGGCCGTCATTGAAACGGATCGTCAACACGTTCGCCAACTCCCCGACAATGTCTACATACTGGCACATCACATCGTACATACCTTTACGTGCGGCGGCCGTCCAATAGTTCAAATCGGCGGAATAAACGATATTATCCGTTGTCAATTCTTCCGCTTGCTCGGTGATCTTGCCTTGTACCTGAGCTGCCTTATAGTTATTATAGATCTGTCCGCCGGCATAGATGGGCTGGCTCACCGTAGCGCCTAGGCTATACGTATTATGGTCCATCTCTACGGACATGCCCGGTCCGAAATCCAAATCATATTTATTGATACGATACTGATAACTGCCGGAGAAGTCTACCGAAGGGAAGAAACCGGTCTTAGCGGCCTTGATCGCATGCTGCATAGCGATACGCTCCTCAGAGCTTTGCTTGATTTGACGGCTGTATTCAAGGACCCGTTCCTTATATTCCACAGCCGATAGCCGGGTGTCTTGCGCTTTAGCGGACAAGGCACCCAACAATAAACAACCTATGATTATTTTATTTCTCATACCTTTTACTCTGATTTAATCTTAAAGAAAACACAATAAGTAACCGGAAGCACGAAGATCGTCAAGATCGTAGATACGAACAGACCACCCATGATGGTAGCCGCCATACCGGCGAACATAGCGTCACCCAACAACGGCAACATACCTAAGATCGTCGTACCGGAAGCCATCGTCACCGGAACGATACGGGTTTTCGTTGCCTCTATCACGGCATTCACCGGAGACAAGCCCGCGTTCAATTGTAAACCGATCTCGTCCACCAGCACGATCGCATTCTTGATATTCATACCGATCAAGCCCAACAGACCCAGCATAGCAAAGAAGTCGAGGGACTTACCGAACACCAACAATCCCAATACCACACCAATGAAGATCAACGGCAGCATCGCCATGATCAATACCGGTTTCCGGTAATATTTCGGGAATAAGAATAACAAGGTGACATAAATCAAACCGAACATCAACGGGATATTAGCGGCGATCGCCTTATTACCTTTATCTTGCTCGGATTGCTCACCGAAATACGTCATCTTATATCCTTCCGGCACCTGAATCTTCTCCTGTACCTCTTTCCACAAATGACTGAAAGCAGCCATCGTATTGGCGCCACGCTTCGGCTCACACTGCATAAGCATACACGGCTCACGGTTGAATCGTCTCACTACGTTAAACTCATAATCCAGCGAGAAATCATCGATCACCTGCTCCACTTTTACCGAACGGCCTTTAGCGCTATAAACCGGCAAAGTCTTTATATCATTCAGACTGATAGAATCCTTATCCGCATCTTTCAGTAAGATCGGCATAAACACGTCGCCCTCACGATACTCACCCAAAGGTACGCCATTCGTAGCCGAACGCAAGGAATAAGCCACCTGCTGACGGGTAATACCCAGACGCAAACCTTTCTCTTGGGAATATAGCGGCTTCCATACCGGAACCTTGTTACCCCAACTATTGCGAACCTCCATCACCTGATCATAATTCCGGGCGATCTCCTGCGCCCTTTGCGTCAAGGCAACCAACGTATCTACGTTATCGCCGATAAAACCGATCTCGATCGCCGCATCCGGAACCGGAGACAAGGCGAACAAAGCCGAACGGGTCAATATATTCGGATAGTTAGCGACCATATAATCGTAGAACTTACCCTCTTCCGCTTGCGCATCCTCCGGATCTTGTGTCTCGATCAACACATTGGCGAAGTTTGGCTTCGGACCGATAGAAGAACTGGCCAAGTAATAACGTACCGGCGAACCTCCCAAGGTAAACGAGTATGATTTGATATTCTCATTCTTGCTGAGATATTCCTCCTCTATCTTCTTCACGTTCGTCTCCACGTCGTAGATGCTATATCCTTCCGGGAAGATCAAGTCCGCACGGAAATAAGGCTTGCTCATGATCGGGAAGAAACTCTGCGGCATGATGCTCATCACGAACAAGGAAAGGAATAACGTAGCTACCACGGTAGAGATCGTTACATATCTACGCTTGATCAAACGGCCCAATACCGACTCAAATTTATGATACAGCTTCGTATCGTACGGGTCTTTGCTCTCACCCGGTTTCGCCTCTTTCAAGATAAAATTACCGAAGGTAGTCGTTTGCGTCAAGGCCAAGACCCAGCTTAATCCCAAGGATACCGCCAATACGATAAACAACGGTTTCACGATCTCGGCCACGGATGCCGGTGCCAAGTACATCGGCAAGAAAGAACATACGGCGATAAAGGTAGCGCCCAACAACGCCCACTGCGGTTTCGTCGCGCCATCGATCAACGCCTGATAACGGGAAAGTCCCCGCTTGATACCGACTTGGGCATTATCCGTCACCACGATAGCGTTATCCACCAACATACCCATAGCGATAATAAAGGCCGCCAACGAGGTTCGGTTCAAGCCGACACCCCAGATCAACATGATCAATAAGGTACCACCTACCGAGAACAACAACGAACTACCGACCAACATACCGGCACGAGACCCCATCACGATAAAGATAATCACGATAACGATCAACAACGACTCGATCAAGTTCAAGATAAAACCGTTGTTCGCCTCATCCGCGATCTTGTTCTCCGGATAGATCGTTTTCAGGTCCATACCCACCGGGAACAGCTGCTCCATCTCCGCTAAATGATCCGCCACGGCGTTACCCACGGCAACCACATCGTCTTTCGAACCGGTGGCGACACCGATACCGATGGCACGCTTACCGTCCACACGCATCAGATTCGAGGGAGGGTCCATATAACCACGCTCTACCGTAGCGATATCTCCCAAACGAACCTCACCGCCACTTTTCGTCACGATCAATTGGTCCCGGATATCTTGTATATCCTTATACGTACCTTCCGCACGCAAACGCAATTGATAATTACCGGTATTGATATCTCCCGTATTCACCAACAAGTTCTGCGTTTGCATCACCTGCTGGATAGCGTTCGGGTCGATACCTAGGTTAGCCAGTTTCGGGATAGAGATCTTTACGTTGACAACTTGTGTCTGTTCACCGAATAGGTAGACCTTCTGTACACCCGGTACAGGAGATAGCTCCGTCTTGATCTTTTGCGCCCAATTACGCAGGTCGTCGTAAGTATATCCCTCATCGGCCGTCAAGGCATAATAAATTCCGAATACGTCACCGAAGTCATCACTAACGGATATCGAGGAGGCGCCAGACGGAAGGCGGGGCTGTATATTCGCCACCTTACGACGCAACTCGTCCCACTTGACCGGCATATAATCCGGAGACAAGGTAGGCTGCAACTCAATAGAAATCTTGGACATACCGAAATAAGACTCAGATTTGATCTGGAACACATCCGACATAGCCTGAATCTCCCGTTCGATCGGCTCAGTCACCAGCTTCTCCACCTCCTGAGGTGTCGCTCCCGGATATTGGGTAACCAAAACCGCTTGCTTGATTACGAAGGGAGAATCTTCCTTCTTCGGCAATTTAAAGAAAGAATATATACCTCCTATCAGCATGACCGCTAGGAAAAAGTATATAATCTTCTGATTCTCTAAGGAATATTTTGGAATATTCATTGTTTATCTCTTAATCTGTTAATACTTTTACCTGTTGTCCATCCACCAAACGAGTGGCTCCGGCTGAGACAACCTGTTCGCCGGGTCGCAAGCCATCCGTTACGATCACGCCATCCTTGCCGATCAGCATAGACTCGGTAATCTTGCGACGCTCAACCTTTTGAGACTGCCCATTATAAACAAACACATACTTATCGCTATTGGCATCGTCAGCCACGACAGCGGCTAGCGGAACCAATACGGCGCCTTGCGTGAAACTCTCGCTATCCACGTTCAAGATCACACGGCAAGAGAAACCTACAGCTACCTTATATTTCTCTAAATTAAAGTTCGGATCGTCGATATACAGATATACGGGAACGCCGGAACCATCCGGAGAGGCTTCCACGTATTCTTTCACCTTCGCCTTGAAGCGAACGCCCTTGTAATTATCGAATTCCACATAAACAGAATAAGGAGAAGAGAAGTAATTGATATTACTCTCCGGCATCGTAAACACGACCTGTAACTTATTCGGGTTGATCAAGCAAACGATTCCTTGTCCGGCCTGTACCTTCTGGTAATTCTCCACATATTTCTTCTGGATAAATCCATCGAACGGCGCACGAAGCTTTGTCTGGTTCAATGTATTTTGCGCATACTCGAAAGCCGCCTTGGCATTTGAGTAAGAGGCTTCCGTAGACTCATACTCTTGCTTGGAGATAGCTTGTTTGGACAATAACTTCTTCGCACGTTGCAATTGCGCCTCAGCGGTCTGGAAAGACGCTTTCTTCGCCTCATATTCCCATTTAAAGTCCAGCGGATCGATCTCGGCCACGATCTGTCCCGTACGGACCTTCTGGCCTTCATCCACGTTTAATGAGATCAGCGGGCCGGACATCTTAAACGCCAAATCACTGAATTGATCGGGCGATACCACTCCACTGAATGATTTCTCAACCATGTTCAGAGAAGTAACGTCCGCCAATTTAACTGGACGAGGACCTTGCTCCTTAACGGGTGGTTGACTACAGGAAACCAATGCTGCCAAAACAAACACAGGGATTAATTTTCCTTTCATGATAACTTGCATTTTGTTATTTAATTATGATTTCTTTTTCTTCACAGTAAATATAAAACATTCTCGCCTAGAGATTGTTGAGCATAACGTGCCTTAAAAAGACCAACTACCATCATTCACGTATGCTTCCATCGGATTTTCTATCGAATCAGGCAAAGAAGGGAAAAAGTCAATTCCGGTAACCTTCTCAACGCTATCGATAGGGATCATCATCGATTTCAACGGAGTCTTTCCATAGTCTTTATTATCAAACAGAAAACCTACCCCTTCCGGTTTACCGTTCGTTATCGTACAGATTACCTTATAAAAGGTCTTCGGGATTCCCACCCGATTCTTGCCTAACCGTTTCAGGTCGTCCGTGATCACCGGGCCGGTCACGATCAACAAAGAGCCATTCTCTTTCGCCCACAAACGAGCCTGCTCTTCCAGATCTTTCCAGATACCCCGGTTCAAGCCGGGCTTTTGCGGACAGATATTACTTAGGTAGAACGATTCCCGCATGGCCTTGGCAGACCATTTCATATCGCCGGCAGGCGCCATATGTCCTCGGTCATAGCCGGAACGGGTATAGTCCTCGTTCGTGGCGCTAGCCCCTTTCACCATGGGGTCCGAGACGAACTTATTAGACCGCTCGTTCTTCTTACTTGTCGCCTCTTTCGAGGTCAGTTCATAGGCTACCCAATTGGCGATCTTATAATCGGAATTATAAGAAACCGTATAGCCCTCATGCTTTATAACCTGCTCTTTTTGTTTATTCTTTAGTCTCGGTATCTCAGCTCCCTCTTGAAAAGTATAAGCGGAGGTCTCTTTCTTTGGGTTCGTCGTTTGCTTGTTTTTCGTCGCTTGCGCGGCTTTCTTACCCGATGTTCCGGAACCGCCCTTGTCTGAGATCTTCGGACGGACTATTGTCTCCGCCCGATCCTGTTTCTTCTCTACAGGCCGTGTCTTGGATACCGGATAAAACCAGTTATATATGAATAATACACCGATAAAACAAACAACTACCGCAAAAGCGCCAAGAAGCATCTTCTTTACAGAAGACATGAATGATGATGCCCGCTTCTTCTTGCTTTTCCGGGGTTGAGGCTTACCTTTCTTTTTTGCCATACCTAAAACTTCCTATTCTTAACCTTTCGTATTGGGCGCAAAAATAGATAAATCCGGCATGTTATACAACACTATTCTAGGATAGTATTGGTCTCGATTACTATAAAAGACGGCTTAATTTAATACGCCGCTTCATTTGACCTTGCTTTCAAATTTAACTTCGAATCAAACTTTCACTATCGTCCGAATAGTGTACCGCATTCTTTTGTACGCATTCCCTACTTGTATTGGCATAACAATAGACACAGAAATGGGAGCAAGTGTTATACCTACCGATATCTTTGCTTATCATGCAACCACAGGCTTTCCGTTGGCCTTTGTCTTTTAGCTCTTTGCGTTTGTCGGGTAAAGCGGGAAACGTACCAAAAAGATCCGGTTCGGGTAATTGGCCTGTTCGAAGATAATAAACCAATTCATAATCCTCCCCAAACACACGCTCCATTAAATCACCGTCGATACACCGGTTATGCTCAATGCCATAAACCGCAAGGTCAATATCCTCGGCACAAGTAGCGAGTGTCACATTCCAACCAGTAGAAGCCCAAATTTCCCTCAACTTCACCAATCCCTCTACAGTTTCTTGACGTTGCGTCGCATTCATCTCAGCGGTTTCCACATCCTCTTTCGTAAAGCAATTCGTCTCTTTTATAAGATTGTTCTGTACCTTACGATACGCCTTTACATCTACGAAACTGAACACGAGCTTATCAGTATATCCTTTCAACTGATTGCCGATCTTCCAAATACGGCTAAGCAAGACACGAGGCGTGATAGATGGAGTTATAATCAATGGGTCGAATCGCCAGATCACCCGTTCCTTCCCTATCATTTCCGACAACTCCCGAAATGTCTCCACCCGTTGCGTAACGCTCGGCACATTCGGCTCAAAGCCTTCGCTCACATAGTCATTCAACGTGAACTGGAAATAATAATGGATACCCCTCCTATCCAACTCATGCAAATAAGGTAATATCGGCTTCGGGTTCTTTGTCCAAAACACGATTGCCTTACACCGCTCAAACGACACATACATCTTCCGCCGATTAAACGGATTATACCAAACACAATACCCCTTGGCCAAACGATTAAAGAACCACTTGACATAAAAGGCCGGGATATCCGTTGACCGGCTGGCCGAAATGATGATGGGAGCAAGTGCCTCGACTTGCTCACCGGAGTCCGTTGTGATCATTCTTCCGTATTATTATGTAATTAGGGTCATAACATCCGTAATTTGTCTACCGCAAGATAGGGATTATCTCGCTATTTTTGTATCCTAAAAATGAATGTAGAACCTAATAAATAACAGTAAACATGAAAAATGTATTGATTTTATCTTCCAGCCCCCGTCGTGGAGGCAATTCCGATACGCTATGCGATGAGTTTATGCAAGGGGCGATCGAAAGCGGTCATCGTGTGGAAAAGGTTTTTCTGCGAGACAAGACCATTCACCCCTGCACGGGATGCGGCGTGTGCAGCCAATACAAGAAGCCTTGTCCACAAAAAGATGACGCGGCAGAGATTATCGGAAAGATGCTTGCCGCCGATGTGATCGTGATGGCTACGCCGGTCTATTTCTATGCCATGAGCGCACAGATGAAGACGCTGATAGACCGTTGCTGCGGTCCTTATACCGAAATGAAAAACAAGGAGTTTTACTTCATCGCCACGGCCGCTGAAGAAGATAACGGCATCATGGATCGCATTGTGGCCAACTTTATGGGATTCCTCGACTGTCTGGAGAACCCGACCGTGAAAGGAACGCTATTCTGCGGTGGTGTGTGGCACGTGGGCGAGGTCGAAGGGAACCCGACTTTGAGGCAAGCATACGAGCAGGGAAAACGAGTATAATACTCTTGATCGCCACCAATACGTCCGGGTATAATCCATACAGGCGACCTACTTCTATGGGGAGCGAATACGGTAGTCCTTTTCTACGAGACCTTTTCCTCGTCTTACAGCTATACCCGTTTAGGGAAGATAGAGAATCCCGCAGGGTTGGTCGACGTACTTGGCAGAGGAAACGTGAGGGTTGCCCACTTCTCCCTAAGTAAATAACGCTCCGATACCGCATAAATACCTTATCGGTAGCAGATGGATTCTTGTTCGCATACTGTATAATTCTACAAACCACGACGTGGTCTGTACAGATCAAGACGTGGAATATACAAATCACGACGTGGTCTATACATTCCACGGTGATAATTTGGAAATAGATCAAGTAATAAGTATATTTGTATATAGTAAGAAGAATGTTTTTAACTTGAAGATACGAACAATTATACCTAGTAGCAGTTATGGCAGAATATATCAAGCAAGAGATGTGCGACCTGAACGGGACGGGGGAAAAGCCGGTGTATTATCGGATGAAGATACAACGGAACATGGACATGGAGGATTTCGTGGAACGGATCACCTACCCCGGATCGGGCTTGAGCAGGGGTAGCGTAATACAGGTGATGACGACAGTAGCGGAACATCTGGCCTATTGCATGGCGGAAGGGCAGTCGGTCACGTTGGATGGCATCGGTACGTTCACGCCCCGCCTAGGCGTAGCGAAGGACAAGGAGATCGACTCGCTGGATGGTGACGAACCGAAGCGTAACGCACGTAGCATCGAGGTGAATGGTATCAACTACCGGGCCGACAAGGAACTGATACGGGAGACTAACCTGCGTTGCGATTTAAGACGGGGAGGTATCAGCCGTGTCCGGAAATCGCCCTTCACCGAAGAGGAACGCCGGACACGGGCATTGGATTATCTGGATGAACACCCATTCTTGCGCATACAAGACTACATGGCTGTCACCGGACTAAAACGTAGTAGCGCAAACCGTGAGCTACTACGCCTCAGTAGCGACCCGACGAGTGGAATCACCCTATCGGGTTATGGAAGCCACCGGGTGTATGTCCGCAGAAAAACAGAGGGCGATCACTAATCCACTTGATGGTGTCCCGGGTCGAGATGCTTGCGGGTGCCGTTCGGTCTTATCAGTTCGGCGGAGGTGCCTTCCGGGATTTGGAGATCGAACTTCAATCGCTTGCCTTTCTTCTTGATACTTACTTGGATGGTTCCATAATGAGTCTCTAGGCTGGCAGAGGCTTCCGATAAGGAACCCAATTGAGGCGAGATCTTAAAGGTACGGAAGCCGGGAGAGGTTGGCTCGATACCGCAGACCTTCTGGCTCAATAAGGTAAGCGGGCCACCGCTCCAAGCGTGATTGATCGTGCCGCCACCGAAGCCCTCGGCTCCGATGCCCCATCCCTCGAACAAGGTCGTGTATTCGGCATAATCCAGCATACGGGTGTAACGTTGCTTCATCCGTTCCAAGGCAAACGCCGGCTCGCCCATCTGGAAAAGGGCTTCTAGAACATACTTCTCCATATAAGGGCTGGCGTGATACTCCTTTTTAAGTACCTTCGTCAGTGCCGGATACTTATCTTTCGAGGCCAGCCCGGAAACAACCGCCATGGCTTGGGAGCGATCGTCCGTCTCCCCTTTATAGCCGGGGGAGCGATAGGCGGAACCCGTCCAGAACTTCGTGTCGAAACAACGTTCTATGCTACGCATCATCCGGGAGATCTCATCGGCATCCTTATCCTTGCCGAGTTGCAGGGCGAAGGCTCGCTCCGCTTTCAAGGCCAGATAATACCAGCAATTGGTCAATACGCCCATATCGACATGCTCGCCCCAGTCGCCCCAGCTCCAAGCGCCTTGACGCTCGATCACCAAGCCACTCTTATCGACTTGCCAAACCTCGTGCAGGTAACGGCGCATCCGGTCGTATATCATCGGTACGAAACTACTGTCGGCACTATAATAATATTGCGTATAAAAACCGTACCAACCGATAGACGCCAACATCTGTAAAGGAAGCTCCTTATCCCAATTACCCGCCGGAACCGGAGCGTAGAGCGTTCCGTCCTCCCGCTGCCAATTCATTAATTCATGGATGCCTTTTACGGCTAGTTTCTGCCCGGACGGAGAAAGGGCGTAGAAAGCCTCGCCTAGCTCATTCACCTCGTCACCCCACCATTGGGCACGTTCACGGTCCGGACAGTCCATATAATTATCACGCATCGTTATATATAAGGTGCGGGCAGAACGTTGCCAAAGCTCGTCGTAGAACGGGTCATCACAATGGAAAGAGCCAGCGAGGTCCGTGTTGTAACCGGTCTCACGGTATTTCACATCCAGCACCTTCACGCCCTCGGGGATGATGTAATAGACCTCATGGCCGTTCATCCAGCCATAGCTTTCGTATTCCTGCTCACCCTCACGGGTGATATATTCGGCACGTACGTTGCGCTCGCTTCCTCCCTCGTAATTATCCATCCGGATGTGGATAGTCTTCCCGGCCTCCGCCTCTACTTTTAGATACGGAGTGATCTGGGCATTATAGGGCAAACGACAGAACAGGGTATCGCCTCTCAAGGATTCCCGGACGGATACATAGGATAACAGGCCGCTGTTTTTCCACTGGGGTATCGGACGTTCCACCAGCTCCCCAAAAGGAGCTTTCCCCGCCTTACCGACGCAGACCGCCCCCGGAAGGGAACCTTCGAAACTCGTACGGTTCCAGTTTGTTATCGCTTGACGGGCATCGAAGCGGATATTACTCTCCGGCATACGGTAATTCGGGAAAGGGGCCTCGGTATTTTGATAGGCCTCATACAAGGCGCACTGCCAGCTCGCGTCGGAGACGATCTCCAGTCCCGGAGCGATCGCCTCGAATAACAAAGCTGCTTTCCCACTGTTGATATGACTGAAACCGTCTTTTCCGAAATGCCAGAGCAAGATAGCGATGGTGTTCAAGCCTTTTGTCAGGTAAGGGGCGATATCTACCGGATCGTAATAAGTCCCGGAAGGAGAAGGTCCTCTTTTCAAGCCACCCTCGAAGACAACCAGTTGGTCGTTGATCCAAAGCCAATACTTGGAATCGGCGGCGATACGGGCGATAAGTTGATTCGGGACATTCGTCACAGCGAATGATTTACGGTAGATCAACCAAGTATTCGTAGCGCTTTGGCAACGCTCGGTATTGATCCATTGGGCTTTCCAAGGGAAGGCAGCAGGACAACTGTCCGAGGCAGTCACTTTTATCCAGCTGAAAGATAGGAGAAACAATAGAAGAGCAAGAAGTAGCTTGTTCATACGTTTAATCTTTAAGGTTCTCAATTATTTGCTTTCGAAATCCCCAGTTGTAGAGACGGGGCGTGCCCCGTCTCATCCCAGCTAAATGGCAACTTAAATACTATCAGTCTGTGGTGAGACGGGGCACGCCCCGTCTCTACAACTAGGTAAAATAAGCCAATATAGGCGATGTCATTACCGGCTTACTAAAGTCATACGGTTCTTATCACACCGGATATGAAAACGTATGCGTACCGGCGGATACGGTCTCGGTCTGATCGCCTACCACGATATCGGCGGAGCAATCAGCCGGAATCGTCACGGTAAGCATAACCTTATCCCCTTCCCGTTTCCATTCGCTGGCGATACGGCCGCGTACGGAATGGTACTCACCTTTCGCCCAATCCAGTTCTTTCACGAAATGAGGCGTGATACGGATATGACGGAAGCCCGGAGCCGAGTCGTCATGATTGATACCGGCCAGCTGGTTCATCATCCAAGCGGAGACATCTCCCATAAAGACGTGGTTCAAGGAAGCGTCGGCAAACTTCGGACTAAGTGTCCACGTCTCCGGCAATGTGGAGTAACCCATCGTCTCTACCCAATATCCCCAAGAAGGTGCCTCGGTCTTCGTGATCATCTTCATGGCATCCTCGATATAGCCATATTTCGTAAGCATGGCCGGAACGGTCTTACTGCCTAATAGACCAAAATCCAAGAAATAGTTATTTCCCGCTACCACCTCACGCAGCTTATCCGCCACGAGTTGTTCCTTTCCTTCCGGTACAAGTCCCAGATACAAGGCCAAGGCTTGCGCCGTTTGGGTCCCTTCGGCATACACACCGGTCTCGGCGTTGAAGAACTTCTGGTTGATCAAGGATTTGAGCGTATTCGCTTTCTCTTGATAAGGAGCGGCGTCCTTGCCCAGCAAAGAGGCGAAGCGAGCCATCAACTTATAATCCAGATAATAGTAGGCGGTAGAGGTATATTCATTATTCGTCGTAGCTTTCCAATACACCCAGTCACCCAAGCCAAAAGGCAAGTAACCGTCTTTCTCTTTCGTCTTCAAATAATCCAGATATCGCAGCATCGTAGGATATAAGCGTTCTATACTGCGAGACTCTCCATAATAATCATACAAGGCGTTCGGTATGATGAACATGACAGCGTCCCAAACCGGACCCGGCCACTCGCCATATCCCCAACCGCTGGAAGGAATGATACCGGAAATCTCACCCGCCTCACGCTGGTTGTCGATAATGTCATCCATCCATTTCTCATAAAGCGTGATACCATCGAAGCCCAGCAAACCGAGGTCGATCGCGATATGCGCGTCGGCTGTCCAGCCATTCTTCTCCCGTTGCGGGCAATCGGTCGGGATACTGTGCAGGTTACTGCGGTAAGCCTGCATCGTAGCCTCCCATATCTTATTCAATAGAGGATTCGAACAAGCGAAGGAACCGGACGGACGGACATCGGTATGCATAAACAAGCCGGTCAAGTTCTCTTCCGTTAAAGTAACGGGACGGCTACTCTCCACCTCCACGTATTGGAAACCGTGATAAGAGAAGGAAGGCATGAAGATCTCCTCCTCTCCCGTACCTTTCAAGGTAAAGACATCCATCTGGAATACCTCGTCCGGTTTGACCGGATGATAATATACATTGATATTGCCTTGCTCCAAGCGACCGTCTGTCTTCAACAACTCACCATGTTTTAACGTGATACGGGTTCCCGCCTCACCTTTCACCTTCAAGCGGCAAAGGCCGGACATGTTCTTCGGGAAAGAATATACATATAACTGATCGGAGAAACGTTTCATCGACACGGGCCTCACCTCTTCCGTGATACGGATTCCCGGCATTTGCTGGGCTACCAACAGAGGTGCCGGAGCCTGCGCCGGAAGTGCCGCTTCCCATTTACTATCGTCGAAATGAGCGGTTTTCCATCCGGCCTCTTCCAGCCGGGCATCGAATTTATCGCCGCTGTATATATTATTATAGGTATAGGC
>ERZ791899.1607-NODE-1607-length-17374-cov-11.344362_pt1 | contig 17374 bp, 27 predicted proteins | sample MGYA00510151_ERZ791899 | MGnify/ENA primary metagenome ERZ791899 (study PRJEB30046, sample SAMN00792118) | human gut metagenome | study: EMG produced TPA metagenomics assembly of the A metagenome-wide association study of gut microbiota in type 2...
CGAATATGAAAACCGATATCACGAATATGAAAACCGATATCGCGAATATGAAAACCGATATCACGAATATGAAAGCTGATATCATAAATGTGAAGTCAGATATTAAAGAATTGCAGGGAAGTGTGAAAAAGATCGAACTTAAACTGGAAAATGAAATTGACAGAAAGATATCTGCCCTCTTTGATGCACATATTGATGAACTTCGCTATAGGAAAGAGAATAAAGAAACCAGGGAGAAAGTTGCCAGTTTGGAAATGCGCGTAGATAATCTTGAAAAAGTGGTTATGACAGCGTAGAGGAACTTAGAATACATATGATAAACCAGGAAGAAGCCTTATATTACAGAGAACATATATAAAATTTCTTTCTGGTTAATTTTAGGTGATTTTACAGAAAATAGTTGAAATCAGAGGATGAATTTGTTATACTTATATTTGTTGCGGGGTATGGCGTAGCTTGGTAGCGCGCACGGCTGGGGGCCGTGAGGTCGCAGGTTCAAATCCTGTTGCCCCGATTTAAAAAGCCTTGATTTTCAAGGCTTTTTGTTTTTCGTGTTGCATTTCGTGTTGCATAAATCATTGAAGTGATTGTTAGCAATGTCTGAATATTCTTTTGCTTTATCTGAAAGAGCATGTCTGTATACAGCCTTTAGAACCCCATCATTACTCCAGCCACCACGTTGCATAATATAAGCGTCAGGAACGCCAAGGGCATGCTGGATAGAAGCGGAGTAGTGCCGGAGATCATGAAAGCGGAAATGTGGCAAACCTGCACCTTTCAGGCAATGCTCAAAGCGTTTCGTTATAACATCTGGATTAAGGTCCACGATTCTGCCATGAATTCCCTTCCACTTTTTAGCAACGAAATCAGGAAAGTCAATAAATCTGTCGCCAGCATAGGACTTGGGAGTTTTGATGATCCATTCCAGATCCTGATTCAGAACCATGTTCTTGTTTACATGAACGATACCTCCAGAGATATCATCCGATTCCAATGCACAGATTTCTCCACGACGCATGGGACCGAATGCAGCGAGAAGGATAGGAAGCTCCATCTCAGTTCCTTTGACAAAGCCAAGGAGTTGCTTTATTTCATTATCGGTAGGAATATATAGATCAACCCGTTTCTTCTTCGGAAGGGCTGTATTTAATGCAAATTCTGGCTGGTATGCTTTGAAAGTCGCCGATATAAGCCCATGAATATTCCTCACTGTTTTCGGTGAATGGGTAAGAGATTCATAATTTATTGCCTTCTGCACATCATCCTGCGTGATCAGGTCTATTTTCTTCTTCATTAAATCTTTACAATATCTTTTACGCATCTTTCTGTATTCAGATATGGTCCTTGGTGACAATACATTTTCTCTGGAATTAATATAGTTATCCATTGCATCTCCGAAGTCTATTGATTGTATACCCGAAAACTGTTCCTTATCCGCCGCCCATGCAGCGGCTTCTGCCTCACATTTTCGTTTCCCTCTTGCGGAAGGATCATCACAAGTGAAAGACTTATAGATTCGTTTCTTTTTCACGGTTCCGTCAGGCTGGATCTGTTCCTCAAAATGAGAGAACACCTGACATCTCCATGACCCAGATGGAAGTTTTTTTGCAGTTGCCATAGTATCTCCTCCTTAAAAATGGGTATAAAAATAACAGCCACACAAACGTTCGGCTTGTGTAACTGCTCCGAAGATGATACAATATCTTTGTTTAAGAGGTATCTCTTCGGAGATTCTATTCGCCGTCTCAGTACGCCAATACTGGGGCGGTTTTTATTTTAAAATTCATTATTGTCGAGTAATTTAGGATTAGAGGCATTAAGTGGAGAAATAACACTTTTTCCTAATTTGTTTTCCAGTTCTTTTCTGGCATTTCCAGCAATTGCACCACCATCTATAACAGTCCTTTGAGTTTCTGAAAATCCTTGCGGTTTCTGAGCGTTTGCAATTAAAGTAGAAGAAACTTCTGCCAATTGATTAAGAGCCAACTCAATATCAGTCATATTGTCACGAAGATTTTCTTTATGTAATCCTTTAAATTGCTTGTATTCTTTTACATGTTTTCCAGACCATTCATGCGTTAAGGTGTCAGTTAATATTGCATACTGATGACCAGATTTAACACCTGCTTCGTTCCAAGCAGCAGTAAGTTTTTTACGATAATCAATAGCTTCAAGCCTTTTTTCAATCCATTTCTCAGAATACCCTTTCTCGCGGTAAGTACGGATCATTCGCTCGAAAGCAAGTTCTGGATCTGCAAGTTCATCCAATCGCTCTTTTCCAATTTGCGCAAGCCAGAGTTTAAATGGCTCAGCTTTTTTGGAGGGAATAGATTGAATAATACGTAAGATACCTGCTATATTAGCTGCATTTATACGCCGCTTTTTGCCGTCTTGAGCAATCATTCCAACTGGGGTACAAATTGTACCCCAGTTGGAATTTAACTCTGAATCTCTGGAACGCATTTTTTTAATATATTGTTTAGGGTCTGTACTATCAGTTAAAACAGAAATAATATCTACAATAGATAAGTACCATTCCTCTTGTTGTTTATGCCATACCTTTCTTACCTTATCATTGAAGAAAAATTCAAGTTCCTTATTATATTCTAATTCTGCTTCTGCCGGAACTGTGGCATTGGCGTCTTCATCAAATATAAAGAAAAAGAAGACAATCACATCCTTTCTAGAGTTATAGTAAGTAAATTAATCCAACAACGATATTATTTTTATCACTGCAAATGGCTCAAAATAAATTATGTAATTATCCACAGATACACATAATCCATACTTTGATTTATAGCAATCAATAGCTTCTTTTAAATATTCCTCTGTAGCATCCAGATACTCAGCCATCTCATAAAAATTCCTACAACCGGACTCATAGGCTCCGATCAGACCGGTAAGCCCGATCTTAAGATTATAACCATATAATCGTGCCCGGTATTCCTGCTTACGGTTCATGATATTACTCTGATCCAAAATATCTCCAGTAGTAGTGTAATGATGCCCAAGCTCTTCTGCCAGTACGCAGGACTTTTCTACCTGAGTAGGAAGTGACCGATTAATGGCAATTCTGTTCTTGTATATCCGGCCGCCATAACCAGAAAGCTCCTTTTCTTTAACGATCAAGTTTTCCGAATCGGATAGAGTTAATAGTTCTTCGTAAGTCAATCGGATCACTCCTTTTATAAAAAGTAAAAAGCACCCATGCTTGGTAGCATGAGTGCTTTTCAACCGTAATCAATACGGTTATCTCTGTATCAGTATACTACCATAGTAAGAAAAATATTTCAAGTGAAATATAGAAAATATTCTAAATTTTTATTTATCGAATTTGTTATAGTCAATGTCATCTTTGGGCATATCTCTAAGAATATAAAGGTCATTTAAATTTCGAATTCCCATTTTACTACGAACGTACTCAAAAGCATTTGGTTGGATATGCTGCTGAAGATCGGACAGCATATTATATAATTTCGAAATAAATATTTTATATTCTGCATTAGGCAGATAATATTTAAAATACACAATAAGATCAAATATTCTTTGACATGAATCTCTTGTATATGCTGGACGTAAATTACAAATATATTGCTCTTTGATACGTCCGGAATTTTTATGAAATTTATCTCGATCTCGGCATAAACAGTAAATACGCTCATTATGTGCGCAGGAATTCCTTACTTTTCTCATCCAGTGCAAACTACCAATTAATAGTTTTACATTTGGAAGGTTGTTTATATCTGACATACCATATAGCTGACAAATTGAATGCGTAACATCTGTTTTACTATATTGAAGAACAGAGATAAATGTTGAAAAATTTACAACTTTTAACATAATCCATGTTGGTATTTGTTTATGATTTTCCATGTAGAACTTGACATAATCAAGATGACTTTTACTTAGTTCACTGTAAGCCGATGAAATAGTATTCATTTTATTTTGCAGTGAATGTTTTGGATTATAGGCATTGGTATCGTACCAAGCTATTTTCCCATCATCATTACATTTATCAAAACGGTATCCAGTGAGAGTACGAACCTCTTCTTCGACTTGAGTTATGTATCGAAGTAAGAAAGAACGCAGTTCATCATCGAATTGTTTCAAGTAATACATTTGATCAACAGATGTATTAGAAATATAAATATGATTTCCATTACTATCAGTACCACAAACAAAAGGGTTTTTATATCCATTTATGATATTGAAATATCCAGCACGAATGAGAATTCGCTTATGGCTGGAACCGGAACAGACTATTTTCTTATCATTTCGTAACTTTCGCATTTGTTGATTATATGTTAGAAAATATTTATCATCAGCCATTCTCACAAATTCCTCCTATAACCATTCTTTATCATCTTTCATAACATCATCAGCATGCCTCTTTTGTTCCTCAGTTGCATTTCTATCATTTGCAGCGTTTGGCAGCAGTGCATCCTCCATCTGCTGGGTGGAGAGGAGATTCTTGGAATAGGTAAGAACCTTTCTTTGATTGTGATCGGACAGTTGCTCATATATCACATCAAGCTCATGAGTTTTAGAGTATTTTCCTATAGTTTCTGGAAGCATTGTAGTTTGATTTGTTCGTCCTAATAAAAAATCAATATCTACATTAAAATAATCTGCAATTTTTTCGAGAGTTTCAAAATCAGGCTCACGTGCACCTGTTTCATACATTCCTATAGTACTGCGGGAAATACCTATTTTTTCGGCAATTGCACTTTGAGTTAAATTAGATGAAGTACGCAACTTTCGAAAAATATTTTGAAAGTTCCCCATAATGTACCTCCTTGTAGTTGATAAATTCATGTTATCACAAAACGTGATAAAAGTAAACACAAAAATGTCACGAAAAGTGATTGACAGTAGACACCGATAGTGATATATTACAGGTAGTCACAAAATGTGACAGAAAGGAGTGAGAAAAATGATTCCATATGGAAAGAGATTAATAGAATTAAGAGGTAACAAAAGCCAGGAAGAAGCAGCGAAAGATATAGGAATTGCCACTTCTACGCTTGGAATGTACGAGACAGAGAGAAGAGTTCCTAGAGATTCTATTAAAATCGCAATAGCAAATTATTATGGCAAATCCGTACAGGATATTTTTTTTACTCCTTGATGTCACGAAAAAGGACAAATAAATAATTTAGATACACAGAAAGTCGTGAGACAGTGATTAAAATGGCGGAAAATTCACTGAATGTTTATGCAAATGGACTTACAAGTGAAGAAGTAGGAAAAATTAGAAATTGCATCATAGGAATAGCAAGGAGAAGAAAGGCAGAAGGAAAGAAAGAACTCAATTGGGAACTGAAACTCAATTCCAGAAGATATGTGTCCCGCAAGAAACGGGACACAGAAGAGATGATTTATTTAACCGAAACGATACTTTTAAGAAAATGAGCAAGTTTAGCTTGAAGATTACGAAATTCAATAGCATCTTGTTTCATTTCGAGTTTTTCTTCTGAAGTATATGAATCATTTTCTGACTCTTGCTTGATAAATTGGAGAGTATTTGCTAAAGCATTTCCAAGGAGTCTCAGCTCCTTGTAGGTGAAAAGCAGAGTGCCACATAAATCATCAGCTGAATGGCGGCTTGTAGTGCTGGTTGGAAGGTTGTTTGGATCAACAGATTCAATTTCTTCATAATCAACAGATTCAAATTCATCAAGAGCGTCAAAATGTAATGATTCCGGGAATTCATCATCTGCTGAGAGCTCAGTAATATCAACAAATGAATAGCCATCCTGTTTTATCTCAGCTAAACGCGAAAGAAGACTGGAAATGTTATAAGTTGCCATAAAAATACCTCTTTTCTTTATTAGTGCTTTGATATGGATAATTAAAGAATAGAAGAAGAAACGGTAAAAGTCAATAGTTGAAACATGATTTGGATACCCAGAAAGAGGTGAAAGGAAATCAACGTAGATTACAAAAACATGACAGAAAGCGAAAGAAACGAACTTATTGTTTATACAGCAGGAATAGCTGCTTATTTGAAGGAACAATCAAAAGTTTTCGTAAAAGTAATGCCATACCTGCTGATACTGCTAATTTTAAATCTGTGTGCAGAAATTATGGTTTTAGCAGTGCTAATAATGAACTGATTGCAGCAATTCCTGCCAGAATAGTGTTAAGTATCAATATACCTTTGGACCAAAGCCATTCGGTACGCTTTTGCTTTTTCTGTTGCTTTTCACGCTCAAGAACAGGAAGCACATATTTTTTATAAGCTTCTGAATATTCGGGAATATCTGATAATCCTTTTGAAAAGTCAAGAGAAGAAAAATCTGGCATATCAGGAATGCAATTAAGATGTTCGTAATGTTTCTTATCCATAAAAACTCCTTTCTATATTACTCAGGTATGTCACTACCCTGTAATACAAGAATAGGAGAAAGGAAGAAAAAAGTCAATAATTTAGATACCCAGAAAGAGAGGTGAGATAAAAAGCAATGAATATAAAAGAGATGAATTACCCTGTTAATGCCGGAATCACCAAGGCCATAAAAGAAAAAGGATTAAAACAGGTTTATGTAGCAGAACGTGTTGGCTGTACACCGCAGAAGTTAAATGACATGATTGCAGGCAGATGCTTAATTAAAGCGTGCGATATTCCAAGAATCGCAAAAGCTCTTGGAGTTGAAATAAATTATCTTTTTGAAATAGAGAAAGGAGCATAGGCAAATGGAAAAAGACCTCATACAGCTAGAAGTAACTGCGGATATAACAGAGGCACAGGAGAAAATAAGCTATTTAGTGGAATTATTAAAAGAAGCCAATTCATTGGCAGATGAACTGGCTTCCAAAAAACTCAATATTTTTATTTATATGAAATGTTGAGTTTAAGATCAATTTCATTGTGACAAAACGGGCAAAGACTTTTTCCGGGAGTTACGGAAACTGAGGAGCGACAATGCGGACATTCTATATCGTAACAACGAGAATTTGCTTGTTGCTCAATATTAGAACGCATTGTTTTTTCTAAATCTCTGGAAAAACGATTCATGTCAGATTTGCTGAATAAATTATATTTTTTTGCCATACATACACCACCTTTCTATTAAAATTGAACGTTCTAATAGCATGTTACTATAAAAATACTAGAATGTCAATATAATGTATAGAAAATATGTTTGCACACAATATATTGCGTATATATGTAATGGTTTAGATATCCAGAAAGAGAGGTGAGGCAAACAATGCCAAAAGTAAAATTAAACCGCGATGCTCCACTTAACGAAGCCGCAAAAAGATTTTATCACTTTTTCAGAGCTGGAAAGAGTAAAGCCCAGATCTGTAAATTAATGGGATACAGTGATGCGACAGACTGTAACAGACTCAAAGCCCCGGAGTTCTTTACCCTCCGGGAGCTGAGAATCCTTTACAAAGAAGCACAGTTACCCGATAAAGAATTTATGAAGATGATCCGAGAGGAGAAATAAATGAAACAGTACATAATCATAGCCCTCTGCATCCTTGCAGGGAAATATGTGGACATCCCGATCTGGTTAAACGTCTGCTTCGGGATGGCAGCATTCTGGGCGGTAAGCCAGATTAATAGAGAATGGGAGTAGAAATGACAGAAGAAGAGAGAAAGAGAGAAGTAGAACGAATTTCCAGAAAAACCCTGAAGTCCGTAAAAACTCCCTCAAACGAACAGAGAATCATCCGTATTGTTCGATTTAAAGCCGGAAACCTTGCAAGTTATATAGGCACTCTGGAAGAAGCAACCAGAAAAGCAAAAGAGATGGAATGCCTGTACGGTCCGATCGAACATATTGAATAAAAAAAGACTCATGTAATGCAAATACATGAGCCGGGGTGACTTTCTGCCACTTGGATAATAAAACCTATAAAAAATATAACACCCAGGTGTCAGAAAGTCAAGATTTAAGCAGGAAAAACCTGCTATATTTTTAACTCCTTTTCAGGGGCGGAAAGCCTCTTAAAAACTCGATTAGAAGTATTAGACTTACGACCTGAGGTGAGACATGAAGTGTGGATACATAAGGGATACATGGGACTGTGGAGAGACCATGGAGATAGAGGAAAAGCATACCGGGAGGTATGGAGCCAGGGGACAGAAGAGACAGGAAAAGAAAAAGGCAACCCCCGAAGATATAGAGAAAAGAAACCAGTGGAAAAAGGAAAGAGACCTCCGCCGATTGATTAAATGGAATTTCTCACCAGGGGATTACTGGTACACCCTGACATTCAGAAAAGATGAAAGACCGGAATGGGAAGAGATGATGAAGATCATGGCAGACTTCATACGGAAACTCCGGAGGGAATACAAAAAAAGAGAATGGGAACTGAAATACATCTACCGTCCTCAGATCGGAGAAAGAGGAGCTGTCCACATACATTTTCTGGTAAATGCAGAATCCTCAGATAAAGACAACCGCACCGACAAAATGATTGCAGGATTGTGGAAGTATGGGAAAGCATACCCGGAAATCGTATACGAAGTCAATGACGGAAAACTTGCAAACTATATAGCAACACCTAAAAAGGAGTGGGAACCGGAAAAAGCAAAGGATTACCATCCATCCAGGAACCTGATCAGAAAAGACCCAAAGAGAAAAGAAGTCAAACGCCGGAGCCTGGTGGACAAGCAGGGGCAACTGATCTATCCTGCAGTACCAAAAGGATATTACATAGACAAAGATTCTGTACGGATGGGAATCAACCCGATCACCGGATATGCATACCGTCATTACACACTTGTAAAGATAGACAGGAGGATTTAAAGATGGGAGAACCCAGGATGGCAAGAGTAGATGTTTCCATTCTTGTCAGAGAAAAAGGTGCAAAAGTAAAGAAAGGTAAATACCTGTACATAATTGCCAGCAAGGATTTCCCTAAAGGTCCTGGGAATCCTATCAGCGGATCAGCGTATGTAGAAAACACAACAGTAAACCGAATGACTCTGCAATGCCTGGTGGATGCCTTGCAGAGAATACATAGACCATCCATGGTCACAATCCACACAACCAGTGGGTACCTTCAGAACGGATACCGCAGCCTTCCGGAATGGAAAGGAAACGGATGGACCAGAAAAGACAAGAAGGAATTACGCAATGCAGACCTCTGGCAGCAGGCGGACAAGCTGTTAAGTAACCATGCAGTGCGATTCAAAATGCAAATATGAAAACGTGAGAGGAGAACATAATGTTTGAGAAATTTGGAGAAATGAGTTCATACACAGAAATCAATGAATTGGCAGCCAACCTCCTGCAGGAAGGAGACATTGACAGCTTAAAAGAACTGGCAAAAGAAAATGGTATTCCGGATGACTATGTAGAAATGTATCTGGAAGAAATGATCCCAGCTCTCTGTGATGCCACATCTGCCGCTATTGGCAAGATCGACATGGAGTGTGCAGAGTTAAAACCAAAAGAACTTATGCTGGACTGGGTGGAATATATCAAAGGACTCTGCATGGAAAATGAGATGATCGCCCATCAGGTGCGAAAGAAAGGAAAGACTCTTAAAGGGTGCATAGCAGTCCTACTGTCATATTCTTTTAAAAACCAGATCAAAGTAGACAATTCAATCGTAAAGGCGGCAGGGATAAATGCAAGCAAAGTAACCTTCGGTGTTCCTGGCATGGCAAACGCAAAGAAACTGATCAGAGACTGTTATCTGGGAGACGACAGGAAATGAAAAAGAAAGCGATTGAGAGGATTCCCTTCAAGGGCAGCAGGAGAAAAAAAGAAAGGTACTCAAATATAGTCAGTGTATTTACCAAAGAGATCGAGAATTCCCCGCACCTGTTTATAGAAATCTACAAGAATAAGCGTAATGAACGGGAAATTCCGTGGATAAGAATGGTATTTACTGCCACAGACTGGGGCTTATATTATCCGGAAAAAGGAACATGGTCCAGTGCAGGCTTGGAGGAGATAAACAGACAGCTGGGACATTGCAAAAAGGACATAGAGGCGAAGAATTTTATTCAGAATAGAGATGTGGACACAATCTGGGATTTTTGCCGGGGAAGATATGGGTTCAAAACGAGAGAGTACGATGCCTGGACAGGCGCACTGGAAAATCTGATCGGACGCATTAAAAATGACCGCTGGCACAAAAGAAACAATAACAAACGCATACGTCTTCAGGAACGGCAGCAGAATACCCCCGCTCTTCCGGAAGATCTGGAAAAATGGGCGGATAGAACCCTGCTTAAGAAAGAACACTTTATGTATTATAAACGGCACGGAAGATATGTAGATATCGCCTGCTCTGCCTGCGGACATGTTACTACGACAGCGACAAAACCGACAGAAGGATTTGAAAGCCAATTTGAAAAGATTATACCGGTACCGCGTGCCAATACCGCAGGATACTGCCCGTATTGCAATACAAAAGGAACATATAAAACAAGCGGGACTGTAAAAGGTCCATATATGCTCAATTCAAAGTGCTTTGTGGCACAACCCTACAAAGAGACAGGCGTCGTAGTCAGATATATAAATGTGGACAAGATATACTCCTTAGATTTAGCACTGGAAGGAATCTGTGAAATCATGACAGGGGCGAAAGAAAGAATTTCCATTACGGAACTTACAAGAACGTACTTTGAAAAGGGAAAAAGACCGCAGACAGATTACCACAAATATTCAGCTATAAGCGGTGAGTTCTGGGATGACTGCAATCTGGATGGCTACTGCAACATAAGAATCGAACCAGCGAAGATATACGGAAAAAGCTTCGAGATGCTAAAAGACACGTTCTTTCAGTACTCTGGAGCAAAAGAGTATGTCAATTATGAAACATCCTGCAATTTAGTGCAATACCTCACGCAATATATGCGATATCCACAGATGGAGATGCTGTCAAAGATGGGATTATACAGGATCGTGGAGTCCATGACAAAATGTAAACCTGGAATCATAGCGGATCAGGCAGCAGTCAGACCGGAGGACTTCCTGGGAATACGAAAAGAACGTCTGAAAGACCTGATCACCGTTCAAGGCGATATAGCATATTTAAGAGCATGGCAATTTGAAAGACGAAATTCATTGAGATTAACGGAGCAGGAAAGCGTATTTATCAAAGAGTACGTGAACGTTACAACAGGCATTACGGAAATCCTGGACTACACAACGGTTGCAAAATTGATGCATAAGATAGAAAACTATTCAGGAGTGAGCATACCAAAGACTCTGGAAGACGAACTATGCGGCAAAGCAATGGATGCCTTCCGAATCACAGCACAGCTCTATGCAGACTATATACATATGAGATTACAGAGAGAATACGACCTGCACAATCAGATATTCCTGTTCCCAAGAAACCTACAACAGGCACACGATCAGATGGTACTGGAAACGCGTACGGAAGAACAGAAAAAAAGGGAGAGGGAAGTGGCAGAAAGATATCCGGACATCCGCAAAAACTACAGAAAGCTCAGAAATATGTATTTTTACGAAGATGAATCATTCCTGATCCGCCCTGCCAGATCTGCAGAAGAGATTGTAACAGAAGGAAGGTTCCTGCACCATTGCGTGGGCGGAAACAACTATCTGGAGAAACATAACACAGGTAAAACAACCATCCTTTTCCTGCGGACAAAACAGAACCCGGAAACTCCGTATATCACAGTTGAGATACAGGGAACGAATATCCTGCAATGGTACGGCATCAGGGACACAAAACCTGATAAAAAAAGAATCGAAAGCTGGTTGGAAAAATACACCCGGTTTTTATTCTTAGAAAAAGAACAGAGGATAAGAGCGAACATAGCATAAGGAGGATACCATGGAATATATGCAGTTAAGTATGGATGATTACATCCAGAGTAAGAATGAAATCAAACAGGAATTGGGTGGAATCGTAAAGAGTTTCGTGCGGATCGGCTGGCAGCTGACCAGAATCAATAAGTCAGAAGCATACAAACATGATGGTTACAGCACTATAGCGGAATTTGCCAAAGCAGAATATGGCATGAACCCGTCAGGAGTCAGCCGCTTCGTGAACGTCTATGAAAGATATTCCCTTCCTGGAGATACACCAGAACTTCAGGAACAGTATAAAGACTTCAAATTCGCCCAACTGACAGAGATGCTTCAGCTTCCGGAAGAAGACAGACAGATCTTCCACGCAGAAGACAAGAGAGAAGATATCCGAGAACTGAAGGACTTCAACAAGGAAAATGAAAATAATCCAATGAACCTGCTTGACTGGAAATCGGCACAGAGTACGGAAGATAAGTTAAAAGCCACCATTCAGGAGTTCTTTCATGAAAAACAGGGAGTCCTCAACACGCTCTATAGCAGCGAAGCTTACCAGACAGGAAACATCAAAGAAATGAGCCAGATCATAAACCCTGGCGACAGTATGAGCTATCGAAAGGGAACAGTGTTCCTGATGTTCCACCAGGAAGACATCACAGTGAAGATCTTCAATGGCGAAATGAAAAATATCACATGGGAACAGTTTTTTACTTATACACAGGAGATATTCGCAGAAGCGGCAGCAGGGAACTGTACATACGAAAATTACTTCGGAATCACAGAAGAGGTGTCAGCAGAGCCAGAGAAAGAAGAAATATCTCCAACAACCGAACAGAGCGTTCGCCCAGAACCGAAAATTGCGCCGGCGCAACCAGAACCGACCAAAGAACCAGTGGAAAAAGTGGATAACTCTGTGGATAAATGTCAAAAAACAGCAGTTGAAGAAAAAGAAGAACCGCGCACGGAAAGTACAGTACTGAAACCAGATTTTCAGACATTAGAACCTAAGCCGAAAAATACGGAAAAAAGTCAAGAAACACCACTTTCAGAGCCGGAACCACAGATTCCCGGACAGGATAACATCCAGAATCATCCGGAATACATGCCAGAACCAGTAACCGAACAGGATGTTCGCCCGGAATCAGAAATTGCGCCGGCGCAATCAGAACAGCCGGAAGAAAGCCCGATAACCAGAAAAACCTACATGGATTCCTTAACAGCATATGGTACCGCCGAGTATCTTGCAAAAGCGATGAGATCATTTGCGAACAAGACCTATAACATGCTTCTGGCCCCTGCCTTCTGGGAAAGATGGCTGAATGAAAAAGTAGACCATAACGGAAGACCATGGGAAAACTAAGGGTGCTTTCAAAATTCACATAGATTCATTTCCTTCCTGCGTGAGCCTGTCAGATCGCAGGAAGGGGAAAGGAGACAAAGGTGGAGAAAAACTGTAAAACCTGTATCGATAATGATAACGGATTCTGTGACCAGAGAGAAATCCTCGTAGAGGACGAAGATCCTTGCGATAAATGCAGTGAATATGGTGGTGATTACTACAGAGACGAAAATGGGGAAATCATTTGTAGATGTCTTGAATGTCCTGATGGTCCGTACCAAGACCAGGAGAATGATACCAGAAAGGAGAACCATGAACCTCAGACAGAAAAAGAAGTTATTCAATAAAAAAGTCGGCTGGAATCCACCAGAAGGGATGCATTACAGTGATAGACGATGCCATGATTTCATCGGAAAGCCCTGGGGAGGGCTGGCAGAACTGAAGAAACAGGAAACCATCAGAGCATTAGAAGACTTTAACCGGAACATCCAGGACAGAAACACCCAGATCAGAGTATCAAGGAGGTACACCAGATGAACCAGGAAGGATTGTTATTTCCAAAAGGAATCATCAAAAAGAAACGAAAAAAACATCACAAAAGCATCATTGACAGAGACATGAAGGGCCAGTGCTTCATATGCGGCAAAACCGGCTACACAGAACGCCATCACATCTACGGAAGTGCAAACCGTAAGTATTCCGAGCAATATGGCTTGACTGTATATCTTTGTCCGGAATGCCACAGAACCTCAGATGTATCTGCACATAAAAACAAAGAAGTCAGATACACCCTGAAACGGATCGGCCAGAGAGCCTTTGAAACCAAATGCGGCAGCAGGGAACAATTCTTTAAAATCTTTGGAGAAAATTATCTGGAGGAAAAATAAATGAGTTCAAGACAGAAAGCAATGACCTGCAGACACAGTACAGGGAAGGTAGGAAACACAGCCGTATTTGTTCTTCCGACCTGTCCAAATATGCACATCATCAAAAATAAGATAGTAACAACCAGACTCCATTGCACAGACTGCAGATTTTATGAGGAGAAGAAATGAACCTGTATGAGATTACAGATATGAAAACGGGGAAGATAATTGAATTTTCAATACCGTTAAGAGAAGCGGCAGAAAAACTTAATTGCAAACCACATCTGATTTCAAATGCCTACTACGGAGGGCATCTTGCAAATCATAGATACAGAGTGAGACTTGCGGATGAAACAGTTAAAAGAAAAGATATAATCTGGACGGAGTGGGATGTATGCAGAAAATGGATATTAAAATTATGCGGGAGGGACGAATAATGGGAAGAAATGCGGAAGGTTATCCGGATCCAACAGCCAGTAAAGCGATCCGGGCAGCAGGACATATGCCAGAACAGATATATAAAGATTATTGTATCCTTCGGGCAATGGCATACCGTATGGGACTGGAGATAACCGGATTAAGAGATCAAAAGACAGGAAGGGAATACAGGAAATGAGAAGACGCTTAAGATACTGGTTATTCGAAGCCAGAGGAAAGAAATGCAGATTCTGCTGTTTATTCTGCCATTACTGGCACTTATGTCAAAATGATACATAAAAAGAAGGAGGCCGGGAACTATATGCTCCCGGCTAAAAGTATGAAAAAGAAAAAAGTTTTGCAATTACTCTTTACTCTGTACAGGTAATACTATACCCAGAAAATGTGAGTAATATGTGATGCGGATTTGAAGAATTTGTGAAAAGGGAGCGATACCGATGGAGACGACAGCAATTCAGGGAGAAAATGAGAAGAAGAAAGAATATTTAAAATCCTACCGGCGAGCAGTAAAGAGAGAACAGGATATTCTGGAGGAGATCCAGAGACTGAGATTGGATAAAATGTTTCCATCGGTAGTCTGCGATGGTATGCCACACGGCAGCAGTCATTCTGATCTATCTGATTACATGGCTATCATGGATGAACAGATAGAACTTCTGAAAGAGGAACGCCTGGAGAAGGTCAGATGCTACCAGAGAATTGAGAGACAGATTCGTCAGATGGAGAATGAGGACGAGCGGGAAGTGCTGAGGTTGAGATATATAAAAGGGCTGAAATGGGAAGAAGTGGCTTTGAAAATGAATTACAGCTGGAAATGGGTACATAAAATTCATGGAAGAGCATTACAGAATTTTGAAATATAAAAGTGTCTATGGAAGTACACACTTTATCTGTGATATTATTACAATGAATTCAGAAGGAAAAGATCAGTCAAAGTTCTTCTCCCTGTGAATATCTGCCAGAACACAACTGGCAGATTACACCAGAACATCTCACCGAGAGGGAGTGAGCGTGAACCGTACGATCCGCAGGTTCGAATCCTGATGTTCTGATTGGCTATAGAGCCATCTTAAAATATTCTTTCCCCAAAAGAATATAATTTTCTGAGAGAACTTCGTAGAAATTACGGAGTTCTTTTTGTTAAATTTTCCGATATAGACATTTGAGAACATACGTTCCATAATATAAATACCTCAAGAATATGACATGTCGAATAGATGTACTATTTGTTGCAAAATGTAGAGTTATGGAGTATGATTTAAACAAATTATATTTTATGGGGGAACTATATATGGAAACAAAAAGGGTTACGGTTGCAAATTTCAATATTGTCTTTGCTAATGATAAGAATGAATATCCAATGCTGGATTATTTTGACAGCATAGTAATGCCAGCTCTTAAAGCTGATATTATTTGGAAGAGTGGAGATAATAAGTTCTTACTCAACAATATAAAGATAAAACGTGACAATAGAGAAATTTATGTTTTGACTGGAAATATAATAAAAAAGACAACTTTAGAAATAAAATCAGACTTAAATGAAAATGGTGAATTAGTAGAAAAGGATGAAATGCATTCTAGCGCTCCGTATTCAACCTTTGTAATATATTTAAATAATCACCGTATGATTTTAGTGGAAAATCAAAAAGGAAGTCCAAGTATTGCGAATTTTAGAAGCTTAGTACGGTATTTATTATCTAAGTTTGTAAAAAATTATAATAAAAACAATAAAGACAGTAAATTACCCGAGCCTTTAGTGAACATAGTAGGAATTCCAAGAAAAGAAAATATTGAAAATATATTGCGAAATGCTAATAAGATAAATAAATTAACATTGAGATTCTATCCTTTAAATGGAGACGGGGACATAGATTTGAGTGAGGCATTTGGTATATTAGCAAAAGATGCAAGAAAAATACTTGGAGCTAATACGGGAAATGTATCATATAATTCTCCTAAAAATACAAATGGGATTATTGAAGTACTTTCAAAATCTAATGGTACTGTTGAACCTATTTTTTCAATTACAGACAAAGATAATGCTAAAACAATTATAAAGGAAGATCAGATAACAGAAACTAGAAGCATAGAAATGGATGGAGAATGCTTTGAAAATGAAAATAATATAATTGCGTACGGGAGAGAACTTGAAAGCATTAAATATAGAAGCGAAGAGAATGAAAACATATACCAACGTAACAAAGAAAAAATATCAAAATATTTTTAATTAATAGGAATGATTGAATGAGCAAAAAAGAAAAGACCGGTTTGGGATTTGAAAGTATGTTTAAACAAAAGAGTTCAGAAAATTTATTACTTAAAGCTTTTGAAATCTTCTTACCCAAAAGAGGCAATAAGGAAAACGACGAAAAAGAAAACAACAAAAAGGAAAACAATATATTAAAATGCACGTGTTCATTTGTTACGAGCGTTTTAAGCGCCTTTTTAATTGGATTTTCTTCGTGTACAGTAGATGCCATGAAAAGTATAATAGATACATTTATTACGGTGTATATAGGCCTTTTAGGCGTCACATTTACAGGATATGCATTTTTTCTAGCATTAATAAACGGTAGATTGATTGAGATTTTAGTTGATACGCCGAATGCAAAAGGGGAAGAAAATAAATTTTCTGAGATGAATGAATCATTTGTGAGATTAATGTTTTTATATATTTTCTTTTTAACATTAAATATTGTACTTAAAATATTACTTTCTCCTGTTGATAATAATTTTAAAATATTTGACAATATAATGATAGACAATATATTGGCAGCAGTGGGTATATTAGTATATACTTATTGTTCCTTAATAGTTGTATGGCATGTTAAGAGTTATGTATACAATATATTTCAAACGTTTAATTTGCACGCTATTGAGGAATATATAGAAAGCAAAAAGAAATAACAAGTACTGTTAACATTTTTATAAGCAGCCTTTCAGGGCTGCTTTTTCAATGCTTGTAATGCTAACGGACATTT
>ERZ791899.1641-NODE-1641-length-17015-cov-3.200531_pt1 | contig 17015 bp, 10 predicted proteins | sample MGYA00510151_ERZ791899 | MGnify/ENA primary metagenome ERZ791899 (study PRJEB30046, sample SAMN00792118) | human gut metagenome | study: EMG produced TPA metagenomics assembly of the A metagenome-wide association study of gut microbiota in type 2...
ATAAAGCATATTTGTGGCCTCGGAGCAAAGGTTGGATGCGAGCGCTTTTACGCGAACATTCAACCTGCAGCGACTAAAGTCACAAATATGCTTTATTTATCTTACAGAGGGTGTCTCCTTTGCCTGCGGCAAATTCCTATTTAGATTTAGCTGCCGTTGTAGCTTCACTAGAGGCTTCTGTTGTAGAAGCTTCACTGGAAGCTGCTGTTGTCTCTGTTGATGTCTCTGTAGCTGTGGAATCCGCACTCTTTAAGGATACCTGTGCCCAGAGTTTCTGGTCTACATCTTTATTGTAGTCCCATTTCTTCTCAAGTTTCTTAGTCCAGTTGTCATATTTCTTCTGGAAAGCTTCGGACTGTTTCTGTTCTTTTAAAGTTTTCTTATTGCTTGCTGTTTCTTCTTTATCTGTGTAAGCAACAAGTTTAGCGATAACGTATCCGTTGTCACATTCTAAGACTTTATCTGCAATATCGCCATCTTTCATGCTCTTCATTACTTTTTCGAAAGCTTCTCCCTCTTCGGATTCGCCTGCTGCATAGGATTCATCTGTGTTGGAGTAATTCTGTTCTTTGGCAACTTTCTTAATTGTCTTCTTGCCGCTCTGGATTTCTTTGAGAGCTTTTTCTGCTTTTGCTTTCACGGCCTTTTTCTCTTTTTTACTCATTTCTGTTGTCTGGCCGTTATCACCTGTCTTTGTTGTGGCAAATACAACTCTGTAGATTGTGGACTTTCTTGCTTCATCGTCTGTTACTGTAACTTTTTCTTTGCTTTCAATCTTCTTCTGAACCTTAGAAGCAAGTGTACTGTCTTCATAGATTTTTTCTACATCTTCACGAGTAGCACCACATTCTTTCATAACCTTTTTACCAGTCTTATCCTGATAATAGGAAAGTGCGGAATCACTGCACTGCTGTTTTTCTGAATGAGTTAACTTACAGTCATACTTATCTGCCTTTTTGATAAGGATGATGTTCTGTTTCATCTGGGAAATAACCTGCTTTTTTACATACTCTTCAAATGTCTGGTCATTTCCATCATCGTCCTTACCCATGGACATACTCCAGAAGTCACTTCCATAGTAACTGCTGTAAGTCTGCTCATACTGTGCGCTAAGCATCTTAGCATACAGCCATGCTTCTTTTAATGTGACATCTGTTCCGTCATAGCTGAATAAAACTTTATTTCCATCCTGTGTTTTTGTTCCTTTTCCACTGCTTGATGTAGAACAGCCGGTCATGAGACTCAGGGCCATGATTACTACAAGAACGAGGGAAAGAACTTTTGTTAATTTCGCTTTCATTTGAACCTCCTATAATTTTACACTACATTTTTCTATTATAGTACAAAAGGAAGAATACAACAAGTAAATTCTGGTTTGTAGGGTTAGAGAAAGAAACAGGAACTCTGGTAAATTATTTTTCAGAGGGATTGACACTTGAAGCAACTTAGTAATTCCTTTGAATTAACAGGAAAATGCTAATTTTTAGCTACATTACCATACAGATTTTGATATTAGTTATTTATGATCCGGATTATTATCGTAAAATTGTTGAGATATTGTAACCATAGTTTGAATGTTAATCTTTAATATCTCATTTTACGGGAAGCCACAACCTATTAGAGAATCCCCAAATCCTCTAAGATAAGTTCTGATTTTGCTTCTACAGCCAACGAACAGTACCCAAAGAGAGCCGATACCCTATATTTGTGGCCTGGGAGCAAAGGTTGGATGCGAGCGCTTTAAGCGAACATTCAACCTGCTGCGACTAAAGTCACAAATATAGGGTATCGGCTCTCTTTGGGTGCGTCTCCTTGCCTGCGGCAATCAGGATTTATCCTGTAGTTTTTGGATTCCCCCAATGATTTCCCTGACTTTTGCCAGCAAATCTTTTTTCGGTATCCCTGTAGATTCGAACACAAACACCGGATTCGCTTCTGGTTTTATTTTCATCTTGTTGCGGTACTGTTTGAGGAAACCGTCAATTTCTTCAACGCGAACTTTCGCCCGTGGGTTCATGGTAAACAGGATTTTGCTTCCTTTCTGCTCGATGGAAAGAAGCCATGCCTGATGGGCTTCTTCTCTAAGGAGTGCAACGTCCATGAGGCGGATGAGTGGTGCTGGTGTATCACCGTAACGGTCGGTCATTTCTTCGATCATGTCCTCGGATTCTTCCTGCGTCTCGATAGTTGCGATTCGTTTATACCAGGAGAGTTTTTCGGATTCGCTCTTGATGTAGGTTTCCGGAATGTAAGCATCGATGGACAGGTCGATGGATGTGGTAAATGTATCGACTTCCTGCTGTTCGCCTTTCATTGTTAATACGGCCTCGTTGAGCATTTTGCAGTAAAGATCGTATCCGACGGATTCCATATGACCGGATTGTTCTGCACCAAGAAGATTCCCGGCCCCACGGATTTCGAGGTCACGCATAGCGATTTTGAAACCACTTCCTAAGTCAGTGAATTCACGGATAGCTTTTAATCGTTTTTCGGCTTCTTCTTTTAAGATAGAGTTTCTTCTATACATTAAGAATGCGTATGCAGTTCGGTTGGAACGGCCGACACGGCCTCTTAGCTGATAAAGCTGGGAAAGGCCAAATAACTGTGCATCCTGAATAATCATCGTGTTAACATTTGGGATGTCGAGTCCAGTTTCGATGATGGTCGTGGAGACTAAAACATCTATTTCTTTATTGATAAAGCCGGACATAATCGTTTCAAGCTGGCGCTCGCCCATTTGCCCGTGTGCATACTCTACTGTGGCATTTGGTAAAAGCCGTTGTAAGCCTGCTGCTACTTCGTCGATATTGTTGACTCGATTGTATACATAGTATACCTGTCCGCCTCTGCCAAGTTCTCGTTCGATTGCTTCGCGGACAAGTTCCTCGTTGTACTCCATAACGTATGTCTGAATTGCCCGGCGGTCCACTGGTGGAACTTCAAGAACACTCATGTCACGGATTCCGGCAAGACTCATGTGCAGGGTTCTTGGAATTGGGGTTGCGGACAATGCCAGAACGTCAACATCTTTCTTCAGCTGCTTGATTTTTTCTTTCTGTTTTACGCCAAAACGCTGTTCCTCATCAATAATAAGGAGTCCGAGATTCTTGTATTTGATATTTTTTGAAAGAACTTTATGTGTGCCGATGACAATGTCAATCGTTCCGTTTTTCAGTCCATCAAAAATACGTTTTTGTTCTTTTGGCGTGCAAAAACGAGAAAGCATGGCAATCTCGACTGGATAATGTTCCATTCTTTCTTTAAATGAATTGTAATGCTGCTGTGCTAAAATGGTTGTCGGTACAAGATAAACTACCTGTTTGCTGTCCATAACTGCCTTAAATGCCGCTCGGATTGCAACCTCGGTCTTTCCATATCCAACGTCTCCGCAGATAAGACGGTCCATAATTCGATGACTTTCCATATCACGCTTGGTATCTTCAATCGCACTTAACTGATCTTCTGTTTCCTCATATGGAAATAATTCTTCAAATTCTTTTTGCCAGACGGTATCTTTGCCGTAAGCGTAGCCTTCTTTTGCCTGCCTCTCGGCATAAAGTTTTACCAGATCCTGTGCCGCAATCTGCACCTGTGAGCGAACCCGGCTTTTCGTCTTTTCCCATTCTGTGCCGCCAAGCTTATTCAGTTTTGGCTTTCTTGCACTTAAATTCGAATATTTCTGAATGAGTTCAAGCTGTGATGCCGGAACAAAAAGATTACTCGCATCTTTGTATTCAATATTGATGTAATCTTTCGTAATTCCATCGGACTCAATTTTTTCCATGCCACGGTAAAGTCCATATTTTTCATGGACAACATAATCACCGACTGAAATCTCCGAAAGAGAATTGATTTTCTGGCCACTGTACTGGCTTTTCTTCTTCGGCTTTTTGGCCTTTCTTTCCTTGAAAATGTCTTTTTCGGATAAAACGACAAATTTAAGCGTCGGGTACTCAAAACCATTTCCAAGTCGGCCACTCGCCACCATAATCTCCCCCGGTGCAATCGTGCGGTCAAAATCAGCTGCAAAATACGCAAGCAGACCATAATCCCTGATATTTTCTGCAAGACGCTTCGCCCTTGTTGTTGAAGAAGAAAGCAGCAAAATCCTGTAATTTTGCTTTTTCCAGTGTTCTAAATCCTTGATAAGCTGGTCAAAACTATTATTATATGAAAAAATGGACTTTGCCTCGATATCACAAATGGTTTTCGGCTTGTAAAAAGCGTAATCTTGAATAACAGAACTGAGCAAAATAAGCGGTTCCTCCATCACTTTTGACAGAATCTCCTCATATCCAAACAGCAAATCCGCCTGTCCCGGCAGCACATATCCACCTTCTAATCGACTCTGCATACAAAGGAAAAATTCTTCCTCATATGTCTTTCCTTTTTCCAGAACACGATGCGGTTCATCAATGAAAAAGAGTGTATTTTCTGGTAAATATTCAAGAAATGAAACCGTTTTCTCATAAAAATAGGACAATAATGCCTCACTTCCCTCTGCTGTTCCAAAAGAAAGAAGTTCCTCCTCTGTCCTTACCGTCATCTTCCGAAGACGTTCTTTTTCCGCAAGACGCTTTCTCTTCTTAAATGCTTCTTCCTGCTTCTTATACTCTTCCTTCATTCGGCGAACTGCCTCACCAATCTTATTTCTTGAAAGAATCATTTCTGTCGCAGGGTATACCTGAACCTCGTCCAGCTTTTCCACACTTCGCTGCGTTTCCGTATCAAAAGAACGGATGGAATCCACTTCATCCCCCCACAGCTCAATTCGAACCGGAAGTTCCTCCGTCAACGGGAAAATGTCAATGATTCCCCCTCGGATACCGAACTGCCCTGGCGCTTCCACCAGGCCACTGTTTTCATATCCAAGCTCTGAAAGCTTGAGTTTTAATGCATCTGTATCAATAATTGATTCAAAATCAATCGTCAGGCAATGCTCCTTAAACTCCTCAAACGGAATCATTTTCTCCATAAACACATCAAGACAGGCAACAATCGTGAGAGGCTTTCCCTCCACAATCTTTTTTAAAATGTCCATTCGCTGCCGCTCAATGTGATTACTATGCACATCTGCACTGTAAAACAGCACATCTCTCGAAGGATACAGCACCGTATTCGGATCAAAAAAACTCAAATCCTGATACAGCTCCTTCGCCTTCTCTTCTTTATACGTCAATACAAACCGACAAGGAAAATCCTCCCCCAAATTTGGAATAAAGTGTGCTTTTTGAGAATCAACACAACCATTCAGGACGATGGGATAAGCCTGTTGGCTCATTGCGGTTTTTATATCAATATAAGTATCGAATTTTAAAAGAGGGTTTGATAAAGTTTTCATGATACCTCCTTTCATTTTGGTTGTTGCACTTTTCTGTTGCATGCTTGCTTTTACTATTATTTATAGCGCAACGGAAAAATATTTTCTCCTATTCCAAAGTTTTTCTCTTCTTCTTTCCTACGCTATATTTGTTCATAGCTTCTGAAAATTCATCCTGTGCAAAAAGTTCTGCTGCTTTTTCGGCTTTGTCTAATGCATCGGAGAGCAGTTCTTTTTCGTCATCTTTGAAATGTCCAAGAACATAATCTGCGAGATCCTGTCCCGGATGTTTTTCGCCGCCGATACCGACACGGATTCGTGGAAAAGTGTCTCCTCCTAAATGTTTGATAATGCTCTTCATTCCATTATGTCCGCCGGCACTTCCTTTCGTGCGAAGACGAAGCACTCCAGGCTCTAAACTGATATCATCATAAATTACGAGGATGTCGCTTAAATCCAGCTTATAGAAATCCATGATTGGCCTAATGCTTTCGCCGCTTAAGTTCATATAAGTTAATGGTTTTACGAGAAGAACTTTGCTGCCACCGATGAAACCACTTCCTACCATTGCCTTGAACTTATGCTGATTAATATTGATTCGGTTTGCCTCTGCGATACGGTCAATCGCCATATATCCTACATTGTGTCTTGTTCCTTTATACTGGTCTGTTGGATTACCTAATCCTACGATTACTTTCATTCTATGTTCCTTTCGTGATTTTATTTCTTCTGAGGTTTCTTTTGTACTTTTTTCTTCTTGATTTTGTAACTTTAATTGTTTTTGTTTATTTATATCTTTTTCTTTTTTTGATTTTAACTTATCTATACCCGATATAAAATTGTTATTTTTCTTATTCTTTTGCTTAGTTACGTTTGCTGTCTGCTGTTTTAACTTTTCCTGCATTCTCGCCTTTTGCTGCTGTCTTTTTCTTTGCTTTTTGCGCTCAGACTCCCAGGAGTTTACGGCTTCTTCGGCATCCTGTGTTGCCCATTTTTCGGGGAGTTTTCCGTTCTGGCTTTTGCCGGAAGCATTATCAAAAATATTCTGGCTGATGCTGTCAGGATTTCTCTTTCTGCGGTGTTTTGGGCGGTATTGATTCCACTCTTCATAGAATGGTTTCGGTTCCGACGCAGAATTCGGCAGCTTTTTGCCATTGCCGAAATAATAGTCTACCACTCTCTCCGCAGATTTGTCATCAAAATAATCGTTGTGAAGATGTGCAAATTTCTCTACTTTCGCAATATCCCACTGTTTATTTTTAATACAGTCAATCAAATCCTTCATATTTTCTACGATCGGACCGGGTGCCGTCTTTTCATAATCAAAATAAAAACCTCGGTCTTTACTTAAATACCATTCTTTGTCAAATGCATAAAGAATGATCTGACGGTTTAAAAGAGAATATTCTACTGCAATCGAAGAATAATCCGCAATTAAAATGTCCGTCATGCAAAGAAGTTTGCGGACATTCGGATAATCGGTCATATTTGCTACGGTATCCGGCACTTTTGCAGACTGAATCTGCGGATGAAGACGTACCATTAAGAAATAGTCTTTCCCAAGTTCTTTCTGAAATGCATCAAAATCAAACGCTTCTAAAAGCTTTTTATCATGTTCTTCCTCCCCACGAAAAGTCGGCGCATAAAGAACAAGCTTCTTTCCTTTCATTTCCGGATATCGTTCACTAAGCTCTTCCTTCCACGCAGCAATATCATGCTCTCTGAAAAAATAGTCCACCTGTGGACATCCGATACAGATCACCTTTTCTTTCGGTGCTATAAAAGCCTCTGCATAGTTGTCCCTAATATTTTCTGAACTTGCCAGTATGTGGTCTGTATTTTTCGTTGCCGCTTTAAGCTCCTTTAAAACTTCCGGGTTCGTCTCCGATGAACCGCCAAACTTCTTAAAAGATCCCATCCCATGCCAAAGCTGAACTACCTTTGTCTCATCCGACAGCTTCATATATCCAAGCGGCAAAAAATTGTCATTCAAAAAAATATGGGATGAAGTCGCCATTCGAAAAGCCTTTATAGTAAAAAGCTTTAGCAAGCCTCCCAGATTACGTAGACTCACTTCATAATCTGCATGCGTAATGATATTAAAATGAAAAGGTAACCCTCTTTTTTCACATTCGTTTTTTATCTCAAACAGGCTTCCTGTACCCCCGGTATTTAATTTCTCTATCAGGGTAATCTGATTCTTTTTCACTTTCCATTTGCGAAAGAAATTAAAGCACCCTGCGAATATTTTATTTGTATTCAATGTATCTAACCTCCACTGTACATCTAATGTACTCTCGGAATCTTTTTGTGCCGTTCTGTAAGATATTGTTAAAAATCAATTCTCGAAGTTCTACTTGATATTTTTCCATAACAGCATAAACAACATATGTTTTTTAGTATATCATAGATTATGCATTTTCTAAAAAGAAAAATTTTCGAATAGCAAAATGACTCTTGCAATCTTCAAAAATCTTCATAAAAATATAGCAGGAATTCCATATATTATACAGAAATTCCTGCTATAAGGTTAAGAGCTGTTTTACGTCAGCCCCTTTATCTTCTAAGTTTTGCTACAGTTATATTTATAACGCTACCTCTGCTTCTCCGACTGTTTCCTCTTCCCCCGAGGCCATGATTGCTTCGTATTCCTGAAGAATACTTTTCTGGATGATGTCACGAGTATCAGAGTTAATCGGATGTGCGATATCACGATACTCGCCATCGGATGCTTTGCGGCTTGGCATTGCGATAAATAAACCTTTTTCTCCGTCAATTACTTTGATATCGTGCACAACAAATGCATTATCAAAAGTTACGGATACGACCGCTTTCATCTTTCCTTCTTTTGCTATTTTTCTGATTCTTATATCGGTAATCTGCATGACCTGTCCTCCCAATAATGTTGTTACTAATTACAGAATGTACCGTACATTCTTCTCAATTACTATCTTAACCTCATCATCGGTTCCGACGTAGTTCGTTCCTGGACGTAGAGTATCTCTGCTCTCTACGATACAGTTCTCAATATAGGAGTCATCTCCAATATATACATCATTCAAAATGATGGAGTTCTTGATAGTACAGTTGTTTCCAATGTATACATCTTTAAAGATAATAGAGTTTTCAACCTTACCGTTAACAATACATCCAGAGGAAATAATACTGTTCTTTACTTCTGCACCTGTATTGTATTTTGCTGGTGGAAGATCGTCTACTTTAGAGTATACATCCGGATACTGTTTGAAGAAGTAATCTCTTACGTCTTTCTTCAGGAAATCCATATTTGTCTTATAATAAGAATCTACTGTTGCAATATTTCTCCAATATGTATCAAGCTTATAGCCGTAAATCTTACGAACATTTCTATAACGAACGAGTACATCCTGTACAAAGTCGTGTCTGTCTTCTCTTGCACAACGCTCAAGAATCTCAATTAAATGGCGTCTTCTGATTACATAAACACCGATAGATACGTTATTAGAGGAAGCAACGAGTGGCTTCTCTTCAAATTCTACGATTCTTTCGTTCTCATCTAACTTAAGAACACCAAAACGTGTTAAATCGTCATCTGTATCTTTTAATGTTGTGTAAACTACCGTGATATCTGCATTCTTAGCGATATGAGCTTCAAGAACCTTGCCGTAATCCATCTTGTATACACCATCACCTGTTGCGATGATTACATAAGGCTCATGGCTCTTCTTAAGGAAATCAATGTTCTGATAAAGAGCATCTGCTGTTCCCTGATACCATGAGTTATTGTTCTTTGTAACAGTAGGAGTGAAGACATAGAGTCCTCCCTGCTTTCTTCCGAAATCCCACCATTTACTTGAGCTTAAATGTTCATTTAAAGAACGAGCATTAAACTGAGGTAATACCGCTACTTTAGATACGCGGGAATTACTCATATTACTTAATGTAAAATCAATTGCACGATAGCTTCCTGCTACTGGCAGGGCTGCAATCGCACGTTTATCGGATAATCTTCCAATTCTGTTATTATTACCACCTGCTAAAATAATACCTATAGACTTCATTTATGTCACCTGCCCTCTACTATCTGATAATGGATTCGCCGCTTGCCAGAATTCCGTCTGGATAATCTTCTGCTGTTGTCTTTCCTACGATTGCGACATTCTTACCGATCTTAACGTTGGCCGGGATAACAGAACCTTCACCTATAGTAACTAAGCCGCCACTATAAACCTTAGGTTTATACTTGTTCTCTGCTTCTTCAAATACACCAAGCTCTGCGTTCTCTCCGACTTCTACGCTCTCTGCAATGATAGACTTCTCAATCTTAGCACCCTTCTTGATCACGGTATTATTCATAATAATAGAGTTCGTAACTACAGCACCTTCCTCAATGACAACACCAGCTCCGATTACAGAGTTGGAAATCTCACCGTAAACTTCTGTTCCGTCTCCGACGATGCAGGCATTTACCTTAGAGTCTGCTGAGAAATACTGTGGTGGAATAACGTCTGTCTTTGTATATATTCTCCAGAACTCTTCGTAAAGGTTAAATTCTGGGATAATATCGATTAATTCCATGTTCGCTTCCCAATATGCGGAAAGTGTTCCTACGTCCTTCCAGTAACCCTGGTAGTTGTAAGCCATAATCTTATCACCGCGCTGGTGGCAGTAAGGAATTACATGCATACCGAAGTCACAGCCAGGCTGTTCGGATAAAGTTTCCAGAGCTTCCTTTAATACTTCCCAGTTAAAGATGTAAATACCCATGGATGCTTTATTACTTCTTGGGTTCGCTGGTTTCTCTTCGAATTCGAGAATCTGATTATTCTCATCTGTGATTACCAGACCAAAACGGCTGGCATCTTCCCATGGTACTTCATATGTAGCCAGTGTGATCTGGGCGTTGTTCTTCTTATGGAACTCAAGCATCAGTTCATAGTCCATCTTATAAATATGGTCACCACCAAGAATAATTACATAATCTGGATGATAATACTCCATGAATTCCATGTTCTGATAAATCGCGTTCGCTGTTCCTGTGTACCAGTCAGTATTCTGGCTCTTCTCGTATGGAGGCAGAATAGAAACACCACCTATATTACGATCCAAATCCCAAGGAATACCGATACCGATGTGCTGGTTCAGTCTTAATGGCTGATACTGGGTAAGAACACCTACTGTGTCGATTCCAGAGTTAATACAGTTACTTAACGGAAAATCAATGATTTTGTATTTTCCGCCGAATGCTACTGCCGGTTTCGCTAATTTTGAGGTTAGTACGCCAAGACGGCTTCCTTGTCCACCAGCTAAGAGCATTGCTATCATTTCTTTTTTTATCATAATAATCACCCCTTTGTCACATAATACTTATTATAGCACTGAAATTCCCAAATGGAAAGCAGTTTAGCACAAAAAACAAAATATATTTTTTATTTTTTTATATATTTTGTATCGTCCATATGGTTATTTTTTACATTTAAATGTAGAAATCCCACGAAAACAATAGGACATTATAATGAAAAGTGCCCTATTACTGGCTGTTTTAGGAATTTTTCAAGGTACCCTGGCACCCTTACTATAAGATGTGTACAGAAGAGACCTTAAGTATCGCAATTCTTTCTTGAATCTCGTTTATCTGTGCGCTATACTATAAACGACTTTTTAATAATTAAACTGATTTTTTTCGCCATATTTATTTATATGTACTCACTAAGTCCCATATGACGGATTTTCTGAGACACATCTTGTGGCACTGGAGGGAAATATGTATACAATTGATTTTCAAAAGCCGATTCATGTTCATTTTATCGGTATCGGCGGCATCAGCATGAGCGGTCTTGCCGAAATTTTATTAAACAGACATTTCACAGTGACCGGTTCTGATATGCAGTCTTCCGACATGACAAAGCATCTTGAAGAAACAGGTGCAAAGGTTGTTATTGGACAGAAAGCAGAGAATATTACCGATGATATCGATCTTGTTGTTTATACTGCTGCCATTCACGAATCTAACGAAGAATTTGCTGCTGCAAAGAATAAAGGCGTCCCTATGATGACCCGCGCAGCTCTTCTCGGACAGATCATGGCAAACTTTGCGAAGTCTATCGCCGTTGCCGGAACACATGGAAAGACAACAACAACTTCTATGCTTACTCACATTCTTCTTCAGGCAGATACCGATCCTACGGTCAGTGTCGGAGGTATGTTAGACCGTATCGGCGGAAATATTCGTGTCGGCCATTCTGACCTCTTCCTTACAGAAGCATGTGAATATACGAACAGTTTCTTAGAATTCTATCCTTTATATTCTATTATCTTAAATGTAGAAGAAGACCATATGGATTTCTTTAAGGATATTGAAGATATTAAGAATTCTTTCCACAAGTTTGCTTCTCAGACTGCTGATGATGGTCTTATCATTATTAATGGCGATATGGAGCATACTGACTTTATTTTGAATGGTCTTGCTCAGAAGCACGTTACTTTCGGCCTGAATCCGGAAAATGATTACACTGCAACGGATATTGCATTTGATAAAGAAGGAAATGCTTCCTATAACCTTGTTGCACATGGCGAGCCAAAGGGTCGTATCGCATTAAATGTAAAAGGCTGCCACAATGTTATGAATTCTCTGGCAGCTATTGCTTGTACAGAAGCAATTGGACTTCCTTTAGATGCAATCCGTAAAGGACTTTTATCTTTTGGTGGAACACACCGCCGTTTTGAGTACAAGGGTTCTCTCGGTGATGTAACTGTCATTGATGACTACGCTCATCATCCAACAGAAATCCGCGCTACTTTATCTGCTGCAAAGGATTATCCGCATGATGAACTCTGGGTTATCTTCCAGCCTCATACATACACCCGTACAAAGGCGTTTCTCCCTGAGTTTGCGAAGGCTTTAGAGCAGGCAGATCACATTGTTCTGGCTGATATTTACGCTGCCCGTGAGGTAGATACCGGAGAAGTTTCTTCTAAAGATGTAATGAAACTTTTACAGGAAGATGGACAGGATGTACATTATTTCCCAAGCTTCGAAGAAATCAAAGATTTCGTAAAGGCTCACGTAAAAGGACATGACCTCCTGATTACGATGGGTGCAGGAAATGTTGTAGAGATCGGAGAAGAACTTCTGGCTGAAAAATAAGTTCTGGGTTGCCACAGACAAAAGATGCCCTCATTAAATAAAAGAAACTGTTCACAAATTTTCAGTATGATAAAGCCATCAAAAAAACAACGAATTATCTTTTTGATAGATTTTTTCATACTTTCCTCTCTTTGAACCGTTGAATAGACGGTTCTTTTTTTACAATTTTATAACACTCCTATAAGCATCCCGCAGGGCGAACAAAAATTGTGGATACCAACTTCTGATTTTGCTTCATCAGCCAAAGAGAGCATATCTGTCTCTGCAGTAACCCAGAAAGTTATCCACATTATCCACAATTTTAAAAAATTTTTTGGGGGTATTCTGAGTCTTTCCCCATGTTGTTTACATTTTGTCCACATTGTATTTTTGTTCGTTCACACCTATATCTTGGAACTTATCACCCTTTTTGACCAGTTTTCTCCCCAAAATATCGAATTTTACCCACATATCCACAAAGTTATCCACATTATCCACAAAAGTATCCACATTATCCATCAAGGTTTTATACAGGAGTTATCCCCAATTCTATCCACATTCTCCCCAGATTCGAAACTGTATTTTTTTTGGAGGGTGTGCTATTCTATATTACGAATTATTCAGAATATACTGATGCTATTTTCTGGTATTTGATATTTGGATAACTATTTATTCTATAGAATTTACATTTACAATTTATTAAAACGCACGATGATAACCGATAAACTACAGATGATAGAAATAAGGGGTATAATGAGCGATAAGATTACTTTACTTTACAACGTACAGAATGAAGTTACTGTTCTGCCAAACAAATTTATTGATGAATATATGATAAAAGCGGATGGAGAATATGTTAAGATTTATCTTCTGATTCTTCGTCTGCAGGGTATGGGATTGCCTGTTGATGTGGAACGTATTGCAGATTATTTAGAACTGACACGAAAAGATGTTTTGAGAGCACTTTCTTATTGGGAGAAAGCTGGTATTCTACAGACAGGAGCTGCTTCTGAGACGGCTGCTACGGTGACTGGCTCTGAATCTATGGCAAATGGAATCTCTGGTGATACAGGAACTACTCAAGCTGTTGGAACTTCTGAAAAAGTTATGGCTACTGGAGTTACTGGCACTGACGGAAATGCTATGACTGCCGGAACTTCTGGTTCTGACAGAAATACTATGACTGCCGGAACTTCTGGTTCTGCTGGAAATATTATAACCTCTGGAACTTCTGGTTCTGCTGGAAATACTATGCCCTCTGAATCTACAGGACAAACTGGGACTTCTCTTTCACCAACAATCACTCCTGTACCAGATAAGAATACATTAAGTCCTACGGAAGTACAGGCTTCAATGACGAATAAGGATTTAGAGCGGACGATTTATATGGCGGAGACTTATATTGGACGGCCATTTTCTACAACGGAACTGAATAGTTTTTGCTATATTAATGACCAGCTGCATTTCTCTTCTGATTTGCTGGAATATTTAATTGAGTACTGTGTTACTCGTGGAAAGAAGAGTGTCCGCTATATCGAGAGTGTTGCGATTAACTGGTATCAGCAGGGCATCACAAGTGTTCAGGAGGCAAAGGAACAAAGTACGCTGTATTCACAGAATGTTTTTCCTATTATGAAGGCATTTGGCATTTCGAATCGTGATCCGGGGTCTGCCGAGCTTGACTACATAAAGAAGTGGAATTCTCTTGGACTTGGTACGGATATTATTATCGAGGCGTGCAGCCGGACACTTCTGGCAACGCATCAGGCAAGTTTTCCGTATGCAAACAAAATTCTTGAAGATTGGAAACGGCTCGGTGTCCGGAATACTTCAGATATTAAGCATTTAGATGATAAGCATCGTTCTACTGCTTCGTCTTCTTCAGGTTCTGCTGCCGGATATACACAGGGACAGCCTCGTAAAGGAAGTACTGGGGCAGCTGCCAGAAAAAATACTGCTACGAACCAGTTCCACAACTTTGAACAGAGAACGTATGACTTTAATGATTTGGAATCTCGTCTTCTTGATAAGACCAGGAGGTAAGCTATGGGCATTTCCACAAGACAATACCAGGATATTATGAATGAATATGATGCAGTACGCCGCCGCAATTATATGGCGGAACAGGAACGCAAAGAGCGTGTTTATGCTCTGATTCCTGAAATTCGTCAGATTGACGAACAGATTGCTCATATTTCTGTGGAAAAGGCAAAGGCACTCCTTCTTAAGCAGGTATCTAATGCTGAGGCAAAGAAGTCTTTGCAGGACACGATTTATGATCTTTCTATGGAAAAGGTCAACCTGCTGGCGATCCATGATTACCCGGCAGATTATCTTGACCCGATTTACGATTGTCCGGAATGTAAGGACACCGGCTATATAGGCGATAAAAAATGCCGCTGTTTTCAGCAGAAGATTCGCCATATTCTTTACAGCCAGTCTAATATAGAGGATGTGGCTGGTACAGAAAGTTTTTCTGCTTTTCGCAGAGAGTATTATTCTACACAAAGAAGCGGCAGAGAGAAGCTTTCCCCTCGTGAGAATATAGAAAATGTCTTATCGGCAAGCCATTCTTTTATTGAAAGTTTTGACTCAAAACCGGGGCAGAATCTCTTGATTTATGGAAATGCAGGTGTTGGCAAGACATTTCTTTCAAATTGTATCGCGGGAGAACTTCTGAATCGTGGAAAAGGTGTTATTTACCTGACTGCCTATCAGTTTTTTGACCAGCTAGCTGACTATACATTTCGCCGGGGAGCAAATAATGCACAGACATTGCCTGCTTTCCTGCATTGTGACCTTCTCATCATTGATGATCTCGGCACAGAACTTAATAATTCTTTCATTAATTCTCAGCTTTTTTTATGTATTAATGAAAGAATTCTCAATAAAAAATCTACTATTATAAGTACAAATCTTTCTTTAGAACAGATTAACCGTTCTTACACAGAAAGAGTTTTTTCAAGAATCATACAGTCCTACACCCTTTTACATATTTACGGAGAAGACATTCGCATTAAAAAGGCTTTCTCCTCCCTTGACGAATAAGAGAATGGATGTTATAAAGGAATTGTAATATGATTTATCTCACATAATAATAATTATATGATTAAAGGAGTAAAACACATGAGACCAGATGATAGCAAATTTGCAACCGTTCCTGTAGGTAAGCTTGGAATTATTGTTCACCCTAGCTGTGCAGAGCTTGGAAAGAGAATCGACCAGTATATTGTAAACTGGCGTAAAGAGCGTGAACATGAACACAAAGAGAATGTTGTATTTAAAGATTACGAGCAGGATACTTATATTATCGATGCAACCTGTTCCCGTTTCGGAACCGGTGAAGCAAAGGCACTCATCTCCGATTCTGTTCGTGGCGTAGATCTTTATATCCTTGCAGATGTTCTTAATTATAGTTTAAAATATAAAGTATGTGGCCATGAAAACCATATGTCTCCTGATGATATTTACGCAGATGTTAAGCGTATCATCGGCGCTGCTTCAGGTAAGCCAAAGAGCATTACTGTTATCATGCCGTTCCTTTATGAGAGCCGTCAGCATAAAAGAAGCTCCAGAGAGTCTTTAGACTGTGCTTACGCATTGCAGGAACTTACAGCAATCGGTGTTGATAACGTTCTTACATTTGATGCACATGACCCTCGTGTACAGAACGCGATCCCACTGAAAGGTTTTGACAATATCATGCCTACTTACCAGTTCATCAAAGCTTTACTTCGCTCTACAAGCGATCTTGAGATTGATAACGAACATTTAATGGTAATCAGCCCGGATGAAGGTGCTATGAACCGTACAATGTACTTCTCCAGCGTTCTTGGTGTAGATATCGGAATGTTCTACAAGAGAAGAGATTATTCTGTTGTCGTTGACGGACGCAACCCAATCGTTGCTCACGAGTTCTTAGGTTCTTCTGTTGAAGGTAAGGACGTAATGATCATCGATGATATGATTTCTTCCGGTGAAAGTATGTTAGACGTTGCAAGAGAGTTAAAGAGAAGAAAGGCACGTCGTGTATTCTGCATCTCTACTTTTGGTATGTTCACTAACGGACTGGAATCTTTCGATAAAGCTTACGAAGAAGGGCTTATTTATAAGGTAATCACTACGAACTGTACTTACCAGCGCCCAGACCTCTTTGAGCGTCCATGGTATGTAAGCTGTGATGTTGCCAAGTACATTGCTCTCTTAATTGATTCTATCAACCATGAGGCTTCTATCAGTGCAATTCTGAATCCTCATGACAGAATTACGAAGAGATTAGAGGAGTATAAGCAGTTCCATACTATTAAGGAAGAGAAATAGGAGTTTGCTAGAGCGTGTTTGAAAAATGTTCTAGAAACAGACACCGCTGAAAAGGAAGATATTAAACTGAATTGTAGTTAATCTTCTAAAGAAAAAAAGAATTTTTATAAGTTTGATTTTGTTCCGTTGCGCTAAACATTCCATTCTGCCCAGAAAAACAGGAACTTGAGAAAAACGAGTCCCAAGTTCCTACAGTCAGAATTCCATAGCGTAAAGTCACAAAATGCAATACTTATAAAAATTCTTTTTTCTTTACCATAGTGTTCTTAC
>ERZ791899.1642-NODE-1642-length-17012-cov-2.932535_pt1 | contig 17012 bp, 10 predicted proteins | sample MGYA00510151_ERZ791899 | MGnify/ENA primary metagenome ERZ791899 (study PRJEB30046, sample SAMN00792118) | human gut metagenome | study: EMG produced TPA metagenomics assembly of the A metagenome-wide association study of gut microbiota in type 2...
GGCAAAATCGGCGACCCAGCGCGGATTTTTTGTGATATCGCCGGTCATGAAAATGGCAACCATGGAAAGTGCTGTCGGTCCGCAGCCGCTTAATCCCATCACTTCACCGGCATATCGGTGATAGCCCCATCTCTGATCCCACTGCAAGAGAAGCGGAACCTCCGATGCGGATGACAGGTCGCTCAGGTCAATCTCCGGCTCCTCCTCTTTTTTCAACGGATATTCTTCGACGAACGTCTCCGTCTCATTGTTTCTCTCGTAAAGCGACAACAGCTCCTCCGGGTACTGATCCATTGAAATGCCGTTTGCTTTCGCATACCGCTGGATCGGATTCTGCCGGAAGCGCCGCACACCGCCCAAAAACAGAAGACAGCCGAACAGCAATAGCAGCCCGCGGATCCGCCATACCTTTCTTTTTCGTCTCCGTGCTCTTTCTCTTCTTTGTATTATCCTTCTTTGTGTCATTCTTTTTTGTTCTGCTATCTCTTGCCATTCCAGTGTATTGTTTTCACGGATCATGAAAAATCCCCCTCCCGATCTTATGGTGTACTCCCAAAATCTTTCTGTGCCTGATTTTGTGAGATGATTGAGAGTACATTCTTCCTTTTCATCATAACAAATTTCCGATTTTTCTTTTTGTATATTTTCCGAAGAAAAACTGCTTTTTTTCCGTCTGCTTTCTTAAGATTTTTTGTATCTGTGCAAAGCCATGCGAAACGGAAGCAAAACCGCAAGCAGGAAAAAGATGGCAAATTCCGGAAATATCATTGAGAAAAAAGTTCAAAAATGGTAAAATAGGAAAAACAACATCTTTAAGCGGAGGATAAAACAAAATGAAAAAACTGAAAGTAAAAAAAGGCAGCACCTGTATGGCTTGTCTTGCCTGTGTGGGAGCATGTTCTGAGGCATTTTATAAGGTATTTGATCCGGACAAGGCATGTCTGCAGATCGTAGAGAAAAAGGCTGTCCGCCCGATCGCCTGTCCGCAGTGCGGTAAATGTGCCGAGGCCTGTCCGGAAGGCGCCATTACCCAGAACCCGAAGGGCGTTTACATGATCAACAAGAAAAAATGTACGGGATGCGGAGCCTGTGCGAAGGCCTGTCCATTTGGCCTGATCGTAAAAACCGAGGGAAATCCGGCTTCCAAATGTATCGCCTGCGGTATCTGCGCGAAAGCCTGCCCGATGGATGTACTGGAAGTTGTGGACGAATAATGATCCGAACTCTTAGATATCGCCAGGATCTCGTGTAAGCACAGATCCTGACTCATTGCTCACATAAACATAAAAATGCACTGTGGAACGTCGTCGGACAATTCCACAGTGCATTTTTCTGTTAAACGAAAAACAATTGATTCCCGCTCGCCGCCTGGCAGAATGATCGATGCCCGTTTCCGCAGACAGCATTCCGACAAAAAGGGACAAAATTTACAATTTTACTCCCGCGCCAGCAGAACCATCGATTTTGCCGGAAGCATCATGCTTTCTTTCATCTCTGCTCCATCCTCTGCGCAGCGTTTTCCATCGCAGAGCAGTTTCCAGTTTCCTTCCGGAAGTTTCTGCAAAGCTTCTTTTTCCCATGGATTGTAGAAGACGCAGACTGCGTGGCCATCCGGGTATTCCAGTTCGTAACCTGCGATCTGGTTTTCACGGAAAAATGTCTTTTTACAGTCCGGCTCGCACGTTCCGTATGCCTGAAATTTTCGGCGCAGAGCGAGAAGACCACGGTAATAGTCCACCAGCTCTTCCTGCTCTAAGGCGCGTGTCCAGTCAATTTTGTTGAGCTGCCACGACGATTTGAAGCTGTTTCCTTCGCCATGCTTCGTGCGCGCAAATTCCTCACCCGCCTGGAAAAACGGCATTCCCTTGCAGGTCATCACAATGCCCGCCGCCAGACGGTTCATCGAAAGCGTCCGCTCATCCATCTTGCCAAAATCCGGCTCCGCATCCTCCTTCCGCTTCGGATCGGACAGTTTTAATTTATCCCACAGTGTATAATTATCATGTGCCGACACATACGGAATCAGCTGGCTCGCATTGCGCGGCTCGTAGGCTCCTTTTCCGTCCATCCAGCCATCTGTCGCAGAAAGTATTCCTGCGGAAAGACGCTCTTTTCCATTGACATAGCCTCCCTCTGCGGCAATAAAAACGCTTCCCTTGATCGAATCTCTCGTATCGTCGCAGAACATGGAAATGCCATCCATCAGCCTTCCGATATTCTGTTTATCCGACGGAAAATATCCCTCCTGCATTGCGCTTGCCGCTGCTTTCCACGGTTCACCGTAAACCAGAATCTCCTCGCCGCGCGGCATCCGGTTCAGAGCTGTGCGGATCGCATTCATGGTCTCCGTGTCATGCAGTGCCATCAGATCGAAGCGGAAACCGTCGATATGATATTCCTTCGCCCAGTAACAAACCGAGTGAACCATAAAGCGGCGGAACATCTCCCGCTCACTTGCCGTCTCGTTTCCACAGTCGGAGCCATTGGAAATCGTGCCATCCTCCCATTCACGGTAATAATAATAAGGAACTGTTTTCTGAAGCGGCGAATCGAGATTATACGTATGATTGTATACCACATCCATAATCACGCCGATGCCGGCTTTATGCAGTGCCTGAACCATTTCCTTCATTTCCCGGATACGTACCTCTCCGTGGAAAGGATCGGTTGCATAGGATCCCTCCGGCACATTGTACTGCACCGGGTCGTAGCCCCAGTTGAACGCTTCCGCATCGTCTTCCGGCACACTTCCGAAATCGAAAACAGGAAGCAGATGCACATGAGAAATGCCAAGCGACTTCAGATAATCGAGCCCTGTCGCATGAATTCCGTCTCCATTCAGCGTTGTGCCTTCTTCCGTAAATGCCAGAAACTTTCCACGGTGCTTATCCGAAATACCGGAATTCGGATCGCTTGAAAAATCCTTCACATGAAGCTCATACACACAGCGGTCCTCCGGCCGGATTTCCGGTCTTTTATCCTGCTCCCAGCCCACCGGGTCCGTCTCTGCAAGATTTACTACCATACTCCGCTCCGAATCAACACCGGAAGCCACGCCGTACGGATCGACCGTATCAAAAACGCCATCTGAGTGCAGAATGTGATACGTATAATACGTTCCATACCGCGCTCCCTGCAATGCACAACTCCAGACACCCTTTTCACCGCGCGTCATCGCAATCGAGGCTATTTTTCGGTCCCCGTGCTCCCGGCTGCTGCCACGTGAAAACAGCTCCAGCGAAACCTCCATTGCTGTCGGCGCCCAGAGCTTCCACTCTGTCACAAACTGTTCATCCTTTTTCGGCATCTGCCAGTTTCCATCACATTCCCTGCTCTTCTTCACCGAGACACCGAGGTCATCCCCTTCATACGTAAAGTTTTCCACAAATTCTTCCGATTCAAAAAAGCTTTTCCACTCCGCCGGCGTTCTTTTCACCACCGCATTCATCTTCTTTCCCTCTATTTCTTTGTAAACTCGCAGAATCTCTCCGACACTCCACGCCTGCGCATAGCAGCCCTTCGACATCACCGGCGCCGCACCATCATAAATCTCCGCCAGATGAAACAGGCATCCTTCCTGCATCCAGCTCGCAAGACGCTCCAGTCCGCGATGCACTTCCTGTTTTCCCTCCTTCGGGAAATAGTTCAGCACCGCGCGGAAATACGCCCCAAGTGGAAATCCCCAGACTGTCCCCTGATGATATGCCCTGTCACGCTCCGGCTGACTTCCGCCGATCCATGGATGAAACGCCGGATCCTCCATCTCCAATGACCGCAGTCCTGCTGTCGTATACAGCTTTTCTTTGACCTCCTGTAAGATCCGCTGCCCCTGCTTCTGACTCACCATCTGAAACGGAAGCGCCAGCACAAAGACCTGATTGCATCGAAACTGCTTCTCTTCATACGTGCCGTTCAGCACATCCTTCAGATATCCTTCCTCTTCCATCCAGAACTTTTCGAGGAAACTCTTCTTCACCTGCTCCGCAAGCTTCCCATACGCCGATCCATCCTTTCCGACAAATGGCGCCAGCTCTTCCAGAATCCTCAGACCATTATACCAGTACGCATTAATCTCCACCGGCTTCCCGTGACGCGGTGTCGGCAGCTCCTTGTCAATCCGCACATCCATCCACGTCACCTGCTCCAGACCGCCCCCGGCCATAATCAGCCCGTCACTGTCCATTTTAATATGGAAATCCGTTCCCTTCTGATACCAGAACACAATATCCTCCATCACCGGAAACGCCTCACGTACAAACTCCACATCTCCTGTCTCAAGGTAATACTCATACACCACATCCAGAAACAAAAGTGCCGCATCCACCGTATTATACATCGGAAGCGCATCCCCCTCCGGAAACAGGTTCGGCATCAGTCCTTCTTTTGTATATGCCATAAAAGTCCGAAGAATGCTCTTACACTCCTCATACTCCCCAATTGCCAGCGTGCATCCCGGAAGCGAAATCATCGTATCCCGCCCCCAGTCCGCAAAATAAGGAAAGCCAGCCATAATACTCTTCCCGCCTGTCGATGCCCGTTCCGTAATATACTGACTCGCACTCACCGCCAGCCGCTTTCCCACCGGATCAGAAATCCCGGACTTTTCCGCAATCGCCTCCTGCCGCTTTTCTTCCTCTTCTATCCACAGCGCAATCCTTTCCTCATCCCACTTATCCACATCATCCGCGAGACTATACACAACAAAAAAGACCTGCTCCCTGCCGTCTCCCGTCATCTCAAACCGAATCCGGTGATTCACGACAGCACTTCCGATGCCATCTCTTCCATCCCGTGCATCCTGCTCAAAAAACAAATCCCTCCAGACCTTCTCCTTCTCCATCTGAAGCTCCCCATTCGTTCCATAAGAAAGAATCACACCGTTGCTCGCAATACACTTCCGGTCCACCGCAAAATCCTGCCCCTCCTGCAGCTGCTCCCCCTTCGCCGCAAACCGCATCACCGGCCGAACCGAAAAACTCCCCTTCTTCCCACTTCTCACCCGATACCGGACAAGAACCGTATTCTCCCCCTGAACCATCCCAATCGTCTTCTCAATCTCAACCCCCTTCACCCGGTAAAACCATACCGGCAGACTCCCCATCTCAAATCCTTCCAGAAACCGAAACCCCTCCACATTCTGCGTCCGATTCACAAACTCCTGTGAAAACAGCTCCGTCTCCTCACCATCCACCTCCAACGTCTCCCAGACATTCGAAATCAGATGCTCCCGCACCGTAGGCGCCTTCAGCGCCCCCATCAACAGCGCCTGATCATTCCTCGCCGCATTCCCCATCACCGTCAGCGAACAATAACCTCCCAGTCCGTTCGTCAGCAAAAAACACTTCTTTTCTCCACTCCGGAAATCCATCCACTCCGAAGCATTCAGTCGAATCCTATCCATACCGCAAAACCTCCAAATTTTACACAATATGTTCCCGGAACTTTTCTGTTCTCATAAATCAATCACAAAAAACTCCGGAAATATTTTTTTCATTCTATCTCCAAACTTCGCACCAGTCAATAAACTCACGCCGATCTGCCCTCCGGACAGATCCAGCCTATCCTCCCGTCCTCCAACACACTCTCCCCTTCCACACACAACAATTTCACGCCGATCTGCCCTCCGGGCAGATCCGTCCCTCCCCCCCACACACAAATAGAGCAGCCGACCCCTCATCGGCTACTCCACACATCATCCTTTGACGGCTCCTGAAAGCCCATCTGTATAATATCTCTGCATTACAACAAACAAAATCGCAATCGGCACCGAAATGCAAACCGCTCCCGCCGCAAAGCAAGTATACCAGCTGTCGATATACTCCTTCTCCAGCATCTTCCACAGACCCAGTGCAACCGTATAATACTTCGCATTCGCTCTGCAGATAACCTTTGCGAAAATAAAGTCCAGCCACGGTCCCAGAAATGCACTCAAAGTCGTGTACACAATAATCGGCTTACTCAGTGGAATTGTCACCTTCGTAAATACCTGGAATCTCGTTGCTCCATCCAGATAAGCCGCCTCATCCAGTGCCTTCGGAACCGTATCAAAAAATCCCTTTGCAAGCAGGAATCCCGCTCCGGAACCGCCCGAGTACACCAGAATCAATGCCACACGGATCATCGATCCCTCCGAAAGGCCAACTGCCTTTAAAATATAGTAGACAGCAACCATCGACATAAATGCCGGGAACAGACCTAAGATCATCGCGATGTTCATGTAAGTCTTACGGATTTTAAACCGCATTCTCGACATGCAGTAAGAAACCGAAAGCACAAATATTGTAGAAATCAGACAACTGAACACCGCAATGATAAATGTGTTCTTAAATATCTGCGGAAAGTCTAACACCTGCGTATCTGTAAACAGACGCACATAATTATGAAGCGTATATCCCTTTGGGAAAAAGCTGGTAACATAAGATCCTTTCTGTGTACTGAAGCTTAAGAGTGCAATCCACAGAACCGGAATCACCCACACAATCGCAAGCAGTGCCAGAACCACATGTACAACCACATCGGAAATCATTCCGCGCGCTTTCATGGAGTGTGTTTTTTTCTCTTTGTTATTCATTATTGGAATCCCTCCTCGTTCTTGTAAGAACCAGTATTCCGGTACGTGATCAGTGAAACCACAGCCAGAATGACAAAGGTAAGAATACCGACAACCGCACCAACGTTAAAGTACTGTAAGTCAACCGTCAGCTTGTACAGCCAGGTAACCAGAAGGTCCGTCTTTCCGGCGGTTGCTCCGACCGGAACCGGTGCTCCTGCAGTCAGCAGATAAATAACGTTGAAGTTGTTGATATTACCCGTAAACGTTGTAATCAGATACGGAGTCGTGACAAACAGCATATACGGCAGCGTAATTTTAAAGAAAATTGTCACAGGGCCTGCGCCGTCCACACGGGCTGCCTCGTAAAGCTCACCCGGAATGTTCTGTAAGATACCGGTAACCTGCATCATGGTAAACGGAATACCAACCCAGAGGTTGATGATAACAACCGTCGCTCTCGCCCAGGTCGCATTTGTCAGGAACGGAAGCGGACTGCTGATCAGCCCGGCCTGAATCAAAAGATTGTTGACCAGGCCGTTGTCCTTTAACATCGTACGCATCAGAAGAAGAGAAACGAACTGCGGAATTGCAGCGGAGAGCATAAAGCAGAATCTCCAGAATCCCTTGATGCGGGTCGTTTTACGGTTGATGACAATCGCAAGAATCATACCAAAAATATAGTTCAGGAAGGTAGCGAGCACAGCCCAGATCAGTGTCCATCCAAGAACAGACCAGAATGTCTTGCCGATCGAGTTGCCCATGCCAAGAACCGTACTGAAATTTTTCAGTCCAACCCAGTGGAAAATCGTCAGATGATCGCCGACTTTACTGTAGCTGGTGAAAGCCATACAGATCATAAAGACCAGTGGAAGGATTGTGAAAATCACAATACCAAGAATCGGAAGTGTCAGCAGGGTCCAGTGCAGTCTCTTGTCAACGAGTGCTTCCAGATCCTCTTTGATGGTGTTGATATGTTTCCCTTCCTTTGCACGGCACTCTACCTCGTAAGCGCTCTTCATATTGACACGCCAGATCATAAAGAAGAGAACCGTAATAAAAATCGTTGCCACTCCGTAGAGCAGGAACAGAATTGTCATATCGCCGCCGGTATATTCATAAATACCCTTGGCCTCGTTCCACACCTCTTCCTGCGCACGGCCGCCCAGGGTGATGAGATGATAGAGATTGTTGATACCGCCCTCGATCATAAACAGGAGATACGCAATTTCTACTGCCAGAAATAAAATACCCTTTACGATCTGTTTGTGAGCCAGATTTCCCAGTCCCATGACAAGCATGGAAAGTTTCGTGACCGCATCGCCCTTTGTGATGGCTTTTGTCACCGGATAGGGAGTCTCAAACTCTTTGGCGCGTTTTTTCAATGATGCCATAATCTATCCTTTCCGAAAGACAGGCATTGTCAATCCTGGTGTCTGACAATGCCTGCGGTTTCAATCCTGTTGATTTTCGAACGCTTCAGAGCCGGTTTTACTTACTCGACTGCAGAAGTATTCATGCTTGTGTTCAGTTTCTCTGTCATTTCTGCAGCGTTATCATGGGTAACTTCACCGTTGACCAGAGATTTACCAAAATTCTCTGCCGGAGTCCAGTAGTTGCTCATATTCTTAACGAACGGCTGGATGATAGAAGTATTGTTGAAGGTATCGTTCTGAGCAGTTACCAGTGCATCGTCTGTGATCTGGGAAAGCAGCTCTTCGTTACACGGAACTACGTTTCTCATTTCATAGTGTGCTTTCTGAGCATCTGCGCTTCCGAGATATCTTGCAAGAGCAACTGCAACCTGCGGATATTCACAGTTCGGATTCACACCGATTGCTTTAGAGCCGGAGAAGGATTTCATCTGTTTCTCCTCGCCGTTGATGGTGATGGTCGGAAGCTGTACAACACCGTAATTATCACCGAGTGCCTCTTTAACTGCGGATGCATCCCAGGAACCGGAGAACATTGCTTTTACAGAACCGTCACGCAGACCGGAAAGACCGGATCCGTCTGCATCAGATACGAAGTTCGGATTGTTTACCAGGTCAACCAGGTAATCGGTTACTGCTTTTGCTTTGTCGCCTTCGAAGTCAACGCCTGCTGCCTCGTCTGTTCCGTCCTCACCGAACAGCGTACAGCCGTTTGCTACGTAGAAGGAAGCAATGTACCAGGAGTTTGTAATCGGGAAGGAAATCTTGTCTTTTGCGATCATGGTATCCAGGTTTTTCACTTCATCCTCAGTGAATGCAGATTTATCATAGTACATAAACCAGGTGTTTGTGGTGAATGGTACACCGTAGATATCGCCGTCAACGGATACGGAATCTACAATTGCCTGAGAGTTGTTCTCTTTTACCTCCTCAACTGTCTGTCCGCCGAGTTTTGAAATTCCGTTTGCAGCGATCAGGGATGTCAGGTTGTCGTTTGCAAACATGTAAACATCTGCTGCTCCTTCAACGTCCTGTGTTACGGTATCTTTTGCATCGCTCTCTGCGCATACACCGTAATCAAAGGTAATGTGCCAGGATGGATGCTCCTCTGCAAACTGATTGCACATGGTCTGCAGCCACTCACCGCTGTCGCTTGCCTGATCCTCTGACGGAGACCATACGGTAAGGGTTGTGGTAATTTCCTCTTCCTCTGCTGCGTTGGAAGCAGATGCGCTTGTGATTCCTGCCTCGGATGTGCTCTTGGAATCGTTTCCGGAAGCGGCATTTGAAGAACCGCTGTCGCTGTTTCCGCATCCTGCCAGCATGCCAACTGCAAGTGCTGCGGTCATCATAATAGATACTACTTTCTTTTTCATATTGAAAATCCTCCTTATATGATTTTTCTTTCTGGAACGTCTGCTGTCATATCGCATTTGCTGCTTGGTATCTCTCGTTCTTGTTGATTTTATTATAGCAGTTGGCGGATTTTTCTGAAATATCAAGAATCTATGATCTATGTTGGATTTCTACGTTACATTTCTACACCGGAGCGTATCCGGAAAATCATTTCCGCAATCTGCAGAATTCTTTTCCGCAGCAGAAAAAGAGGCAGCGCACCGTTTTTCCGGTGCGTCCTGCCTCCTCTTCTGTTTTTTATTCTGTTTTTTCTTCTGTTTTTTCTTCCGCCTTCTGATCTTCCTGTGAACTCAGGCTTTTCCTTTCCTGAATCATCTCCTGAATGATTTCATCTCCGCCTTCCTCCTGCCACTCTTTTACAAAATCATCAAAAGAAGAAAGCTCAGACTCGCCCCGGATAATTTTTAAAAAGGTCTCCGACTCCAGTTCTTTTAAGGTGTAACGATATGCTTCTGTGGTCTTCGTCCGGGTCGGATAAATCGTATTCACTCTTTGAATCTTTTCGTCGCTCAAAAGCGAGCAGGCTTTGATACGGGATAAATAAGCGCTCCACTCCTCCGCACTCGCTGTTTTCGGGTTCTCCAGATAGGCGCGGCATACCTTTTCGAACGATCTTTCCAGAATCTCCAGCTCATCCTCCGATTTTTCCCCGTTCAGTGCCGCCTGCAGATTTTCGTAACAGATCGTCAGTGCCTGATTATAGTCGAGATTGATTGCTAAGGGGCGTGCCGTCGGATCGATATTTCCCGTATAATATTGCTGAAATTCTCCCCTTGGATCATCGTAGGAATAGCGCATATAATCAAACATCACCGACAGGATCTTCGGCACAATCTCCGGATATTCATACCCTTTTCGCACTACCACATAATTTCCGGTCAGCTTTTCGTTGCAGTACCGCACACTTCCATCCTTCCCGGTCCGAATCAGAAACGGCTGCCAGTCGGCCTCCGGATCCGTCTCATGACAGCGCCAGAGCGGGTTGTTCGGTGCCCACCACGGTGCGAAGAAAATGCCGCAGCGTCCCTGGGCAATGAGATCGGCAATGTCATCCTGTGTGCGGATCAAAAAGTCCCGGTCAAGGACGCCCTCCTGGTACCAGTCTGCCAACATGCCAAGTGCGTCTTTTACATTGGGCTGAACGGAACCATAAACCGGCATTCCTTCCGCATCCGTCAGCCATCTTCCCGGATATGCACCAAATGAGGCAAAAATAAGATTCATGCCGTATTCCGAAGAAATGCCCGTGCCGCCGTACAGAGTTGTGCTGACTGCAAGACCGATGTTACCCATCTCCTGGTTTGCCGGATTCTCCTCTGCAAACGTCAACGCAATATGTTTCACATCATCGATCGTTTCCGGTACGGAAAGTCCCAGTTTTTCCATCCAGTCCTTCCGCACCCATAGAAGATTCGGACCGTCCGAAATGTTGGTTTCCGGGAATGCCATCAGCTTTCCGTCAAAGGTACAGCCCTGCAGAATCTCCTCACCGTAGCTTGCATAAATATCCTTGATACGGTCGCTGGCACAATTTGCATAAACCTCTGTAAGATCGGCAAGCTGATCGTTTTTCTGCATGGCATTCATCGTTTTCTGATCCACAACCATGATATCGGCAATGTTTCCTGTTGCAATCATGGTAGAAATGCCAACGTTATAGGTATCACCGTAGTTTTCATAAACATCCTCGTTCTGTACATTAATGATTTCGCGGATCAGGCGTGTATAGGCATTGTCCTCATAGGTTTCTCCCTCCGGGAGATTGGAATTATTCACACCCGTCATTTTTGCCAGCGTGTACGTGATGGTTTCCGGGTAACGTCCGTACGGCGTTGTTTTCGCTTCCGTAAGAGCCGCAGCCTCATTTCCGGCAGCATCGGAAACAGAATCATTCCCTGCTGCGCCACTTTCTCCGCAGCCACCCAGAATCGTTCCCGCTGCCAGCAATACAGCGAGGCCTGCCGCAATTTTTTTTTGCATCATGCCTGTACCTCCCTTTCCACACCCGGAATCCGTACCGTCACTTTCGTTCCCTTTCCCGGCTCACTCTCAATCGAAAGACCATACGCTTCTCCGTATTCGAGCTGAATCCTGGAATTGACATTCCGCACACCGTAGCCGCTGCTCTTCTCCGTCAGAATGGTCTGTGCTTTTTCCTGTTCCATGCCAACGCCATTATCCGCCACGGAAAGCACCACACAGTCTCCGTCGCGCCGTCCGCTGATTGTGATCACGCCTGGCTCACTGCCGCGCCGCCGGTCAATTCCATGCGCAATCGCATTTTCGGCAAGCGGCTGCAGAATCAGGTTCAGTGTACGGTAATCCAGAATATCCTCCGCCACATCCATTTTGACCGTAAAGCTGTAGTCGTGAAACATTTCCTGAATCTGCAGATACGAACGCACATTGTCGATCTCCTCGCGGATGGACATCGTATTTTTGCCTTTGTTCAGAGAAGTCCGGTAGTACCGCGAAAGCGCCAGCGTCGCCTTGCTGATATCATCCGAACCGATTTCCAGCGCTTTCCAGTTGATCAGCGACAGGGAATTATACAGAAAATGCGGGTTAATCTGTGCGCGGAGCGCCGTCATCTCATACTGCTTCTGGCGGATGCGGCTCTCATAGACTTCCTGAATCAGCTGACGGATACGCGACAGCATCTGATTAAAGCCACGCGTCAGATCACCGATTTCATCTCTTTCCGTAGAAACCATTTCCACTTCCAGGTTTCCTTCCTCTACCTCGGCCATCGTCTTTTTCAGCTTTTCAAGGCGGTGCGCCATATTTCCGGAGAATCTCATAATCACGACCGCAGAGAAAAGGACGCAGCCTGCCCACATCAGAAGAACTATCAGAAGAATCGGCTGCATCGGACTGATGATGCCTTTTTTCGGCAGATAGCACGCGGCATGCCATCCATTCTGCTCAATCTCCTTTTCCAGGAGAATGTAGTTCGCTGTATTCTGCTTCTCTTTTTTTTGTATCTTCTGAAAGTCTGAAAATTCCATCTGGTATTTCGCATTCCTGGTCATCTTCTGATTTTCATACAGCACTTCTTTGTCCTCATTGTAGACGAAAACACCGTAATCCTCATTGACTGCAAGCTCCATGGAGCCAAAAATCTTACTGTAGTCCATGGAAATGTATAAAAAACCGCCTTTTCCGTCATCAATCAGCGGCATAGACCGCACCAGCGTCACCGTTCCCTGATCCATATCGGCATACCAGTGAACATCATTGTCTGCCGGTGCTGTCCATTCATCATTTTCCATTTCCCGCGCCGGACGCAGATACGTGCCGTGCGGAATGACGAAATCACGCACATAGACCGTAGACTGTCGGATTTCCGGGTAAAAATAACTTAAGGAATCCATCATCGGATCAAACTCTTTCACCATGCGCTCGTATGCTTCGAAGCTGTTTTTGTCTTCTGCCTTTACAATCTGAACAATTGTCTGGTCGAATGCCAGATAGTCCGACATACTCTGGTGCAGCGCAAGCTCCGTATTCACATCGTCCACTGCCTGATCAAAGGTGGTTTGCAGATTTTTGATCTCACGCTCGACAAGTACACGACGCATCTGGGTGTAAAACATTGTGAACATCAGGCACATTGGGAAAAGTCCTGTGAGAACGTAAGCCACGATAAGCTTCCGGTGTACCTTCATATCTGAAAATGCTTTTTTTATTCTAGCGGCAAATGATGTCATCTTACTCCCCCTGATCCCGGTATTTCTGCGGGCTGATTCCAAAATACTCGCGGAAGCTCTGACAGAAATAGGACACATTCACAAAACCGCATTTTTCACAGATTATACCGATTTTCTCATTCGTATTTTCAAGCATCTCCCGCGCACGCTCCATGCGGAAACCTTTTAAGTAGCGGCTCAGGTTTTCTCCTGTATTTTTCTTGAAAATGCTGCTCAGGTAATTCGGTGTCATGCCGACCTCGCGCGCAAGCTGGTCGACGCCCATGCCGCTGTCAGAATAGTTCTCACGGATATACTGTTTGATCTGCTCGACTTCTCTGCGTTTCGCAACACCACCGTCTGCGCGGAAGACCGTTTCAAGCCGTTCAATACCCATACGGACTGCCTGAATCACACCGACCATGTTGCTGCTGTGATACAGGGCGTCAATCTCACGGTCCAGCTCCCGCTCATCTTTTCTCTCGAGATTGTCGTAAATCTCTTTCAATAAGTTGGAAAACATAAATTTGATATAAATCTGAGAAAAAATCGTCTGATGCTCATACTTCTCGCAGAACTGGTCAAAGTGTTCACGCAGGCTCTCCAGATCCTTCATGCGAATGTCCTGCTGGATCTGGCGGATCAGGATTTCAGCATCAATCTGCACCAGCACCTCGGACTGCTCCTCCTGAAAGGGAAGAAAAACATGGTTTCCCGTGTGATAAAAGCGACGCTCCATGAGCTGCTCCGTCTGTGCAAATGCATCGTAAAGCTCAACGTCCGGCGTGATCTCACCCGACACGGCCAGAAAGCATTCCTGGTCCCACATTTCACGAATATAATGGTACAGCTTCCGTCCGAACGCTTCCCAGCCGCCATCCGGCTCCTCGCTAAAAAACAGGATGGACTGCTGTGGGTTCAGGTTCAGATAGTGAAACGGCATCTGCAAATCGCTCTGCATCTTTTCAATCTGTTCGCTGTTTACCTGTTCAAAATAGTTGTTGGCACACTCCAGCAGTACCATACGGCAAAAATCCCGGACAAAGCTCATATCGAGAAGCGTCTGTGTTTTCTCCTGCATTGCGCTGCGGCTCTGACCATTGACCATCAGATACAGCAGATGCTCCCGCAGAAACTCCATACTTTCGTCCTTCCGTTTTTCCTCACGCTCACTCTTTGCAAGCTTTTCCGTGATTTCACCAACCACCTTTTCAAATTCTTCCGGGTTGACCGGTTTTAAAATATAGGCGAAAACACCGTAGGAAATTGCCTTTTTTGCGTAGGAAAACTCATCATACCCGCTGAAAATCACCGTTTCCGTCCCCGGATACGCCTCATGAATCCGGGAAAGAAGCTCAATTCCATCCATGAACGGCATATTGATGTCGGTCAGCAGTACGTCAATTTTCTCTTTTTCAAACACCTCCAGCGCTTCCTCTCCATTGGAGGCCTCCAGAATATTCTCCCGGATATTCATCCGCGAAAGCAGCATCCGAATGCCCTTTCGCTCTATCATTTCATCATCTACAATCAGATATGTGTACATGCATCGATCCTCTTTCTAAGCAGCCTGCCTAAAGCGGCGCATACTGGTTTTATTATACCATTCCCGCGGCAGAATTGCATAGCATTTACCGCTCAAAACCGTTACCGGAAACGCAAAACCAGAGCCGGTGAAAACATTCTCATCCGACTCTGGTTTTTCTATTACATGATTTCAGGACACCACTCATCCTGTCCCGAATCAGGCCTTCGTCCTGTATAAGCCCAGAAAAATAACGCGCTCTTCCGATGTATCCGTGTCCGGGAAAGACAGGATCAGACTGTTTTTCTGCTCATCTTCCCACCTTGTCGTCTTTCCCTCAAGAATCTGATTCTCTCCCACCAGCAAATCTTCAAGTAATTCTGCCGCCTGATGAGCCAGCGTCTGCAGTACCGTTTGAAATTCAGATTCCGGAACCGTTATGGCATATTCCACAGATACCAGTTGATCATTCTGAAAAGAAAAGATTTCCTGAATATCATCCGACAGACTGGAAATGCTGATCGAATGAATGATTCGCGGATACGCTTCTCCTAACGTGGTATCAACATCATCTTCCGAAAGCTGCGTCTTCTGCAAAACATCTTCCATAGACATATCAAATTTCACATTCCCGGGCGACAGGGTGGAATGGCTGAAATCAACGGCATACAGAAAGATGTTGCTGTTATTTTGGGAACTCTGTGAGGAACATGCAGCTAAAAAACAACAGCAAATCCCCAAAAAGATCCTGCAAATTACCGTTGAAGTAAAACGAATATTACGATTTTCAATATTCATAATACCTCCTCTCCCTTTTACTTCTGATATTCCTCAATTCTGCAAACATGTTCTTTTGTCTTTTTATTATAATTAATTCCTACCAGAAGCAAGTTTCCCTGATATTCTTCCAGACTTCTGCAATATTCTTTGTCCTTAATCTGCGCAAGCGCACCCTCTGCTGTTTTGTCCCATTTCAGTTCTACAACCAGCGCCGGTTTGTCCTGGTATCTTTTTCTTGGTACGAAAACAAGATCCGCAAACCCTTTTCCCCCAGGCAGTTCACGGTAAACCGTGTAAAAATTCCGTGCTGCATACAGCGCCAGTGAAATCGTATAGCTCAACGCATTTTCATCATTGTACTGAAGCTGTGACGTTTCAAAATGTGCCAGCCGAATTCCCTCTGCTACCTGTGTTTCCTGTTTTTCCCACACAGCCTGCAGAAGATCTGCGGAATTTTTCAGTGCCTTTGAAATATCTCCCCATTGGGAAACGGTTACCGCACTGGCATATTCTGACTGTACCTCGGCATTCGGAATAAAAACATATTTATTCTGTTCCTCATAACCAAGATATCCAAGATGAATCAGCAGTGTCAGCACATCATCCTCTGTCCGGAAAGTTGTCATATCATTCGTAAAACTGCCCGTGTTCACCGGAATCTTTTTCCCTGCCATCATCTGCAGTACGTCATCCCGCAGGCCGTCAAAATTCAGATCAATATACCACTGTAGTGCTTCAAATGTTTCTGTCTGATTCCAGTAATTGCCGATTTTCCGGAATCGCATGGCATTGACAACCGAACGCGGGCTGTAAACCGAACTTTCTCCCGGGAACGAATAGCCGTCATACCAGTTTTTAATTTCTGCCAGATCCATCTGATACCGGCCGCAGAGTTCTTCTACTTCCTGCTCCGTAAATCCTACATATTCTGCGAGCGGCCCTGGATCAAGCATTGTAAATTCATCAAACATATTCAGTGCAGAATGGGTTCCATATTTTTTGATCGGCAGAATACCCGTCAGATAGGCAAGTGCTACGTAAACCTTATCTTTCAGAAAATCCCGCAGGAAATCAAGATACTCTTCCTGTGCTTTTTTATCCTGCTGATATTCCCGGAAAACACAGTCCCATTCATCAATGATAATGATAAACGACTGTTTTGTTGCCGCATAAATATCCTGCAGCGATTCTACCAGATCCGTATCGTCAAAGTAGTCCACGTCCGGATAACTGTTTTTCAGTTCCCGCAGCAGCATTCTTCGAACACGGTCAATCACCTGGCCAATTTCCTTGCTCCGGCTCAGAAATTCCTGCATATTCAAAAAAATCGTAGGATATTGATTTAAGTGCTGTGCAAATACAGCATTTTGAGAAATTTTCAATCCAGAAAAAAGTTCTCTGGAATCGCATTCCTTCCCATAATAAGCCGTCAGCATATCCGCCGTCATAGATTTTCCAAAGCGCCGCGGACGGCTGACACAGACATATCTCTGCACAGTATTAATCACCTGATTGGTATACTCGATCAGCCCTGTTTTATCCACATAAATTTCGGACTGAACCGCTTTTGCAAATTTTTCATTTCCCGGATTCAGATAACTTCCCATATTCCACCTGCG
>ERZ791899.1654-NODE-1654-length-16910-cov-7.005280_pt1 | contig 16910 bp, 16 predicted proteins | sample MGYA00510151_ERZ791899 | MGnify/ENA primary metagenome ERZ791899 (study PRJEB30046, sample SAMN00792118) | human gut metagenome | study: EMG produced TPA metagenomics assembly of the A metagenome-wide association study of gut microbiota in type 2...
ATATGATTCATTGATAATAAAAGAAATAATAGATTAATATGGCATTGCAATGTGGAATAATGGTAATGCCATATTCAAAATAATAAAAGAGTAACAAAAGAATATAAATACACTATATATCAATATATTACATTCATTTGTCATTTTCTATTGTTACTTCATTTTTCCCTTCCTTACCCTTGTTTTTTGTTACTTCTGTTACTCGTTTGTTACTCAAAAACAAAAATATTTTCTATCTTTGCTACTGTATCAAACAAGAATTAACCATGAGCAAAGAAGTGAAAATAAAAGAGCCAATCCGTATCAGAACCAAGAAACTGAACAATGGAAATGAATCTATTTACTTGGACATCTATGTAGATGGAAAAAGAAACTATGAATTTCTAAAACTCTATCTTGTTCCAGAAAAAGACCGTGCAACCAAGAACCGTAATGCAGAAACCATGAAATTGGCAAATGCCATCAAAGCGCAAAAAATCGTTGAGATACAAAATAACCGCTATGGCTTCAGCAACAGTAAAAATAAGTCAAACATCAAGTTGATTGACTATATCCAGTACATAGCTGATAAAGATGTAGAAAAGACAGGCAGAAAGGTCACCTCTAATACCCTTATCCATCATTTGAAGCGATACGATAAGACAGGAGTTACATTTAAACAACTTGATAAGGAATACATTATTGGTTTTGTCGAATATCTAAAAACAGCTAAACAGCAACATTGTAAGAAAGAAAAATATGTAAGCCCAAATACACGTGCCCACTACTACAAGATGCTTCGTTATTGCATCAATTATGCTGTAACAGAAGATATTTTACCTGCTAATCCTATGGATAAAATAAAATTGGAAGATAAGCCAAAGCAAGTACAAGCCAAGCGAGAATTTCTCACCATAGACGAATTGAAAATTTTGATAAAAACAGATTTCCGCAATAACACGGTAAAACGAGCTTTCCTCTTCTGCTGTTTTTGTGGTATTCGCCATTGCGATGTAGCCGCCTTAACATGGGGTGACTTAAAGGAAGATAATGAAGGAAAATATACCCTCAATATGGTACAGCAAAAAACTAAAATAGCAATTTCAATACCACTAAGTGGTGAAGCTGTAAAGCAACTGCCTCCTAAAGGCAATGCAAAGTCCACAGACAAAGTTTTCGCTGATTTAATATCATTGGGCAGAACAAACGAAATATTGCCCAAATGGGCAGAAAGTGCAGGAATAGACAAACATCTTACATTCCATGTATCAAGACATACCCATGCAACCATGATGATTACACTTGGAGCAGATTTATATACTGTATCAAAATTACTTGGGCATACAAATATTCAAGTTACGCAAATATATGCTAAGATTGTGGATGAAAGCAAGAAGAAAGCTATTGACCTGATACCCAACTTCACAGATTAGCTAACAATCAAAATAAAAAAAGTAAAATTAGAACCACATAAAAAAGATTTTGTTACTTTTGTAATAGTATAGAATCTATTCAAAAAGAATATATGGAACAATTAAGTCACATATTTTCCATAGGACATGGAAGCAAAGATATCAAAGAGCTTATATTGGAACTACAAAGTTTCGATATTGAGTTTCTTGTTGATATACGCTCTAAACCATATTCTAAATTTTATACTCATTTTAACCAAGGCTTCCTCAAATACTCTGTAGAAGAATACCACATTAAGTATGGATATATGGGAGATTTATTAGGGGGATTACCTTTAGATAGAACGTGTTATACTGATGGTAAAGTCGATTATAACAAGCTAAAAAACAGAGAGTTCTTCATCGAAGGATTAAAAAGATTACAAAATGCAAATAGTAAAGGATTTAATGTTTGCATTTTATGCAGTGAAAGCAATCCCAAAGAATGCCATAGAGCAAAACTCATTGGAGTTGAACTACAAAAAATGGGAATTGAATTAAGACATATCATTGGTATTGAGAAAGAGAAAACACAAAACCAAGTAATTTTCGAACTAACTAATGGCGATGGTCTTAATACCATATTTGGCGAAGAACATTTCACATCAAGAAAAAAATACATCTAATAAAATATGGAATTCTACACAATTGGGGTATATGGCTCCACAGAACAATCTTTCTTTACAAAGCTAAAAGAAAATGGAATAGATACATTTTGCGATATTCGACAACGGAGAGGAGTTAGAGGTAAAAAATACGCATATGTAAATAGTACCTATTTACAAAACAAATTAAAAGAATATGGAATTAAATATTTATATATAAGCCAATTATCTCCAACTACTGAAATTCGAGAGCTACAAAAAGAAATAGATAAGAAGAATGGAATATCGAAATCTGCTCGGATAGAAATCGGAAAAGTATTTGAAATTGAGTATAAGAATAAAATATTATCACAGTTTGATTTTGACAAATTAATACATACATTAAAAGAAAACAATTCTCAGAAAATAGCTCTATTCTGCGTTGAAGAACATCCTGAAGCATGTCATCGTTCCATAGTAGCAAAAGCTTTACACCTTAAATACAATAATTTCATTAAACACCTATAAAATGAAAGTTCTAATAGTATCAAAAACACACATGAATACAGGAGTATGCGTTGGAGGCATAACTTTTGATGGAAGATTTGTACGATTGCTTGATAATAATGGTCACAATCAATCTGACGATTGTCCATTTAAAATCAACGAGGCTTATGATATTACATTCATAGAAAAACAAAATCCGACCCCACCCCATATCGAAGACATTTTAGTACAAAGTTCTAAATATGTAGGACGACTTAAAGATGACATAAGCATGATTGACTTTATAACAAAAAGAAATGTCAATATATGCAGAGGTAATATTGATAATTTATTTGATAAGGCTCTAAAATTTACAACTAATGGAAGTGGATACATAAATTCTTCAAAAATTCCACAAAACAGTGTTTCTTTTTGGATTGCCGATAAAGACCTAATAAAAAGTATAGATTCTAAAGGAAAAGTTCGGTATAAATATCAAACCGATGATCCTTGGAGTTCTGAGATACAAATTAAATATGTAGGGCTACAACCTACAGAAGACATAATTCCCAAAGGAACATTATTACGTGTTTCTCTTGCACGATGGTGGTCACCAAATGATGTTGAAGTTGAAAACAGGTGTTATTTACAATTATCAGGTTGGTACAAATAATAACATAAACTGGCGAAAAACAGAAAAACATTTCTCTTTTCGCCAGCACCTATTTTGCTGCTGTTCATACAAATGAGTTTAGTTTGTTTTGAACATATAGACAAAGGAATAGACTAAACCTAATCAGTAAATCTATTCTATAAATATACAAAAAATCAAATCGTGAATTATATTAGATTTACCTTTTGTATATTTTAGCTAAATAAAGGATTTACAATTTAAATCCTTTACTCCTTTTCTGTTCCTGTTTTGACTGTATGTTCTGATGTTGTTTGTTAAACTGCTCTTTGAACCATTCGGAAATCGGTTGTCTGTTAATGCTTAGAACCAACTTCGTATTATCTGTCGGATTCTTAACTACTTGGAAACCGGTCTTTTCCGTTGCAAATTTTCGTCTATATTCCTCCGAGTACAAATTTCCACTGCACACAATCGGCTCGCCTTTTACAAGTTTGTTTGTCAATTCCTGATTGAAACCGACAAGGCGGCATAGCTTTTCAATGCGGAGTAACTCCATGAAGTATGGAAACCATTTGCACGCCTTCTCAATGATACGGTTAAGACGTGAAATTTCCTTGTCCCTCTCGTTCAGTATTTCAATGTGCTTCGCCTGTACTTCTGTCAATTCCTTACGGTGTTGTTTCTGCTGCTCCCGCATCATGGTTTGCAGCCTTTCTATGCTCTCGTCACGGCTGGTAACTTCTTCATACAGTTGCCTGTTCTCCTGTTTAAGCTCCTTGATTTCCCCACTACCCAAAAGAGAACCCACCTTTGCAATAAGAGCGGCTTTTGCTTCGGTCTTGACCGCTTCAAGTTTCTGCGTTCCTATTTCTTTCTTAACCTGTTTTAACCGCTTCTCCGCTTCCTCCCTTTCCTCTTGGAGTTGTTGCACGCCCGTTTCCAGTTCGCCCGCCTGCCGCTTCAAATCACGGTAATACTGGGCTGTGGTGACGTGCCTTGCTTCCGAACCACGCACGCCACGTTGCAAACCGTATTTATCCATGATTTTGGCGTAGTCGTCATGGTAGCCTATCAACTTGTCACGGTTCAATACATCATCAGCACATAGCCGGACTGCATCCGTTTTCTTTCGGTAGGAACGCTTACCCTCCGTTTGCTTCTGTTTTGCTTTCCTGCGCTCTCCTGTTACTATCGGTACGATGGTAGCATGTATGTGAGGTGTGGTTTCGTCCATATGCAGAACTGCAGAAACGGTATTCTCCCGTCCGAAAGTCTTGTGCAACCATTCCATACTGTCGTTGCACCATTCGTCCATACGCCCATCTTGCTGTATCTTCATCATATCCTCGTGTGTTCCCGACATCATAACACGGATAGCCCTTACTTGGTCGGGTGTAATCTTCCGTTTGATGCCTGCCGACTTGATGCGATGCGCTATCGCTTCATCACGTACCGTCACACCTTCGGGAAGTTCCACCAGTTCCCGATTAAGATGTGTACGTGTAGGATCCACATTCGGAGCTATCACTCTGCGCTCGATATGGTCGGACATACGAGCGTCAGATGCTCCCTTTGCTTTCTTGAAATCAAGGGTGAAATATCCCATGTTGTAATCTGTTTTTCGTTAGACAATTCCGTTTGCCTTACACATTCGCCGCATGGCTCACGGGGTTTCAAAAGGGGCGATGCCCCTTTGCTCGATAGGGCGTTTTTAGCGGTGCTTGCACTGCGTGAAGAAAACGCCCTATTGAGCTATGGCTTTTACTTACTCAAAAGCCTGTGGAAAGCGTGCGGTAACTACATTCTGAACCCTCTGCTTTTCTTTTTGGCTGGTTGTTGTTCCTGCCTGTCGGTTTGTTTGACCGTCTGTGATTGCTTGGTCTGCTGTGTCAAGTCTGCCGACTGCATCAACCGTTTCCCACACAAATAATCATTCAAATCTTTATAGCCACTATAAATGCGTGAGGAATCACGGACACGGAAACTGTACTCTTTATAAAGTTCCTGTACGGCTCTTATCCCTGCCGTATCATTGTCGAAAAAACAATGTATTTTCTCATAATTCCCCAACGGGTACAAGGCTTTGGAAAGATTGGAAACAGAGTTCAGAATAAGATAGTCCTGCTTGTCAAAGTCGGGATAATCAGGACAATTTTTCTGTCGCAAGGTCAGAAAAGAAAGATAGTCCATAAACCCCTCGAACACATAGCAGGTTTCTTTAGGTTCTCCAGCCTGACGTATATGGGTGATGTCTTTAGGAGCTATGCAGCCCTTAAAATATTTATTGCGTACCTCGTAACCTCCCGATGCGTTAGGGAAGCCGATGGCAAAGTTCCATTTACCGTTAAGCGAGAAACGGACTTCCATACATTCTTTTTTCGCAAGTGCTGTATTTATGCCTCTATCCTGCAAGTATGCAAACAAGGCAGGAGAGGAAAGCGGTACTGTTTCCAAATGTTGGAAACTCGGTTGCGTTGATGACTGCTGGCGAAAGGAAAAAGAAACGGGACGGATAGAGGGGCTTTGCTCCGCTATACGGTCTAAAAGGTAGGGTAAACTGTCGGATGCGTAAAGCTCCTGTGCCAATGCAAGGATGTTGCCGCCTTTTCCTGTTCCAAAGTCATACCACAAATTGCGGTCTGTATTCACTTTGAAAGAAGGCTCTTGTTCCTCTCTCAAGGGTGATTTGTACCAAAGACTATTGCCCTGTTGCTTTATCGGGTTATAGCCTAAACTGTGCAGATAGTCTGTCAACTTTATATTTTTGGATTCTTCGATTGTCATAATCTGAATGTATTGGTGAATGAATAATTGAATCAGTTCCGTTTAGTCCGCTATATATACACCCAAACTGTACTAAACTTATCTTGTACTTAATCGTACAATGAAAAGAAGTCCATTTCTTCTATATATACCACACGGACTAAACCAACCTTGCTTTTAGTAGTGGAAATCAGAATTGAACTTGTAGCCTTTCCCCTCTTTTATTATCATGCGCTTGTTTACAAGGAATTTGTTCAAGTCCACGAGAATATTGCGCCCACGTTCAAAACCGATACTTGCGTAACCTTTTTTCAAGGCTGCGATAACATTGGGATAGCCTTGTACTACATCCTTTCCAAATCCGTTTTCCAACGCTTCACGGTGCTGTTGCTCCGTAAGTTCCGTAAGCGGAAAGTTGCGGTTCTGCTTGGGTTGCTCAAAAACATAGTCTTTCACAACTTCGGGCAATGCAGTTTCATTGATGCGAAATGCAAACGGTTCAAAGTCCTTGTCTCGAATGTGCATCGCCTTTACTTCGCTAATATCCACATCCTGCGTGCTTTTGGTTATCTGTAAAACGGTTTCAGCCTTGTTGTTAAGTTCCGTTCCAATATGCCCACGTGTATTATCATCCCCTTTATTCAAATGTAATACTGTGTGAATATGCAAATTATACTCACTTGACCATCGCATTAAAAGATTGATGAGGTCGGATGATTCGCTGGGGCTGTTGATGTCGTACATCAAATCACGGATGCCGTCTATAATGACAAGACCAATTCCCTCCATATTAGCAAGCATATAGCCTATTATCTGCTTTCGCTTGTCGGGTGTGCATTCCCTCAACACGACAAATATAAAATCCTCTCTATCTTTATCGGTAGGAAGACCAGCCAAACGCATGATGCGTTCCATCACCTTATGGCAGTGGTATTTGCTCTGCTCTGTGTCCACATATAGAATTTTACGCTTGTTTTCGGGCAGGAACGCTGAATATTGCAACACTTCATCATTCTTCAATGCTGCTGCCACAATAGCAGAAATATTGAACGTCTTTTTACTTTTGGCTTTACCTGTGGATGCGCTAAAATTTCCCAGTGTGCCAATAGTTGAACCATTCACCCAAAGGATTTCGGGCGGCACATCGTAAGTATCGGTAATCTTCAAATGAATAGTTTTCCAAAGGACTGCAAAATCTTCTCTTGTCATAGCATCCTCTTTCTTCTTCTCCGTCACTTTCTTTTCTTCCATAGCTTTACTTCTTTAAAGGACGGTTATTGAGGATATACTTCTGCGCTTCCTGTTCTATTTGCGCCTGTGTCTTGATAGGATTTTGGCGCAACCACGCCTCCAACTCCACCTTTTCAAAGTAAAGCATTTTGCCCTGTGGTTTATAGTGAGGTATCAAGTTACCCGAAGTCAGTTTGTACAGGTAACTTTTAGAAAGGTTAAGAAATTTGCTCGCTTCATCAAAGCTAAGCACATTCTTAGTTAAAAACAGCATCTGTTCGAGTTCCTCAACTCGCATCTCTAATGTCTTATCCATATTGCTTTTTGGGATTTAGTGAAACAATATGAAGGTGCGCACCCTCGTTTTCTTTTCGTTAACGAGAGCAAAGGTATTGAGGATTAGCTTGATAGTGGATTAAGCTATGTTTGAGGTCTTAACCTATTCTTAAAGTCTTTTCAGTTGTTTGATATAGTTGTATATGGTTGCAAATCCTTTCTCATGGGAGATGCCTTTCACATAATTGGTTGCTGTGGCTAAATCCCCTTGATTGAGGTATTTATCCCTACTTTTGTCTTTGGAAAGAAACAGTTTATTATTAGCAATGACCGATTGCCAATTAGCGGTAATCAAAGACCTGTTACTTAATTCTGAAAAAAGAAAAGCGACATATCTATTATTGTTTGACCTTAATATTGTATTAGGCTTACAGGAAAGTATCGCTTTCAAATCATCAACAGTCACAGAGGCATTGAATATCTTAACCTCATTGATGCAATCCGCAATTAATTCAATCTGTCTATCATTAAGAATTGAATCAAAAGGATTTTCTGTTTCAGCAATAGGGGGTACAGCTTTTATCGAAAACTCAGTGTTTGTTATCTGCTTCTGCACTTCCTGTTCCAGCTGCGGTTGTATTTCCGTCTGCGTTCTGTCCTCTTTCTTTTTTCGCAAGTATGCCAAATATCTTTCCAACACAACGGCTTTAACAACTACAGAAAAATAAGGCAGTTCTTCATCATAAACTGAATTATTTTGTTCATATCGGGAATAATCAAATGAAAGAGGGGAAAATAAAAGATACTTTCTTTTTTCATCAGGCTTCAGGGCTTCATAAAAACCGCTTTCCCAAAAGAAGTCATGTATGAAATAACAACGCTGCATCTCACTTAGTACAGAATAACTCATGTATAAGCTCGCTAATTCATCAGCATTATGAATATACTCTTTCCCCTCCAATTCTTCCACCTGTTCCGTATTCAGGTATTGGGATTTCATATAAATGTTTCTTTCTAAAGTTTCATAGGCATGGCTAATGCAACGGTCAAATAACCTTTGTATATTGTCAAATTTAGCTTTAAACTCTGTATTTTCCATAATGTTCTCTGTTTCATTAATATGAGCAAAGATAACGATTCCGCTTAAAAACTAATAATAGACAAAAGAGAAAGTATAAGAAGATAACCACATTAGCCCAAAATTGATTATCTTTGCACACCAAAACGAGGTAGAAGGAGCAATTATTCTTTTTTAACTTTATATTGTTACCATTTTGTTACTCGTCTATTTTACAGTAATACATAACTAATTGATAATAAGAAAAATAATATAATATTATGGCATTACAATGTGGTATTGTCGGACTTCCGAACGTAGGTAAATCGACACTTTTCAACTGTTTGTCAAACGCAAAAGCGCAAGCGGCAAACTTCCCCTTCTGTACAATCGAACCGAATGTAGGCGTAATCACCGTTCCCGACGAACGTCTGAACGCACTGGCAGAACTGGTACATCCCCAACGGATTGTCCCCACGACTGTAGAAATCGTAGACATCGCCGGACTGGTGAAAGGTGCAAGCAAAGGCGAAGGGCTGGGAAACAAATTCCTCGCCAATATCCGCGAAACAGACGCAATCATCCATGTACTCCGCTGCTTCGACGATGACAACGTGACTCATGTAGACGGAAGCGTAAACCCCGTCCGAGACAAAGAGATCATCGACTACGAACTTCAGCTGAAAGACCTGGAAACCATCGAAAGCCGCATCCAGAAAGTACAGAAACAGGCTCAGACCGGTGGCGACAAGGTTGCAAAACAGGCTTATGACGTACTCGTTCAATACAAGGATGCACTGGAACAAGGCAAATCCGCCCGCACCGTCACTTTCGAAACGAAAGACGAACAAAAGATTGCTCACGAACTCTTCCTGTTGACCAGCAAACCCGTGATGTACGTCTGCAACGTAGACGAAGCAAGTGCGGTAAACGGCAACAAATACGTAGACATGGTGCGCGACGCCGTGAAAGATGAAAATGCACAGATACTCATTGTCGCTGCAAAGACCGAAGCAGACATCGCCGAACTGGAAACATACGAAGACCGTCAGATGTTCCTTGCCGAAGTAGGGCTGGAAGAATCGGGCGTCGCACGTCTTATCAAGTCAGCTTACAAACTACTGAACCTCGAAACCTACTTCACAGCCGGCGTACAAGAAGTACGTGCATGGACTTACGAGAAAGGATGGAAAGCTCCGCAATGCGCAGGCGTCATCCATACCGATTTTGAGAAAGGATTTATCCGTGCGGAAGTAATCAAATACGATGATTATATCCAGTACGGCTCCGAAACGGCTGTCAAGGAAGCCGGAAAACTTGGTGTGGAAGGAAAAGAATATGTGGTGCAGGACGGCGACATCATGCACTTCCGCTTCAATGTGTGATTATCGGTAATCACTAACGACTTATTAATTATCACATAAGCATCAATGACATGAAATATCTCATAGCAGGAACCGGTGGAGTAGGCGGCAGTATAGCAGGCTTTCTGTCGCTTGCAGGAAAAGATGTAACTTGTATTGCCCGTGGAGCTCATTTGCAGTCAATACAAACCAATGGTCTGAAATTGAAATCGGATCTGAAGGGTGAACATACGCTTCAGATTAAGGCTACGACGGCCGAAGAGTTCAAAGGAAAAGCGGATGTGATCTTCGTCTGCGTGAAAGGATATTCCGTCGATTCGATTACCGAACTCATCAAAAGGGCATCGCATGAGAAGACAGTCGTCATCCCTATCCTGAATGTTTACGGGACAGGACCACGCATTCAGCGTCTCGTTCCGGGTGTAACGGTGCTCGATGGTTGCATCTACATCGTAGGCTTTGTTTCCGGCACGGGAGAGATCACTCAGATGGGGAAAATCTTCCGTCTGGTGTATGGCGCCCACAAAGGGACACAGGTGGCTCCCGCCATCCTGGAAGCTATTCAGAAAGACCTTCAGGAAAGTGGAATCAAAGCTGAGATTTCTCCGGACATCAATCGGGATACATTCGTCAAATGGTCGTTCATCTCGGCAATGGCGGTCACTGGTGCTTACTATGATGTACCAATGGGTGAAGTTCAGAAGCCGGGGAAAGTACGTGATACGTTCATCGGCCTTTCTACTGAGAGTGCCGCACTGGGACGTAAGTTGGGAGTGGAATTTCCCGAAGACCCCGTCAGCTACAATTTGAAAGTCATTGATAAACTCGATCCCGACAGTACCGCATCCATGCAAAAGGACTTGGCACGGGGACATGAATCGGAAATACAAGGTTTGCTGTTTGACATGATTGCAGCAGCCGAGGAGCAAGGTATCGACATACCAACTTACCGGATGGTTGCCGAAAAATTCACAAAACACTAATTACAAACCGTAAACCGTTATCCAACATGAATACCCTTTTATTATCAATCAACTGGAATCCGAATCCCGAACTATTCAACCTGTTCGGCATTTCTATCCGTTACTACGGATTATTGTGGGCAGTAGGAATCTTCTTTGCTTACATCATTGTCCATTACCAGTTTCGCGACAAAAAAATAGACGAGAAGAAATTCGATCCCCTCTTCTTTTATTGTTTCTTCGGTATTCTGATTGGAGCACGTCTGGGGCACTGCCTGTTCTACGATCCGGGACAGTACCTGACCAGCGGAAAGGGATTTGTGGAAATGCTTCTGCCGATCAAGTTCCTGGCAGGCGGCGGATGGAAATTCACCGGTTATGAAGGACTTGCCAGTCACGGAGGTACACTCGGATTGATGATCGCCCTTTGGCTGTATTGCCGCAAGACGAAACTTCATTATATGGATGTGGTGGACATGATTGCCGTCGCTACTCCGATCACCGCCTGCTTCATCCGTCTGGCGAATCTGATGAACTCCGAAATTATCGGTAACCCGACCGATGTACCCTGGGCGTTCGTATTCGAACGGGTAGATATGCTTCCCCGTCATCCGGGACAGCTCTATGAAGCGATAGCTTATCTGATCCTGTTCTTCATCATGATCTATCTTTATAAGAATTACAGCAAGAAACTGCATCGCGGCTTCTTCTTCGGACTCTGTCTGGCTTATATCTTTACCTTCCGTTTCTTTATCGAATTTGTGAAGCAGAACCAGGAAGCATTCGAAGACAACATGATGTTCAACATGGGACAATGGCTGAGCGTTCCTTTCATCATCATCGGTTTCTACTTCATGTTCTTCTATGACCGGAAGAAGGTAGCAAAGAAATGAAACAAATCATAGATATAGAAAACTGGGAGCGGAAGGAGAATTTCAACTTCTTCCGCCACTTCCAGAATCCCCAATTATCCATTACCTCCGAAGTAGAGTGCGGAGGAGCCAGGCAACGTGCCAAAGCCGCCGGACAGTCTTTCTTTCTCCATTATCTTTATGCTGTGCTGCGTGCAGCCAACGAAATACCGGAGTTTCGTTACCGCATCGATCCGGACGGACGTGTAGTGCTCTATGACACCATAGATATGCTGTCTCCCATCAAGATAAAAGAGAACGGCAAGTTCTTCACCACCCGTTTCCCTTACTACAACGATTTCGACACTTTCTATCAGGAAGCAAGGCTAATTATCGACGCCATCCCCGAAGACGGTGATCCGTATGCAGCAGAAAACGGAGAAGTAGCCGACGGAGATTACGGACTGATTCTGTTAAGTGCGACTCCCGACCTGTATTTTACTTCCATCACCGGTACACAGGAGAAGAGAAGCGGCAATAACTACCCGTTGCTGAATGCCGGAAAAGCCATCATAAGGGAAGGCAAACTGGTGATGCCTATCGCGATGACGATTCATCACGGATTTATTGACGGGCATCATCTTTCCTTGTTTTATAAGAAGGTAGAAGAGTTTCTGAAATAATAGTGCTGTTCAAATCGTATTTTCTCATTCCTTTTATCTACCTTTAGCGCGACTAAATGATAAAAATATGAGCACAAAAACACTATTCAAACTACTATGGGTACCTTTCGTCACATCCGTATTCGCAAGTTGCAGTGACAAAGAAGAATTACCTTACACTCCTCCGGAGGAAACGAATGACAGTTACATAAGCCCTGCCGTACCACAAGGTAATAGCTGGCCTGAAGCCTCCATGTCACTTACACAGCCTTTTCTGGGTGCCGGATATGATATTATGGGCAGCTACATAGACAATAATTCGGTAAAAGAACCAGTGCTCGATCTGAGCAAGATAGATAATGAAAAGATTAGCAATCTGGTAGGTTCGAGCGGGGTAGGAGACAGCTTCATTGGTCGTGATATGAAAGAGTTTCTTCGGTCAATCACAGAATATAAGAAATTTGTGGTGCCGGCGGAAAACAAAGATGATTTGCTGTTTACCGCTACTATTACCGGTCATACTTATTTTCAGAAACCTTATGATTATTCATCCCAATACACATTTGCATTTGGTAGTTCAGGAGCTAACGGAGTGATTCAAAGATTACTCACTCTGAATGCGGATTGGTCCAACTGGCTGGCCGATGATTTCCGGCAAGAGCTGGAAGATGCGTCACCTGAAACAATCATAGAACTATTTGGTACTCATATATTGGTGAACACTCATTTAGGTTATATAAGCAAAACCCTCTATCGCAGCATCGTAGCGGATGATGAAGAGAACTTATTGAGAACCGCAAACACAGGGATGGGCGCACATCAGAGCAGCATTATTAAGCATCCCAATATTTCCATCACTTATCCCGAAGAAACAGTAAAAAAGAACTATGGGGGAACAATTGTAGTGTCATTGCAAGGAGCTGATTCCAAAGTCTTTAATCAGCTGACAGGCGATCCGATGGATATCAGCCCCTGGATACAATCTGCCAATGAAAAGAATCGCGCCTTAACTACTCTGACCGGTGAAGACCTTATCCCCATCTACGACGTAATAGCCGACCCCATAAAGAAACAGCAAATAAAAGAAGCGGTAATAGCCCATATCAAAAGGCACCAACTGTCCTTACAACAAACGGCTCCCATCTTTCAGGCGAGTGACGGGTACTATCACCGCTACTATACCTCTTATAAGGAGTTAACTGCAAAGGCGGATATCTGTCAAGGCGTGATAGGAAGCGTATTTATCAGACACGAACCGGGTACAGTACCGCTTTACCTGTCTTCCGACGGAAAGAATCACCGTTTGACATTAGAACCGGCACCGAACGGAGACGGAACAATCATAGGGTATGTCTATGAAAAGGAAAGCGATGACTTAAACTGTATCTACGAAATATCGGATGGAAAAAACTTTGCCTATACCACGGAAGAAAAGGATGCTTACGGAGACAAAGGCACATGGAAACCAACCGGTCTCTCTTTCTATACAAAGAAGGTATAAGCATAAGGCCATACCATTGGCACGGCAAGTAACCCTATAACTTACAACATAAGAAGTCTATAGTATCTTCGTTGGGGCTGACTAAAAGTCGTTAGTATCTCCATTCTCCTCCTTCCGGAAGGAGGAGAGTTTAAAGTTACTAACGACTTTTTAGTCAGCCTCAATGGAAATAGTACCGGCTTATTAGTCAGCCCCCGCATAAGTTATATCAGTTTTTATTTGCCTCTGACTATCTTCTTTATATCATTCAGTTTATTCAGCGCCTCAATCGGAGTAAGGTTATTCACATCCAGATTCAGTATCTCATCCCGAATCTGGCAAAGTATCGGGTCGTCCAACTGGAAGAAGCTGAGCTGCATACCGCTTCTGTTTTCACTGACTTCCGCCAATGGTTTGCCGGAAATACCTTGCTGGCGGTTGTCTGATTCCAGTTGCTTCAATATAGTATTTGCACGCTTCACAATACTCTTCGGCATACCTGCCATCTTTGCTACATGGATACCGAAGGAGTGTTCGCTTCCCCCGCGCTCCAGCTTACGGAGGAAAATCACTTTATTGTCCACTTCCTTCACAGACACGTTATAGTTCTTGATGCGTTTGAAGGATTTCTCCATCTCATTCAGTTCATGGTAGTGCGTAGCAAACAGTGTGCGGGCTTTCGCTTTCGGATGTTCGTGGATATACTCGACGATTGCCCAGGCTATGGAAATACCGTCATAGGTAGACGTACCACGTCCCAACTCATCAAATAACACCAGACTTCTGGAAGAGACATTATTCAGAATATCCGCAGCCTCATTCATTTCCACCATAAAAGTAGATTCGCCCACCGAGATATTATCGCTGGCACCTACACGGGTGAAAATCTTATCCACCAGACCGATGTGGGCACTCTCCGCAGGAACAAACGAACCGATCTGCGCCAACAGCGTAATCAGTGCCGTCTGACGCAAGAGCGCAGACTTACCCGCCATGTTCGGACCGGTGATAATGATAATCTGCTGCGTAGTACTGTCCAGCATCACGTCATTGGCAATATACTTCTCACCAATCGGAAGCTGCTTTTCAATCACAGGATGACGTCCCTGACGGATATCCAGTACATCATTGTCCTCAATAACCGGACGGATATAATTATTCTCACGTGCCACATTAGCGAAAGACAACAGACAGTCCAGACGGGCAATCTGATTCGCATTAATCTGTATCTGCGGAATAAACTCCGTCAATGCCTGCACCAAATCGGTATATAACTGAGTCTCCAACACGAGAATCTTATCTTCGGCTCCCAGAATCTTTTCTTCGTAAACCTTCAGTTCCTGCGTAATATAACGTTCCGCATTGACCAGTGTCTGCTTACGAATCCATTCCTGCGGAACTTTATCCTTATGTATATTGCGGACTTCAATATAATAACCGAATACATTATTGTAAGCTACCTTCAGACTCGGAATGCCTGTCTGCTCACTTTCACGCTGCTGTATCTGCAACAGATAGTCTTTGCCGGAGTATGAAATACGGCGTAATTCGTCCAGTTCCTCATTCACACCATCTTTAATCACGCCCCCTTTGTTGATCAATAAAGGAGGATCATTATTGATCTCTTTGGCAATCCGGTCGCGAATAGAAATACAAAGATTCAGCTGTTCGCCTATCCGGTTCAAACTTGCGTTATCCGCTTCAAGACAAGCCTGCTTGATCGGCTCAATGGCCTGCAAGGCAACTTTCAGCTGCACCACCTCACGTGGCGACACACGTCCTACGGCTACTTTGGAAATGATACGTTCCAAGTCTCCTATCAGATGCAACTGCTCCTCGATCAGCTCTTTAAAATCCGGCTGGCGGAAGAAGTATTCCACCACATTCAGTCGGTCGTTGATCGGCTTCTCATCTTTCAACGGGAAAACCATCCAGCGTTTCAGCAAGCGGGCTCCCATCGGACTGATGGTACGGTCGATCACATTCAGCAAACTGCTGCCGCCGTCATTCATGCTGCCGATCAGCTCCAGACTGCGGACCGTAAACTTATCCAGACGCACATACTTATCCTCCTCGATACGGGCAAGGGAAGTAATGTGACCGATCTGCGTATGCTGTGTCATCGTCAGGTATTGCAGGATAGCACCGGAAGCAATGATACCATTCTTCAGGTGCTCTACCCCGAATCCTTTCAGATTCTTTGTCTCAAAGTGTTTCAGTAGTTTCTCACGGGCAGTGGATTCGGTAAATACCCAGTCGTCCAGTTCGAATGTGAAGAACTTGCTGCCGAAGTTACCTTCAAACATCAGGCGTTTGCCTCGTTCGAAAAGAATCTCTTTCGGTCCGAAGTTATTCAGCAATTTGTCTACATAGTCAAAGGGACCTTCGGCGGTGAGGAACTCACCGGTAGATATATCAAGAAAGGCAACTCCACAGGAAGCCTTTCCGAAATGGACGGCAGCCAGGAAGTTATTCTCCTTATAATTCAGAACATTATCATTGATAGATACACCGGGGGTAACCAACTCGGTAATACCTCTTTTCACCAGTTTCTTCGTCAGTTTCGGGTCTTCCAGCTGGTCACAGATAGCTACACGCTTTCCGGCACGAATCAGTTTCGGAAGATATGTATCAAGCGCATGATGGGGAAATCCTGCCATCTCAATAGTCTTTCCTTTTCCATTGGCGCGTTTTGTCAGTGTGATTCCTAAGATTTCGGATGCAACAATGGCATCGGTAGAATATGTTTCATAAAAGTCACCGCAACGAAACAGCATCACTGCATCCGGATGTTTGGCTTTCAAATCCAGAAACTGTTTCATCATGGGGGTAAGCACGATTTCTTCCTCGTTCACGGTTCGCTCCTTTTCTTTTTTGTTGAGTGAATAATGAGATTAACCTTGCAAAGATAACAGTTTTCCGGCAGAGAATCAACGGAATTTCCCGTTTCAATTTTCACAATTAGTGTTGCATCCTTTTAAAAAAGAAGGGTATATTTCTTAACAAGTAAAGGAAAACTATTAAAACATGTTATAAAACATACTATTTTACTTGGATAATTTGCTAATTTCCCAATAGTCCGTATCTTTGCAATGTGTTTTTCATAGTATTAGATTTAAGGTTAACAAAGG
>ERZ791899.1671-NODE-1671-length-16760-cov-4.069740_pt1 | contig 16760 bp, 8 predicted proteins | sample MGYA00510151_ERZ791899 | MGnify/ENA primary metagenome ERZ791899 (study PRJEB30046, sample SAMN00792118) | human gut metagenome | study: EMG produced TPA metagenomics assembly of the A metagenome-wide association study of gut microbiota in type 2...
GTTACTGTTCACACACGTGTGCCCAGCAACGGGATTTTGCCGATGCTACGCATTCCAAATCGGCAAAATCCGCTGCCGGAACTGTATCGTACGGAATTTTCAGTTCAAAAAATTCCTACCTGTGAACAGTTACAAACTCTCCCAGTGACGCCGCTCTGCTTATAACGCCTCTCTACCTATATAATAGCGTCTCCCGGATTCTCTCCGCAAACGCATTCATCCGTTCCTCAATCCCCGGAAGCTGCATCGCTGCCCCGGCATTGTTTGCCGTCTCCATCATCGCAAAGTGCCCCGGCAGATAGAAGGTTTTGTTCATATTTAACGCCGCGATAAGCTGTTCCGCCACGATATCGCTTCCGGAATAGCCCGACACAACCACCGCAAACAGCGCTTTGTCATAAAACCGCGTCGTCCGGAACAGCGAAGTCAGGCGGTTGATGAACGCAGTCAGGTTTGCCGACAGCGCATCGTTGTAGTTTGGACAGAGCATCACGATGGCATCCGCCTCGCGGACTGCCGGATAGACGTCCTCGACCATCACTCCACCGTAGAAGCAGCTTCCCTGCTCGCCAAAATGCAGGCACATCTTGTACGGGCATCCGGCGCAGTCGGAAAGCGTACCGTTTCGAAGCCCTATCTCCCGGATCTCCATCTCCGGGAGCTGTTCTTTCACCCGGTCCCAGATCGCGTAGGTGTTGGAGGTCTTGTGGCTTGACGCGTGCAATACCAATACTTTCGGACATTTTTTCCTGACGCAATCCGTTCCCAGTACTTCTTTGACCAGCCCCGCCGCGCTCTCGCGGTATGCCCCCATCAGATCGGTTCCAAGATTATTGGAAACGATCGTGTAATTGGAAAGTGTCCGCGTGCCCTCGACGAGCGGGCGTCCCACGAACGCGCAGCCCGCACAGTTAGCGGCAAATACCAGATCCTTCGCCGCCGATTTGGAATAGAGGTCATTTTCACTGTCCACCAAAAGTCCGCCGACAAAACCGTTCAGAAAATCCGGATGTTCCCGCAGGAAACGAATCAGACGGTAAAGCTCCAGGTTGATGCCAGATGTGCCAAGCGGCACGGCAAACAGGATACGTCCCTGGACTGGATTTTTTCGATTCTGTGTCTTCTCCAGGCGCCTCCATCGGTTTACATAATCTTCAAAAGCACTGATTTCCATCGCTGTCTCGTAGGCGTAGCCGTCCAGCGCATAGGATAACACCTCCGAAAGGCGCGCATCCGCGCCTTTTTCCTCCTCGCGCAGATGGACGAGGAGGAGAGGCATTTCTTCTATATAGATATCTCCTTCTGAATTTGAATGAATCATTTATTTTCGCTTCCTTCCTGCGATAAGACTCATCGATCACACAATCTTTTTCAGATTTTCCTCCGCCGTCACAATCCGCTCATACAGCGCATCCGGCAGTGGAAGAATTTCTGTTTCCAGACCATATTCGGTATAACGGTTTTTCACTCCCATGAAGATACCGCCCATGAAGACGGAACCGCAGTGCCATTCGCCGCGCATCATCAGAATCAGGGAGATTGCGCCGGAGGAATATGCCGGTGCGATAAACGGCTTGAAACCGATCGCGCGCATATGCAGGTTTGCCGTTACCGTCAGCTGGGTCAGTTCTTTTGAAAGCGCATCGTTGTAATTTGCAATGGAATCTGCGATGACGAGATCCTGTCCATGCGGTCCGAAGGAACGTCCCTCGGTCAAAAACTGTGAAAATCGTCCGTCGCGCTTCGCATAATAAGCCGCGCGCGCATTCATAACGCCCAGTCCGAAGCCCTGTACCTGTTCCGGACGCAGTCCTTTCAGATCAAAGACGCCGTTTTCATCCTTATTGCTCTCCAGCCATGCCGTCTTTGCCAGTGGGTCAACCGGATCGGAGACAACGGCAAATAAGCCTTTGAAATGCTCGGTTCTCGCCTGTCTTGCATACTGGGCAACGATCTTGGAGTTATTTTCAAACTGGTACATCCGCACATCCTTGACACCGGAACCAACCGGCGGGATTCCCTTGGAAGCAACAAATACAAACACATCGCATTTGAAGAGGTCTTCCGGTTTTACCACATCGACCTCCGGCAGCGCGTCATATGCCCACGGGTACGCGATCTGGTTTTCCTCAAATTCCCAGCGTGCGGTCACTTTATCAGAAATATCACAGATGCCGATCGAACTGATGCAGTCGCCGCCCAGAAGATGAAGCCCGGTCAACAGCGTACTTCCGACGTCGCCGATCGCCAGCACATGGACTCTTTTCTTCGTTTTCTGCGGTTTTTCTGCCAAAATAGCCTCAAAATCCGGATGCAGGCGGTTGACTGCACGCATCACGTCCTGAGTGATCGCGGCTTCGACTGCCTCGTCAAGCTCACAATTTTTCTTTGCCGCCTGCGCTTCCAGCTTCCGGCTGCTCAGCCAGGAAACATTCTCTGCCTCCTGGAATAAAAGCAGCGGCGAGTTTACCTTAAAAGAATCTCTTCCGGTTCCCAGCTCGCGCTCGAATAAGAATGTGAGCGGCGTGCCCGGGTGCGGCATTTCTGCCTTTTCGTATGATAAATTTCCATTGAAGGAACAACAGATTTTATCTCCAATTTTATAATAGTACATATTGCATACCCCCTGCTCTTTTTTGATATCTTATATGATATTATTTTTCTGTTCCAGTAATTATCCTTGTGCTTCCACAAATTTCTCACTTCCGCGTCCGATACAGCATCTCTAAATCATTTTCCAGATACACCGACGCTGCCAGATTCGGATCGTAGCTGACGCACTCGCCTTTATCCGGGCAGAGCGGCAGGATGACCGCTTCAGACAGGCGGCTGAGCGTTAAGTTTCTCGCAAACAGCGCCCGGTACTCGGATTCGAGCACCAGAAGGATGTTGCGCGCGTTGCGGATGCAGCACGCGGAGAACTCAAACGCGGCTTCCGGCGTACTTCCCTGTACCGGCGGTGCGGCATACGGCAGGATCATATTGATCGACGGCGTCAGTCCCGCCACCTTCACGGTATCGCGGCGCACCGTATCGCCTCCGATGAACGGGTACAGTGTGGACTCGACAAACCAGTTCCGCAGATTCGGAATATAATAAATACTGTCTACCGGCACGCCCTTCGTCGCCATCGTGTCGCGCCCGTAGCCTGAAATCATACCTAACACCAATTTTTTGATTTCCACGCCCTCTTCGCGCAGCATCGGTTCCAATGCCTCGAAACGTCCGCCGTGATGCAGCAGATCATCAACCAGAATCACCGGGCGGTCAAAGGACTTGATAGCCTTGATCTGGCTTCGCAGCGGCGAATAGTACGGGAACGCTTCGATCGACTTCTCTTTCAGCTCCGGATCGTACACTTTATCTGTATGCAGCGTCTTCGTCACCGTATTCGGAATAACTTTTCCACGCAGGATCTTGCCGAACGGCACGCACATCGCCCCGCCGAGGTGCCTCGGCGTCACTGGGTCACGCGGCACACCATTCAACGCCGTGATCCGTTCCACCAGACGATGGTAAATCACGCTCGCAGACATCGAAAGAACCAGCTGTCCCGGATAGAAGCGCGTCATCGCCATCTGCAATTCCCGATGCGCCTTGTAGATCGCATCCAGAACGCGCGGATTGCTGGAAAATGGTTCTTTTAACGTCGTTTCCAGATTCTGCACTAATACAAGCGGCGCATGCATATCGACCAGATAGAGCGGCGCGTCTTCCGGGGATTCCGGCGCCTTCACAAAGCCCTGGCGGACCACCGCCGACAGCACGCGCTCCGGGCAGTAGCCGTCTGCCGGGAAGAAAAGTGCATAGCCGCATTTATACTCAAAGGACCGTGCGATCGCCTCGGTTAAAAGCAGCTGTTCCGCGTCGTTGATCATCGGGTCGCGCTCGACATAGATACCCGAAATCAGAAGAATCTCACCGTAGGTATGGCGGCGCACCTGATCTGCCAGACTGACCTGTCCCAGAACGGCAAACAGCTCATCCGGCGCCAGATAACGAAGCCGTGCCACTCCGACGAGCCGGTTTTCCTGCACGGTATTCCTAAGAAGCAGCAGCCGGTCGCCCGACTCCTTCATCGAATTCAACAGGTTCTCCCGATCTTCTTCGTCCTGCAGAACAAAATTCGAAATTTCCGCCAGAAGCATTTCATCCGGCGTTTCCACCTCCTCATAGGAGATCGCACGCGCACGGATATATGGTTTATATTCCGGCTCCCGCAGATACAGGCCATTGTAATAGATATATTCCTGCACAGACGGGTCAATCAGGTTCGAAATATCCCGGTTCAGATCGATATTTTCACGAATTCTCGTCGAACTGATGTCCTCCAGATGCTCCGGAAGCTCCAGCTCCACAACCTTGCCGCTGATCTGATCCATCATCTGACGGTTGTATTTATTGTCCGACTTGACATCACCCACGCGGCGGAACGCGATGTGGTTCATCGAATGAATCGAATTTTTGACCGGTTTCTTCTTATAAGAAGAGGCATTGGCAATGACATCGCTGCCGACCACGATATACAGCTCTTTTCCGGAAAACACCTCTCTCAGGCGTTTCAGATCCGCCGGATTGGCAATATTGACCGGAATCTCATCCGGGAACAGGTTCACATGGAACTCATCCGCCACCGACATACTCACAATCTGACGGCGGATCAGATGCGGCTGCGCCTTTTTCGACCAGGAAAATTCATCGACCGCCAGAAACACCTCATAGCCGCGGTCGCGAATCTCGCGGACAATCTCCTTGTGCGACAGCGTAAACGGGTCAAATGTGCCTGGGAAGAATGCCACCTGGTTTCGCTCTTTGATCTCTAAATTGCCCTCGGTCATATGGTACTGCGTGATGAACCGGTAAATATTAGAAAGGGACGCCGCACGATAAAATGCCGTCAGCTCATTTCCCTTATTTTCATTGAATAAGAACAGCATCTTGCGGAAGGACAGGGCGAACAGCTCTTTTTTCTCCCGGCACTCCATCCAGGATGAGCCGAAGACGGTCTGCCCCAGCACCAGCATCGCCTCCTGGCGCACCGACTCGCGATAATTCGCCAGACCGCTGAGCAGGATGCCAAGCAGACGTCCGCGCCGTTCCTCGCATACCTCTTTTTCCTCCGCAAAACGCTCTGGGTAGCACGAATACCGTTCCAGCAGCACGCCGACCGTATCAAGCGCAACCGAGACTATCTGGTCGTTTGCATTTGCCATCATGCCATGCAGGTAGGAAACGATCTCCTCCAGCTGTTCCGGCGGCAGCCACAGCGCCGCCTGCCCCAGATACTGCGGAATATATTTGGAAAATTCGTACTCACCGACTTCCAGCCCCTTCATCAACTCGACCACGATCTCATTTCTCTGATCCGGTGTCAGAAGCCCGATGATGCGAAGCAGGGCGGTTCCGGCATCATGGCGCACGATCACGTGCTCGCTGACTTTTACAAGGTTTGAGAGATGCGCTGCGATATGCAGCATATGTTCCTGTTTGCCATGTGCGATCTGATCGACGAGCAGCTTGATATTGGCCGACTTGATGACCCACGGCGTCGCTGTTTTTAGGTTATCCAGGAAAATATCAGAGACAACGTCGCGGTCATACAAAAGTTCCTGTTCTCTCGCCGTGTCCTCTCCGAGGTTACTTAACACGCGGTATTTGAGGAAGGTCATCGTGATATTGTCCTCAACCTGCGCCGCCCTCACGCACACGCCGATCTCGGCACAGCACGGATGATCCGGCTGGTACGCCGTCAGAAGCTTGAAGGCGCGCCATGATGCGATCCGCACATCCGGTTCCCCGCTCTGCGACTCAATCAGGGCAAATTTTGCGATTTTCCCCAGTTCCTCTTCACTCAGCTTATCAAACGGCATGAAATGCACCGTATCCAGCAAAGAAAAAGCCTCGCCCGGATCCAGCTCATCCGCCCGATCATACCAAACCAGAAATGCCTCCAGAAATTCCCGCAGATCGCCCGGCGTCGCATGATCAACCACCGATGCCAGCACATTTTTCAGGTGATAACGGATGCGCCGTTTCTGCTGCAGCATCAGCTTGTGATCCGGTCGGATGATCATTTCCAGATATTGCTTCCAGATCTCCATCACGCGCTCCTCGGCAATATCCGGCATGCCCGCCGGGCGCTCCTTGCGGTAACCGGCGTTGAACTGCGCGATCACGTGTCCGAGCAGCCTCGCCGCCTGCGCGCGGATGTCGCCCTCACGGTGCATCAGAAGCTCATATAAAAAGCCCAGCGTCTGCTCTTTCTGTTTGTCGTTTGTGTATGTAAAATATTCACGGAAAATGTTTAAGTACGCGCGGACACTCTTCCAATCCTTCTCGCTGCGCGCCGCCTCGAGGAGATTGCCAAACTGGCGTTCTGCCCCCATCTGATGCATAACGCGGATATTATGCTCGATACCCATGAAAACGAGGGACTGCACCGTCTGCTCTGCATTCCGAAGGGAAATATCCGGCAGCACCTCCGGCTTTTTCGGGTGTCCATTCAAATCCACATCCACACCGAGAGACCGCATATAATCCTCAAAATCATGCAGTTTGGAATAAACAAAGCGGTAACGGTTTAATTTGACCTCGTCCACGTTGTCGAGTTTCGAGAGGATGACGTTGAACGCCTCATCCAGATTAGAAATGTAGGTAATCTCGCGCCCGTCATCGCCGCGGCTCTGTTTTACACGGAAATCGGCATAGATCAGCACCAGGGATTCAACCGACAGGTTTTCCGGTTCCAGATCCCAGGTCGAATGGTTCGCCGCGATATGGCCGATGTATTCCATCGAATGGTTGTTGAACCACTGGTTTGTATAATAGTAATGAAGATACGGAACCCGCTCATTTGGCTTGCAGCCGAATTTGCCGAGATCATGACCTGCAGCCGCGCCCGAGGTCAGCGTCAGATCGATCGGAACACCCGCCTCGTAAAGCCCGCGTGCCACCGTCATCGCGACATAATGCACGCCCGCGATGTGTTCCAGCGTCCGAAACGGCGTCACCTCCGCATTGAGGCGCATCATCTCATAGATGTATTCCTGTGCGAAAAACTTCTTGAAACGGCTGTATTCTGCCGCGCACTCAAAGCTTGAAGCTTCCTCATCATCCAAAAATGCAAAGTCCTCCATCGGTTTGTACGGAAGCACCGCTCGCTCGCGGTCAAACACGAACTGAAGCACTGCCAGATAGAACTCCGCACCGGCGGAAAAAGCGGCATTTTTCTTCTTAAACTCCGCATCCGGGTAGAGAATATGGCACACATACTGGTAGGTAAACTTCATCCAGCCCTCTTCCGGCTCATGCCCCAAAAGGCTTAACGGTTCCTCGCAGATTTCGTAAACCGCCCTGCAGGAAATCCGTTTTTTAATCGGGAAAATATGGGCAAACTGTTCCTCCCAGTGATCCTTGTTCATGAGCATCATGACATTTTTCCGGCTCAGCCCTGACCGGTCTAAAAAGTCTTTTTCACAAAGGCGCTCGGTCAGTTCCGCAGCCGCCTGACGTACCTCTTTTTTACTCATCCACATCCCTCGCATTCTCTGGATCTCTCAGATGGTTCTTTGCTATGCAAAAACCATCTGAGTCATTGCAAATATTCTTTTCATATCAAATTTTATAATACTTGAATTATACCACCAGGTGGGGAAGTACGCTATATAAAATAACGGATAATTCATCGCCATACGGCGCAATAAAACCACAAAAGACGCCTGCAAAAATGCAGATAGCTCATCTACCTTCCATTTCTGCAAACGTCTTTGTTTTTACAAGTCAACCGTTTTATGGCTGCTCTTTCCGAATCTCCGGAATCTCAACTCCCAGCTGTTTCGCCATCGCATCCGCGATCACCTGGTGATCGTCCCAGTGTTCCATGCCGGATACCATCACATAGGCAAAAGGACGGCTTCCATCTCTCATGAAAACCGGGATGCAGCCGCCGCACACGAAGAAGTTCTCCTCGCGCACTTTCCAGGATGCTTCCAGTTCTCCGGCTCTCGATGCCGTCAGCGCCCGCAGCGAGCTCATCCCCGTGAGCCGCGATGCTGCCAGCTTATTGGTCATCCACCAGTCTGCTTCCAGCGTCGCGCCCTCCATCTTGTAGGCAAAGACGGTCGTCTCGTCCTCCACGATGCGGACAGCGACCGAACCGTGATATTTTTTCTCCGTGACCTCTGCAATCAAAAGCCCCAGCTCAAGCGCCTGTTTCCGGGTAAATGTATCGTAGCAAAGTACGGATTCCTGCTGTTTCAGAATCTCATTCCATTGTTCTTCGGTGTAGAAATTCTTCATGTGTTCCCCCTCCTGTGTCGGTTTGTTTTCCCCTTGTGAATCAGGTTATGATCCCCCGGGGTTCATTATATCATACGTATTCTCACCCGTCCACTCACGAACCCGCGCTATCGCGCTCTACCGCCCTGCTTCGCATGGCTGTTCGTTCGTTAATGGCGCAAGAAAAGAATATGTCTGCTTCGCAGCCGCATTCTTTTCTCCTGCGCTCATTATATTTTTTCATGAATACAGCTGTAAACACATTGGAATTTCATTTTGACTCGGCTTCATAAGGTATTTAGATAGAAGCCGCATCAATCAAACTTCGACCTAAATGTTCTTTTTACTGTCTGTCTTTCCCATCCCACACACCATTTTCATCTACATAGTAGCCGTCCGGTGTCAGACGTCCGACATACAGGATGCCTTTTCTTCCGTCTGAGGTCGGGTGGAAATAGTGCCATTTGCCGTCAATCAGGACCCAGCCGGTCTGCATGCCGTGTTCCGGATCGAGGTAGAACCAGCCGCCATAGTCTTCGTCGCGCATCCAGCCGGTCTTGATATAGCCGCTTTCATCGAACGCCCACCAGTTGCCGTTTACCTGCTCCCATGCATATGCAATGCCATTTGTACCGCGTTTTTCTGCCTTCGGGTAGCTGCTGTCTGCGAAGCGGAGCCACCAGCCGTGTTCATCCTGCATCCAGTGACTCTTTCCGTCATTGGCAGTGCTGTTGGCAGTTCCTGTGAGAATACCTATGCTGCTGTTGATTCTTCCCTTCACCGGATCCTGCCTGGTCGCTCCGCTGCCGGAAGATTTGTCACGTCCGGAGGAAGAGCTCTGGCTGCCTGATTGGTCTGGCTTGTCGGAGTTATCTGGCTTGTCGGAGTCTTCTGGCTTGTCGGAGTCTTCTGGCTTGTCGGAGTTATCTGGCTTATCCTCTGCCGGTGGAGCTGCCTTACTGATTTCAAATGTAAGGGATGCCTGAGCTGGTGTGTTGTATCTGGATTCCCACGTATCAAATTCACCAAAATCAAACTTGGCTTTGATCGAATGAGTGCCTACAAATGATTCTCCCGGCTTTGTCCACTTGAGTACAGCGGTTCCATCTTCTCCTACCGAAACTATATCTGCATCCGGGTTTTCATTATCATAGAAATGAACATAACCCTGCAGCTTGTCCTGGTAAACTCCCTGTACTCTGGCAATGATGTCGAAATCTTCTTTCTCTGTTCCGAGAATTCCTTTCGCAAGCTGTACTCCGGTCGTCCGGTTCACAGCTGTTAAGGTAAGAGTGGGGGTTCCTTTTTCAATGGTTATGGTTTCCTCTGCCGGTGTGCTTGTACCGAGATAATTCGTTCCCCCTGCCATGGTGATGCTTACCTTTGCAGAACCGGTTCCTTTAATGGTCACCTGTCCCTGTGCGTCCACGGTGAGAACCTTTTCATCCGAGCTTGTATAGTTCAGAGCTCCATCTCCCACTACATTCACACCTGTCAAGGAAAAGCTGTCGTCTCCATAGGTTTTTTCTCCGGTCCATGCTTGCGAATCGATTGAAACCAAACCCTGTATCTGATGGATCGTTCCGGTCTGGGCTGGATATATGATACGGTAATTCTGCAGATTCACTGCACTCTCGCCTGTCTCAACCTTTGCCTCTGAGGAATCAATGGTTACCGTCTTATCGATTCCGGCATTGGCATCTTCAAAGCGTCCTTTGAGACCGCTTATGGTATAGTTCTGACCCGGAGTTCCTATCGCTACCGTCGCCGCTAATGCGATGTCGGTATTTTCGTCATAAGGCTTTTCAATAGGTGTCGTAACAACTGCGGTTAACTCTTTCGGAGATATCTCCGGAATCACACTTCTTTTCAAACTATTTCCATACTGCCCTTCCGATGCTCCCTCCGGGCTAAATTCTACCTGATATGCAGTGGTTCCCTTTACCTCCGGATAAATGGAGGAAGCTTGCGTTCCTTTCTGCTCCTTACTGAAGCTCCATTCTCCAGAAACCTCCGTTCCTCTAGAATTAACAACCCGAAATCCCTCTGCCAGCTGTACCGGAATCTCTGAAAGTGTCTGTCCATAGGTTCCATTCGCTTCAAAGGATACGTCGCCAGCGGGACCTTGGAACCGTAAGATATCCGGCGTTGTCACAGATAAGCGATCAGCCGACTTCGATGCAAAACTGTTGTCTGTTGCTTTCACACGAAGGGTTATATAATAGGTGTTAGCCGGCTTCCGATTCTTAAACCAAGTCCCTGACTGCCACTGAAGCTCGCCATCCACGGATTCTGAAATTCCGTACTCACAACCGGAAACGGCCGTCCCAGCCTTAATAAGGTAGCTGTCTTTCGTTACATTTGTTATCTGTATCGGATCCGGTTTTGCCGGTCTTACCGGAATCGTTATTGCGGCTGCTTCGCCTGCTGTGGAACCTGCGGCTGCCTTTCGCACATACAGGGTAATCTCTCTCGCATTCTCCGGCTGATTGTCCAGAATTTTCGTCAGAGAAGCTTCGCCTCCTGCCCGGATCTTTGTCCAAGATTCAGAATTCTCGGATTCCGCATATTCCAGATCATACAGAGCCGTATTTTTCAGGACTTCCCTTTGATAATCAATAGAGGTCTGTTTACGCTCCAATACATTTTCATCCGTGTCTGCCTTTACTGTTCCGGTAAATTCCACACCGCCAAAGGAGGCTTTCACTGCCTCCGATTCCGGAAGATACATATAGATCTTTCCGTTGGAATCTGTCCGGACATCCTGAAAGCCGTAGGAGCTTCCTTCACCTTCAATACCTGCTTTTTTAACCAGTGTATTATTCTCATAGATACCGGTCAGATCCGCTGTGGTATAATAAACCGGGTTATCCTTCCCGTCTTTTGCTGTATTCTTCTGCCAATTTCCATCTACCTGTTCCCAACCATAAAGCATAGGGATTTTTATATATGCACCCGCATTGATCAGATGGATCGTTCCTCCCGCAATCGTCACATCAGTTTGTGCCCGTGTAGAATTCGCAGCCCCCTTTCCAATATGGGCAGCGTCCCTACTCCATGCTTCTTTATTATTTAAGCATATAGTGCCGCCGTCAATCAGCACCTCCGATGAACTGTCTTTACCACTTCCGATGCAGGCTCCCTGTCCAGAATAGGCTGTAATCATTCCGCCATGAATCTCAATCTTAGCAGTTATCGCTGGGTCTCCAGGGGCATATCCATAACCGCTTCCAATTCCGGCACCACTCAACGAGCTTGCATTCACCGTTCCGCCTGCTATCACGATTTTGCCGGTTCTTTTCTTGCCAAAAGCACTTCCTGTTCCGATTCCGGCACCATTCGATTTTGTTTCTGCAGTTATCGTTCCTCCGCTAATCCGTATTTCTTTTACACTATTTCTTGCCGAAGCACCGATAGCCGCTCCGTTAGAATCGGAAGTTGCAATTACAGTTCCCCCCTTGATGTGAATGGTTCCTGCATCCTCTCCTCCATTTCCTCCAATTGCTGCACCAGTCCCCTTTACACCTGTATTATTGAGCACCTCGATGGAGCCCTGCTGTTCCGGCTCACTGTCAATCGTAAGCTTTGCATCTTTCGCCACGCTGATACCGGCAGGTGAAACTTTTTCCCCTGATTGATTAATCGAAATCTTGTTTTCCCCTTCCAGATAGGTGGTCACATGGGATTCTCCGTTTATCTGAATCGGTGCAGTAGCCTCTGCCGGTGTAATCGTAAGGCTCTTTAATACGAGCTTTAATTCCTCGGAAGCTGGGGTATCCACAGAGAGATGATAATTCTCTACCAGCTTAGATGAAGTGATCCGATAGCTTTTATCATAGGACTGGTCTATTAACTTTGCTGTAACCACCTTGCCGGAATCATCTGTTTTAGAATATAAAATTGTCAGCTTACCATCTGCCCCGGAAAAAGATATATTTCCAAGGGAAAGATCCAGCTCTCCCTCCAGCGCCTCTGCCTCATTTAATACGGTAATATCCGTTCCGGCAACCTCTGCCTTTACCGTTTCACTGTCCAGAGTAAAGCTTCCGCTGGATCCGCCTAATTCTGCAATACCTGTATTTATCACAAACCGGTAATTTCCGGCCGGAAGATATGCCAGGGCATATGCATGATTGCCTGCTGCTGCATCGATTGTCAGCTTCCCGTCAAAGGCAAACTGGCCTTCTTCCTGCTTTAATTCAACCGGAGTTTCTGAAGCAGCTCCAGCCAGTCGTCTGGCTGTTAGGGATACATTCTCTGCCGCCTGCACATTGGATGAATAGAAGTGGAACCGGACAGGATACAGGGGTTCTCCGATGGTGAGGGAAAGATTCGTTTCCTCCTCTGACTCCATCGTGAGGGATCCGGTTACTTTAAAGCTATCCGTATTTTCTCCTTCCCCTCCTTCTTCCTGTACCTGAACCGATACCGGAACCACTCCGGACAGGGGCGTATACCAGCTGACTGTATCGATCTTTATCTGATAACCGGAAGCTTTTTGAGATGAATAGATTACCACATCCGGTGCAGTACCGCCTTCGCTTGCTTCTTCCCCGATCTGAACCGTCAGTGTATAATTCTTATCATCCTTCAAACGGCCATCATGGATGGTCAGAGCCATTGTCTTCTGGTAAGCGGCTTCTCCAAGCGTGACGGAGATGGTTTCATCCGTTCCTTTGTTTAGAACAACCCTTCCCTCCATCGTCTTAACTGTCCCGCCATCGGAAGGCTTCAGCGCTACAACCATCTTCATATTCCCGGAATAGCCCATCCACTGGGTTATATCCGGTATCGTTCCCCTGAATCCGGAGACATTCATTTCTTCATTTGTTTGATAAACCGGGGTTGCTTTTTCTGTATCACTTTCCTGATACAGGGATATGTCAGCCTGATAGGTTCCATTTGAAAGCTGGTTATCATAAGCGGTGATCTGGAATATTTTTTTCCCGTAGATACATTTTCCCCTGGGCTCAATGGAGCTTTCAACCGGCAGCTCTAACTGCACCTCCTCGGAAATAGTGACACTGCCGCCTTTCATGCTATTTCCAGGAAGAGGCTTTAACACTCCATAACCAATATTTCCGCCCGTTACCTCCACAGATCCACTTAATATCCGGATATCGCCACAGGATAATTGTAAACCATTCACTCCATTCCATCCGCTGCCGATGGCAGCTCCCAGATATCCTGATTCGCCATTATTATAAGAAGATACGGTTATATCGGGAGCTTTGCCCCTCGCCCCGCCGATCACGATCTTGTCTACACTTCCACCAGCTCCGCCTCCGATTCCGGCTCCTGTCTCCCTTCCTCCTGCTGCGGTTATCCTTCCGCCCAGTATTTCAATGGTTCCGCCGATTCCATACAGACCGGTTCCGATTCCGGCTCCTCCATGATAATTATACGCATAAACCCAATAAGCTCCACCTTCAGCTTCGATGGTTCCGCCCTTAATTATAATTTTTCCTGTCCCGTATTCCTCTTTTGCACCTTCGTAACCTGTTGATCCGGCTTTTCCTCCGATACCAGCAGCACCACAGGCACCTCCCACTGCCTTCAGGCTTCCGGTACTCTGCTCCGTAATAACCAGTGTTGCATCTTTTTCCACCCCAATTCCAGCACCGCTGTATGTACCCGCTAATGAATTTTTCCCTTGTACTGTCAAATTTAATTTTGCTTTTCCTTTCAGAAGGATTCCGGCTGCATCATCTATGATATCAGTGCCATAGCCAACATTTACATTTTCAATTGTTAAATTTACTGTAACATTATCAATTACAATACCACCTTCGATTTTTCGACCTTCCGATAATCTCTCCGTCGGATGATAGGTACCAGTGATCGTCTTTCCATCAAGGCTAGACACATTGTCTTTATCAATCACCAGATAATTTCCATTCAAATCATACGGTGCATCTACCAGCAGCTCCACGCCCGCGTCCCCCACCATCACATAAATCTCCGGCAGGTCAGCCGTATCCGCTACTTCAAATTTGCTCAGTTCCTCCGGCAGAACTGGTGTGTAGACATAGGCACAGCCGTTGTAGTCCTGATTTGCCTCTTCATAGCCCGCCCAGGTCTTCGTCGAGGTCTCGACCGGCTCGCCGTTTTCGTCAAATTCCTCGAAATAGTCTTTTTCGGAAATGCCGCCGTGAAACTCCGGAAGGTCACTCTGCTCTTCGTCCAGTTTCCAGGTTATGCCGGAAATCTGCCAGACTGCCGTTTCCGCCTCTGTATCTTTCTCTGTGCCCTTATCTACTGCTTCCACCAGATGCACGTTCTGGCTGTCTTGCGCCAGCGTTTCATCCGCCTCTTCCACCTCAACCTCCAGAGTATCCGGCAGGATGATATCGCTTTCTTTGGCACCCAGAGGAAGCTTCTGCACCGCAACTGTCTCATCTAACTCCGAAAATCCGATGATTGCCGGGCCTTTTTCTTCTGGCAGCACCATCACCTCGATGCTTGGCAAAAAGCCGGTATCCAGTTCATAGCGGCTGCTTCTCAATTCCGCATCAAACACATAGATACCCGGTGTTTCTCCGTCGTATGTATCTTTCTCACTGAAGGTCTCATCCAGAACCCAGCGAACCTTTACTTCCTTCCAGCTTTTATCGGTTTTCGTCCCCTCCGCATCGGATGGGGATGCTTTCTGCTCAGTGTCATCCACCCCCCCTATTTCCGATTTTTCTGTACCATCTGCCTCAGATGGGGACGCTTTCCGAACTGTACCATCTGTTTCAGATGAAGAAAGCGTCTGAGACTTTTTTTCTGTTTCCACTTTACCGTCTCCGCTTTGAAGCTCCGACGGCGTAGCAATCTTTTCCGCACCGTCTTTATCTTCTGCACCGTCTTCTTCATCCGATGCTTCTTCTGCCAAAACCCGCACCTTCAGCTTGTCCGGCAGCTCCAGATCCTTATATTTCGTTCCATACGGAACCTCCTGATGCAGGATTTCATCAGAAAGCTCCTTCACTTCCTCGATATACTGCACCGAACTGCCTGCCAGCACCTGCGGGTGCCAGTCACACGTATTCCATATCATCACCGCCGCCAGCGCCGCTGCCAGGGCACGCTTATATTTCTTTTTCATGCTGTTTTCCTCCATTTATTCTGAGCGAATTTTTCTATTTCAGTCTGTTTCCCACTTGAACAAAATACTTTTTCTTCCGATCCAGCAGGCTTTCGCTGCACGCCGCCAGAAGTTCTTCTAATTCTTCTTTTTTCGTCGGAAATACCCCGAATGCAGTCACATGGATCCGCCAGGATTCAAGGGCATTGTCCCGGTCGGAAAGCCAGATCAAGGACGCCGCCGGGTTGTTTTCCCGGATTTTTTCTACGATTTCCGCTCCCTGTCTGCCCTGGACGGACGCCAGCATAATGAGGTAGGGATTCCCCTTTACAAAGTGCAGATATGCGTCCAGATCGCTGATATACGTGTGAATCATCGGTCATCTGCGGTTTTCAGTCAATATTTCACGCAGCATTTTTTCCAGTCCTTCAATGTCGGTCGGTTTTTCTCCATATATCACTACCCGTACCATATCCCACCTGCCTTTTTTGATTTATCTGTAACAACATTTCATTTACATTTCGGGTCATAACTTTTATACTATAAGCATACCAAATGAGCGATTTAATGAAAACCACATCGACGCAAAGGGTCAAACCTCGACCTAAATGGTCACAGTTTTGAATAAAGGAGAATATATTAAGTAATCGAATTTATTGACCAATGTGATTAAATGTGTTTAAATATACTCAAAGGAGTAAATTATTATGAACACATCAAATATCACAAATTACAAGCCAAAAGATTTCGCTGAACTGTTAGGGGTATCCGTAAAAACATTACAGCGTTGGGATAGAGAAGGAACTCTAAAGGCAAACCGAACTCCAACTGATAGACGTTATTACACTTATGACCAATATCTGCAATTCAAAGGAATAAATACTGAAGATGACCAACGTCAGGTAGTTATTTATGCCAGGGTATCTACAAAAAATCAAAAAGATGATTTACAAAACCAAGTTGCATTTTTACGACAGTTTTGTAATGCTAAAGGTATTATTGTAGACCAGTGCATTGAAGATTATGGAAGTGGTCTTAATTACAATCGTAAAAAGTGGAACGAATTATTAGATGAAGTAATGGAACAAAAAATCAAAACCATAATCGTAACTCACAAAGATAGATTTATCAGATTTGGTTACGACTGGTTTGAAAAATTCTGTACGAAGTTTAATACGACCATCGTGGTAGTGAACAATGAAGAACTATCACCACAAGAAGAACTCGTGCAGGATATTGTTTCAATACTCCATGCGTTCTCTTGTAGGTTGTACGGACTTCGTAAGTATAAAAAACAAATAGAAAGGGATGTGGAAATTGCTAAAGAGCTTCAAAACGGAAATAAATCCGACAGAGGAGCAGAAAGTTAAGATCCGTAAAACAATAGGAACTTGTAGATATATTTACAACTTCT
>ERZ791899.1683-NODE-1683-length-16665-cov-3.539856_pt1 | contig 16665 bp, 15 predicted proteins | sample MGYA00510151_ERZ791899 | MGnify/ENA primary metagenome ERZ791899 (study PRJEB30046, sample SAMN00792118) | human gut metagenome | study: EMG produced TPA metagenomics assembly of the A metagenome-wide association study of gut microbiota in type 2...
CAATACCTAAATAAAATTGACACCTGCTTTTTCAAACACGCTCTAGTTCCCCATCTTCTTCCTGTCATACATCTCCCTGAACTCCGTAGGCGTACAATTATTCATCAGCTTAAACATCCGAAGAAACGCCGACAGACTGGAAAACCCTGACTTAAATGCCACCTCCGTCACACTCACTCCCGGATCCTGCAGCAACGTTTTTGCAAATTCAATTCTCTTCTGATTCAAATACTTATAAAAAGTAGAATCTGTATACTGCTTAAACAACCTGGAAAAATGATACTTACTGAATCCTGCCTGGGAAGCCACTCCCTCCAGGCTCAAATCTTCCGCAAAATGATTGTTAATATAATCTGTAACCAGGATAAACTTCTCCACATATTCCTTCTGCCTGCTGTTTGCTCCGTTTTCTTTCTGCTGTCCCGCTACAGTATGTGCATTTACACGCTGTCTTCCAACGCATGTAAGAATCTCAAGGAATTTCGAAATAATCATAGTTTCCAGATAGGGAGACTCACCGAAATATTCCTCTTTGATTTCCAGCATAAGCGTTTTTACTTTTTCATAAATCTGCGGATACCCCTCCGGTGTAATCAAAGTAGCCGGGGTTATAATCATAGTAAGCAAGTTCAGCTCCTTGGTAGAAATATTGTTCAGACACGGCTGAAAAATAATCCGCTCTCCGCTTTCCGGAGCAAAAAGCTCATGAAGCATACACGGACCGATAATCAGCACATCCCCCTCACGCAGATTGTATTCCTTTCCACCGCACAGTGCCTTATAGCCATTTACGATTGGCATAAGTACCTCGAAGGAGGTATGCCAGTGCGGTGGGTAATTCTCGTATTCATCATTATAATAGAGACAAACCTGCTCATCCTCCCGGAAATCTACTGTTTCATGTATTCCACTAAGCTTATGTATCATTTCCCCATGCTCCTTCCCTGTATATTCTTATTATAATGCTCCTGAGTTTCACCCTTTTACCAGAGCATGTTTGAATTTTCCCAACATATATCATTTTCCGACGGTCAGTATCAAATATTGTCATTTAGTTCTCAAATATTGCGTTTTTCAATATGTTTGTATTGTATCAAATGTTTCTTTTTTTATCAATATATAGCCAAATTTATATTTTAAATCTAAATAAGTATCGTTTATCTTTGTCTATATTGCATAGTTTTCTATGTTTTAAATTATATACTTTGACATGTACTTGTTTTTGTACAATTTTAGATAGCAATAATTGATAGTAAACAAACAAGAATTAGAAAGAAAACCCAGGCAATCTCTGCTATAGTAAGAATTACCAAATACGAGATCTAAATTTTTAAAAGGAGGTTCAATATGAACAAGAAACGAGCACTTTCAATATTAATGGCTGCAGCAATGGCAGCTGGAACACTGGTTACATCTGTACCGGTTTATGCTGATGATGTTGAAGAAATCACATGGATGTTCTGGGATGACCTGGAAGCTACGGAAGATCTTATTTCCAAAGGTTACAAAGAAGTCATTGATCGTTTCAACGAAGAGTACGATGGCAAATATCACGTAACTCCGATCACCACCAACCTGGAAGAGTACGATGGCAAGCTGAACGCACTGATCGCAGCCGGACAGACACCGGATGTTTACATCTGCAACCCTGGTCCAAACATGGACGTATATGTAAATGCAGGTGCAGCAGCTGACCTTACCGATATCCTTGAGAATCAGGAAGCTGACTGGTACGCATCCTTTACAGATGGTATTTTCGAAAGAATGACTTATGACGGAAAGATCATGGCAGTTCCTACCAACTTCGCAGCAGCCTGCGTTTACTATAACACCGAGATGTTCGCAGATGCTGGCGTAGAAGTTCCTACCACATACGACGAACTGATCGCTGCATGCCAGAAGCTTCAGGATGCCGGCTACACACCAATCTCCTGCTCCGCTGGTACCGCATGGTGCTTATCCATGATCGCCGGTTATCTGTGTGACCGTCAGGGCGTTGACCTTGCAGCTATCGCAGACCATACCGCTAACTGGACCGATGAGAACTGCATTGAAGCAGGCACCAAGTTAAAAGACCTTTCCCAGTATTTCCAGGCTACAGCAGCCGGAGATTCCAATGACCAGGCTACAGCAGCTTTCTATAACGGCGAAGCAGCTATGCTGGTTCAGGGTTCCTGGGCAATCGCACAGATCAACGGCAACAATCCAGACTTCGAGTCCAAATGTGGTGTCTTCCAGTTCCCTGGAATCGACGGTGCTAACGACCCGAACCGTATGATTGTTAAAACTGATAACCTTCTGATGAGCTCCACAACAGAGCATCAGGACGCAGCTATCGCTCTTATGAAGATGTTCACAGACGAAACAGCTCAGAAATACACAGCAGAAGTCGGCGGCAAGTTCCCAATCATCAAAGACCTTGATATCGACTATGACAAAGCTCCTGCACAGCTGAAATACGTTCAGGATATCATGGCAAAGGCAACTGGTACATTCGGATTCTACAATGAGTCCCTTGCATCTGTAGAAGCTGGTGACTGCTTCGATAACGCAATGGTTGATATCTTCCTTGGCAACCAGACACCTGAAGAAGCATTCCAGACCGTACAGACATTCTATGAGGAGAACGTTTGGGAATAAATCCTCCCTTATAAAAATAAGTTATAAACCCAGGCACATGGCTGCCGCGGAACGGACTAAGGCATGTTCCGCGGCAGTCTTTTTACTAAAAAGGTTATCGCCAGTCAGCGAGCCCACCAAAATCAATACGATACTCATGCAGACAACGGCTTATTCTTTGCTATCATTCGGTTTTCTTTAGTAGTAAAACCGCACACATTTGACGGAAGGAGATATTATGGATAAAATTCTGCGCGACAAAAAAGCCATTTTCGTATTTATCGCCCCGGCGCTGATCATGTTCCTTCTGGTCCTGATCATCCCGACGATACAAATGGTTTACTACTCACTCTGCGATTACGCAGCACTTACACCCCCTGAATTTGTGGGATTAAAAAACTATAAGAAACTGTTTTTCGGTGACGCCACATTCCGTATTGCCCTGAAAAACTCCATCTTTTTCATGATCTTTTCAGCAGTCACACAGCAGATCTTCGGTCTTTTACTTGCTGTTATGCTCACCAACATCCCGAAAGGCCGCAACATTTTCAAGAACATTTATTATCTTCCATGCGTACTTTCCTCAGCAGCACTTGGACTTCTCTGGTCTTTCCTTTTCAATCCGAGAATCGGTATCAACAATCTTCTTGCCAAATTTGGCATTGAAGGACCTCTGTGGCTGATGGACTCTACCGGATTTATTGTACTTCCCATGTGGGTTATCGCATTTGTTGCCCTGTGGCAGTACCTTGGTCAGAACATGATGCTTTATATGGCACAGATCACCGGAATTTCCCGTGACATTTATGAAGCTTCCTATATAGACGGTGCGTCAAAGGTAAAAGCATTCCGCTACATTACCCTTCCGCTGATCAAACCAATGATGATTACTTCCCTTTCCCTGAACTGTATCGGTTCCCTGAAATTCTTCGACCTGGTTTACAACATGACCCAGGGTGGTCCGAACCACAGAACAGAAGTCCTTGCAACTGAGCTTTACGCAGAAGGTTTCAACTATTTCAAATATGGCTACGCCAGCGCCATTTCCGTGGTGCTCCTGGTGCTCTGCCTGCTGGTAACTCTTCTGGTAAAGAAAGTCATCAAAGTCGAAACTTACGAGTCATAAGGAGGTGGGAAAATGAGCAACGTAAAAGTAAAAGCTACAAAAAAGCCGGTAAAACCGGTAATCGTAGTGGTTTATATCCTGCTGGTGATCCTGGCAGTTGTTTATCTGGCACCACTTCTGTGGATGTTATCCGTATCTTTGAAAGATAACGCTGGCGTTATGTCAGCACCATTTTCCCTGCCGGATGTGTTCCATTTCGAAAACTATCAGCAGGCCTGGCAGATGGGAAAACTTGGTACTGCGCTGGTAAACTCTGTTCTGGTCTGCGGTGTCACGCTGATCATCAGCCTGTTCTTCGGCGCTATGGCCGCTTTCGCCATCGCCAGAATGCGCTGGAAATTATCAGAATTTATGCACACCTTCTTCCTCATCGGAATGATGGTTCCAGTACATTGTGTTCTGATTCCTCTTTTTGTAAGATTTGCAAAGCTTGGCCTTACCAACTCACAGGGCGGACTGATGATTCCTTACATCACTTTTTCCCTGCCAATGACCATTTTCCTGCTTACCGGATTTTTCCGCTCCATGCCCGGGGAAATGTTTGAGGCGGCTGCCATTGACGGCTGCGGAATCTATGGCTGCTTTTTCCGGATCGCACTGCCACTTTGCAGAACCGGTTTCTTCGTATCCGGACTGATGACCTTCATCAACAACTGGAACGAGCTGCTTCTCGCCATGGTATTTATTTCCGATCCTATGAAAAAGACACTGCCGGTTACACTGACCTATTTCGTTGGGCCTTACGCAACCAACTATGTGCAGATGTTTGCTGCGATCATTATCGCAATCGCACCTACAGTCGTTGTTTACTCCCTGTTCAGTAACCAGATCGTAGAAGGTCTTACCACTGGTGCAGTCAAGGGATGATACATAACATTGAAACCTTTTCATTTACTAAACTTTGTGACCTGTATTGATGCAGGTCACAGAGTTTATATACCCCGATTTAACATTGTGTTTTATAGTCACCATGAATTTATGACAACAACAGGAGAAACATTATGAACAGAGAAGAGGCTAGAAAAAAAGCGACCGAACTGGTCAATCAGATGACTTTGGAGGAAAAAGCAAGCCAACTGCGTTATGACGCTCCGGCGATCAAGCGACTGGGCATCCCGGCTTACAACTGGTGGAACGAAGGTCTCCACGGAGTCGCACGCGCCGGACAGGCTACCGTTTTCCCACAGGCAATCGGCCTTGGCGCCACCTTTGACACTGCACTTCTGGGCGAAATTGCCGATGTTACCGCCACAGAAGGACGCGCCAAATATAACGCCTATTCCCAGGAAGAAGACCGGGATATTTATAAGGGTCTTACTTTCTGGTCACCAAACGTCAATATTTTCCGTGATCCCAGATGGGGACGCGGACATGAAACCTACGGCGAAGACCCTTACCTCACCAAAGAACTGGGCGTTGCTTTTGTAAAAGGCATCCAGGGAGACGGTGATATTATGAAAGCCGCTGCCTGTGCCAAGCATTTCGCAGTCCACTCCGGTCCGGAATCCATCCGTCATGAATTTGACGCAGTTGTTTCCCAGAAAGATATGGAGGAAACCTATTTGCCAGCATTTGAGGCCTTGGCAAAGGAGGCTGACGTGGAAGGCTTCATGGGTGCTTACAACCGCACTAACGGAGAGCCCTGCTGCGGAAGTCCTTCCCTTCAGAAAATACTTCGCGGCGACTGGGGCTTCCAGGGATATTTCGTTTCCGACTGCTGGGCAATCAAAGATTTCCATGAACACCACATGGTAACCAGTACTCCTGCTGAATCTGCTGCCCTGGCTCTGAATAATGGATGTGACCTGAACTGCGGAAACACTTATCTTCATATTTTGAAAGCTTATGAAAAAGGGTTGATTTCAGAAGCGACTATCACAGAATCTGCGATCCGTCTTTTCACAACCAGATATATGCTGGGATTATTTGAAGAAACAGAATATGACAAGATTCCATATTCAGAGGTAGAATCCCCGGAGCATCTGGCACTTTCCAGAAAAGCCGCCGAAGAAAGCTTCGTGCTTCTGAAAAACAACGGAATCCTTCCATTACAGAAAGAGAAGATCAAAACCATTGGAATCGTGGGACCAAATGCAGACAGCCGCGCGGCACTGGTAGGAAACTATCACGGTACCGCATCCCGTTATTGTACCATTCAGGAAGGCATTCAGGATTATCTTGGTGCTGGCGGAAGCGATGTCCGGGTGCTTGCTTCCGTGGGCTGTGATCTTTTCCGCGACCGTACTGAGCATCTGGCACTTACCCAGGACCGACTGGCCGAGGCCAAGATTGTTGCCGCAAACAGTGATGTGGTAATCCTCTGTGTAGGACTTGATGAAACGCTGGAGGGTGAAGAAGGAGATACCGGAAACAGCTACGCTTCCGGTGACAAAGAAACCTTGCAGCTTCCACAGGTTCAGCTGGATCTGATGGAAGCCATGGCACAGTCAGGCAAACCGGTTGTTCTGTGCTTAATGGCCGGAAGTGACATTGATCTTTCTTATGCAGAAGAACATTTCGATGCAGTGATGGTTCTGTGGTACCCAGGTGCCGAAGGTGGAAAAGCCGCCGCAAGAATACTGTTCGGAGATGTCTCCCCATCCGGCAAACTGCCAGTGACCTTCTACAATACCCTGGAAGAACTTCCGGATTTCACCGACTACGCCATGAAGGGACGCACCTACCGCTATATGGAAAATAAGGCGCAGTTCCCATTTGGATATGGATTGACTTATGGGAAGGTAGTAGTGACAGATGCAGTTGTCAGTGAAAACAGTGCAGCCGACACAAATGGCACAAATATTTCCGGCAAGGCAGGTTTCGAAATCGGCACTAATACCACAGCAGCACCGGTTACAATCCAGGCCACTGTCACCAACCAGGGCACAATTGATACCCGGGATGTGGTTCAGGTTTACATAAAGAATGCAGATTCTTCTCTTGCCGTTCCAAACCCGGAGCTTGCCGCTTTCACGCCTGTTTTTCTGAAAGCAGGCGAAACAAAAACCGTCACACTTTCCATTGCTCCAAAGTCCTTCACCGTAGTAGATGAAACCGGCGCAAGAACAGAGGACGGCAGCCACTTCCATATTTACGTTGGCTGTACACAGCCGGACGAGAGAAGTGTGGAACTTACAGGTGTGAAACCAGTGGAAATTGAATATAGTAAATGATCTTTATAAGGCGAACTACTATCTTAGTCGTTCGTCTTATATTTTTACTCCTTTAAAAGCATCGAATATTAAGTAACCGCCATTCATACCTATCTCAAAGTACAAACAGCGGTCACACAATTCATCTCAGTTTTCACTCAATATTTTCCTGTCCGTAATAAGCATTTGCACCATGTTTTCTATAGTAATGCTTATCCTGAAGCTCCTGCGGAGCAGGTTTCACATTCGGATTGATCAGCTCACAGCGGGAAGCCATCTTGGCAACCTCTTCCAGAACTACTGCATTATGCACTGCCTCGTGCGCATCCTTGCCCCATGTGAAAGGACCATGATTCTTGCAAAGAACAGCCGGAACAGCCTCATAATCTCTCTTCTTGAAATAGTCGGCAATGAGAATACCAGTATTCTTCTCATAAGCTTCCGCAATCTCACTCTTATCCAGATTACGGACGCATGGAACCTCACCGTAAATATAATCAGCATGAGTGGTTCCATAGCATGGAATTGCGCGGCCGGCCTGTGCCCAGCTGGTAGCCCAGGAGGAATGCGTATGTACGATTCCACCGATCTTCGGGAAAGCATTGTACAGAACTACATGAGTCGGAGTATCAGATGATGGGTTATATTTACCTTCTACTTTATTACCTTCCAGGTCTACAACTACCATATCTTCCGGTGTCAGTTTCTCATATTCCACACCACTTGGCTTGATTACGAAAAGACCTTTTTCACGATCAATTCCACTTACATTTCCCCAGGTAAAAGTAACCAGGCCGTATTTCGGCAGGTCCATATTTGCTTTGTAAACTTCTTCTTTTAATTTTTCAAGCATAGCTGTATCCTCCTTTTTATACATGCAAATATCTTATATTTTTCATAAAAACTTGTATCTTATAGTTTTCATAAAATTTCATCACTCATAAAGCGGAATCTCATAGCCCCAGGATTTCCTGATTCCATCCATGATCTCCATCACACGCACAGTCTCATCATGAGGCATTTCCGGGCATTCCTTTTCGCCCTGTGCGATTGCTCTGGCGCAGGCCTCAACCTCATACTCATAGCCTGTGATCTGTGCCGGAGGCAAATAAGCTGCAACCTCCTTATGCTCCTTGTCAAACACTGTGATTTTCTCCGGATTATTAATATTCTGCACCTGAATATAACCTTTGGTTCCAAAAATACTTCCCATTCTGTCAGAAATTTCACGGGCACCACACTGCAAGGTAGCCATGCGGTCGCCTTCAAATACCATAGCAATCGTATCCAGCATATCCACACCTTCACGGAAAATAGCAGTTGCCTGTACATCCTTCAACTTATCCCCAAGAACCATGCTTGCGAAATTAATGGTATAAACACCAACATCCAGAAGCGCACCGCCTGCCAGCTCCGGCTTACGGATACGTTCCACCTCACTGATGGCATAGTTCAGATTGGCTGTAACAGCTGTCACCTCACCGATCACACCGCTTGAAATAATATCATCGATCATCTTTCTGGATGGCATATATCTGGTCCAGATTGCCTCTGTGATCAGCAGGTTTTTCTCTTTCGCCAGGGCAAAAAGCTTTCTTGCCTGGTCTGCATTTACGGTAAACGCCTTTTCACAAAGCACATTTTTTCCTGCCTCCAGGCACATCTTTGCATGAAGATAATGATGGGAATGAGGGGTTGCAATGTAAACCAGCTCCACCTGTGGATCTGCAAACATTTCCTCATAAGAGCCATAAGCCTTGGAAAAACCGTATTTCTCGGCAAAGGCCTGCGCCCGTTCAAGGCTTCTGGCTGCCACTGCATAATTCTCCACATCCTTCATTCCAGCTACCGTTTTCGCCATCTGGACTGCAATTCCTCCAGCTCCAAGTATTCCAATTTTCATTTATGTAAACCGCCTTTCTAATAAAATTTCCTGTTTCGCCATTCTCAGCTGACCTCCCTGTATGGAGATATCTCTAAAGCGATACAGTTATTTCGCTCACATGATATTCATATAGTCTCATCTCATGCAGACATAAACTCTACAATCGCATAAGGTTCGCCATTCTCCGCGGAAAGCGCAACCGTAACCTTTCCCATTTCCAGCTTCACTGCCGGATAAAAAACGTCTCCAAGCAGTGCCTGCTTCTTATATTCTGCCCTCATCTGGCGGATTTCAAAGCCTTCTGGCAGATAGTCTGCCCCCATGCGGATATACTGACAATTATTAACATGGTGATGGGTGTCCAGATGATGTTTCTGTATTGCAAAAGACTCCTGAGCTTCCATCCCTTCCGGAAGGGCAATCTTACGTGGCGCATAATCCATCTCCAGCTTTTCATCCAGTTCGTATCCTCTGGTGTCTTCGTCTGTAAGTCTGGCCGGCAGACCAGTCTTTGTGTCAATATTGGTCCAGATACTGTTTGCATAGGATAAAAGTTCACCGTCCTCTGTTTTCAGAGTAAAGTTACGCATTCCAAGAAAGCCTTTGAAGCCATATGGCGCCGTTGATGCCACAATCGTCTCTCCCAATCCCGGATATCGGTTCACCACAATCTGCCAGGATGACAATACCCAGGCTCTCTGGCGTTCCTCCAGCGCCTCCATTCCCTGCCCTATATTCTCAGATTGAAAGGTGCAGCAATCCTGATAATAATTCTGAATTCCAGGAAGAGTCAGGCAACCATCTTCGCCTATTTCACTGTATCTGACACGGCCTTTAAAACTGTAACTCATGTTATGTCAATCTCCATTCTAGAGCCTGTTTAAAAAATCATTCCCGCAATCTGCACGCCCCACTTTGTGGGAGATTTTGCAGAAAGCCTTTTTCAAACACGCTCTATTTTCTTGTCCGCAAATTTTACTTCATTATATAACAAATCCAGCAATAAAGATATGAAAATGTAGATTTTTTTTGTAAAAATCCCCTTGATTCTGCACCCTTTACCATGTACAATAAAGGTATAAATAAAAACAGCAAACGCTTATATATGTCCATAATCTGGTTGGACGTTTCTACCAACTACCCTAATAGTTGTCTATAAGCTGCATGCGAAGAGGTATGTAGGTATGGCATTTTCCGGGTGGTTTTTTTATTGCTGAATCAGCCCGAAATCACATTTTGCATGTTTCCGGCAGTACGTTCTCAGCCGCAAACTATCCCGGAGTTTTACTTTGCCTCGCCTCTGGCAGAAAGGATGGTCTGATATGAAAAAAGATTTGTTTGCTTTGAAAGGTACAATTTGTTACAGCAAGAATCAGAAAGAACTTGTTTTTCATGAAAACTCTTATGTAGTCTGTGAAAACAGTCTCTGTGCTGGTATTTTTTCCCAGCTTCCGGCAGAATATAAGGACATTCCGGTAGAAGACATGGGTGATCAACTGATCATCCCAGGATTCACTGACCTTCATCTGCACGCTCCCCAGTACGCTTACCGCGGAACCGGCATGGATCTGGAGCTGCTGGACTGGCTGAACACCATCACTTTCCCACAGGAAGCCAAGTACGCTGACCTGTCCTATGCGAAAAAGGCTTACTCCATTTTCGTGGATGACTTAAAGCACAGCTTCACCACCAGAGCCTGCATTTTCGCCACCTTGCACCGTCCGGCAACGGAGCTTCTCATGGACATGCTGGAGGAAAGCGGTCTGACAACTATGGTTGGAAAAGTAAATATGGATCGCAATGGAGCACCGGAGCTTCAGGAGAAAAGCGCACAGGCTTCTGCACAGGATACACGCCAGTGGCTGGAAGAGATCAAGGGACGTTACGACCACACCTACCCAATCCTAACCCCACGTTTTACCCCATCCTGTACGGATGAGCTGATGACCGAGCTGGGAAAAATCCAGCGGGAATACCACATTCCAATTCAGTCTCATCTGTCTGAAAATTTCGGGGAAATTGCATGGGTAAAGGAGCTTTGTCCCACAAGCAGATTTTATGGGGATGCGTATGATATGTTTGGATTGTTTGGAACGAAACCTGCAGCAAACGAAGAAGTCTCCAATCCTGCTTCTGCAAGCAGCACTACATGCCCTACTATCATGGCCCACTGTGTTCATTCCACAGATGAGGAAATCCAGATGATCAAAGACCAGGGTGTTTACATCGCCCATTGCCCGGAATCCAACACCGACATTGCTTCCGGAATCGCTCCCATCCGCCGTTATCTTGACATGGGACTTCACGTAGGTCTTGGAACTGATGTTGCCGGTGGATTTTCCCTTTCCATGTTCCGCGCAATTGCCGATGCCATCCAGGTTTCCAAGCTCCGCTGGCGCCTGATGGACCAGACCCAGGCCCCGGTTACTCTGGAAGAAGCTTTTTACATGGCCACGATCGGTGGTGGCTCCTTCTTCGGAAAAGTCGGCAGCTTCGAAAAAGGCTATGAATTCGACGCCATGATTCTGGACGACAGCAATATCCGTCATCCCCAGGAAATCTCCACCCGTGACAGACTGGAAAGGCTTGTTTATCTGTCCGACGACCGCAATTTGGTTGGGAAATATGTACAGGGACGGAAAGTAATTTAAATTTCAGATTTTCAAAATTACGCTTTGATATTTTCTTAAATAATGGTAATCTAGAGCGTATTTGAAAAATGCTTTCTGCAAGATGTGCGTCACAATTTGTGGGAAATTTCGCTCGGATGAGGGCGCCGTAGCGGGCTACGGCAACCGAATTCGGGTGAAATCTCCCGCAAAGTGGGGCGTACAGATTGCGGGAATAATTTTTCAAACACGCTCTAGTCAATATGGCGGTTACTTAATATTCGCTGTCCCCAGATACTCCCGTATCCGCGCCTCATTCATATTCTCCCCGATCACGATCACGACTTCCTGGCCTGCGGAAATGGGCCTTAGGGAAAATTCTTTACGGGTGGCGTTTAATTCCAGCCAGTTATTGTCGGCGGACACTTTCTGAGCGGAGCCCGAATTCATTTTTTCGTTTTCGGTTACCGCGGCAGCATTTTCTTCTAATTTCACAAAGCCCTTAATTCGGAAAACATCCCCACATTCCGGATCATCCAGAATCTGATGCGCTGCTTTCTCCAACTGTGTCTCGGAAATCTTCAGCTCCATAAAATACAATGACTGGAACCCTTCTTTCTCATCAAAACACTGTTTCTCGAAATCTTCCATCACATACCCGCTGTTGAAAATCCTCTGAAAATCCTCATCTGTAAACTTTTCCCAATTCTTATTCAGTATCTCATTTTCCGTAAAACGTCGTTTGCATTTCACGCTTTCCAGTGCGCGATTCAGATGTTTCACAGTTCCACTAATCTCTTCCTCAGATGCCTCCTGGCTCTTGCTCAGAACAATACAACCTGCATCAGCTGCCTCTGAAGCCAGAATATACTCTGCCTGTGGCTGCAGCTTCTCCTCCAGTCTGGCATCCAGAATGGTGATCACATTTCCAATCTGATACCACTTATCCAACGGCTCCTCATAAAGGGCATCGAAAAACTCATCCACATCAAAAATCCCGGAAGGCTCAATGAGAACTCTGTCATATCCACACATTCCCATTGCGATCAGCTTGGTCTTGAAACGTCTTCTGTGGCAGTCCGCATCACATCCACCTGAAACCATTTCCAGCTCGCAGTTCTCACCTTCCAGATCATGAAGCAGCATCATGTCCACATTCACTGCACCAAAATCATTCTCCAGAATTCCAATATTCTGCCCCTGACTCATCAGCCATGCAGCATATTTCTTTATGAAAGTCGTTTTTCCTGAGCCAAGAAAGCCTGTAATTAAATCAACTTTAACCATTTTTTAATCTTCAACCTCACTTTTCAATATAAAGCTGGCCTGGAACCTGTTGCCGACCGCTTCGAAGCGACTGGCTCCGCCATGTTTTTCGCAAAGTTTTTTCATGGAAAGAATGCCGATTCCTTCCTGTTTGTTTTGCCGTTTTTTTGAGTAAATTTTCCCATTTTCCTGGAATAATATTCCATCAAAAGAATTGTCTACCGTAATCAGAAGCATGTCGTGTTTCTTCTCCGTAGCAACTTCAATAAAGCGTTTTCCCTCATACTGACCGGCGGCAGTCACCGCATTATCCAGGGCATTGCCCAGAATTGTACAAAAATCAGTATCCGGAATAGCAATATCTTTCAGATAGCAGCATACGGAAAACTCGATATTTTTCGCCCTGGCAATACAGCCGTAATGATAAAGGACGCCGTCTGCCGCGGCGTTTCCTGTATATGGAATTGTTACTTTTCCCATCTCTTCCAGTTCCAGATCATCACAATATCCCCGCAAGCCCTCCATATCATTTTTATCAAGAAAACCTTTAATAGCTGCTACCTGATGACGAAAATTATGGCGTGCTTCACGTTCTGCCAGAACCTGCTCCGTGAGCGCATGATAGTAGCCTTTCTGCTGATCGATCTGCCGGTTCAGTTCTTTTTCATTCAGAAAATGCTGCTGATCATAAGACACCGCAAAGCAAATAAGCAATGTGGCGACGCCGATCAGACATTTACTCAACATTTGGGGAAAAGTGGTAGTGTAGACATCCACTCCTTCTGAAAAAATACTTGAAAAAAAACATGGCAATAGGAATGAACCATAAGGTCTCCCAATAATTTTGGCATTCAATTTCAAGGAATGGTGTTACTGTATAACGGAGCAGGCTGCTAAGCAGCGGATATAGAAGCGCATACACTACAATTGCAATTGCGCTGGTTTCTGCAATTCCAATCGCATTTCCCTGCATTCCCAAAAGTGAACTGACATAAGCTCCGATTGACAGTGCAATCATGACAATATCTGCCACAATTCCAAATACAAACAAATGCACCTTGGTGTATCCAGGGACAAGCCAGATATTTACAGCAGCCATTACAATACAGAAAGCAATCAGATTTATCTTATAAAACGGCACGTCAATTTCCCGGTAATTTCCCACCCACATGCAGATTCCGAAGTCCACAGCCAGACCAATTGCATAGATTACAGTCAGTCTGATCCTGTCTTTATCTGAGATTTTTTCGTGAAACGGAACAATTCGCAGGATCAGAGTGGGGACATGAGCCAGGATACAGAGAAAACTTACAATTGCGATTATAATTGTATTTTCCATATATTTTTACCTCGTTTTAAAGTCCCCCGAGAGGCGGTCTGCCTCTCCGTTTTTCTTTTCCAGCCTCTTTAATTCCGGCAATATAGTCAGCAGCATTGTAACGAAACAAAGGCTTCCGCCAATTACATTAGATACCGGCTCTGCCAGGAATACTCCGTGAGTTCCCATTTTAAACACGTAGGGAAGCAGGTATGTCAACGGAACTACAATAAAAACTTTTCTCAAAAGCGAGAAGAAAATGGCCTGTTTTTTCTTATTTAAAGACTTGAAAACAGTCTGTCCAATGTACTGCAGATCCATAAAAATAAAGGCTGCAAAGTAGGTTTTCAGTGCCGGAACTGCATCCTTTATCAAGAGCTTATCGGAGCTGAAAATGGCAATCAGATAATCCGGAACAAAGATAATCACGTTCCACATTACTGCTGTATAAACCAGAACCATTACTGCCAGAGTGACCATTGCCTTGCGGACAAGCTTCGGTCTTTTTGCCCCATAATTATAGCTCAGAATAGGTGATGTTCCTTCATTTATAGCATAAATCGGCGTCTCTACCATCTGACGGACACTGGATACGATAGTCATAACAGATATGTAAACATCCCCTCCGGTAACCCCCAGAACATTGTTGCAGCAGATGGTTACCAGGCTGTTTGTCAGCTGCATAATGAAGCCTGCAGTACCAAGACTGACAATGTTTTTTGCATTCTCTTTGCAGCTTTTCAGCTCTGTTTTTTTCAAAAGCCGAGCTTTCATTTCCGCTCTTTTTTCAAGAAAAAGTAGTACATAAGCAGCTGATAGGAACTGGGAAAGAACAGTCGCAATGGCAGCTCCTTTGATTCCGAAACCAAGCACAAAAATGAATAATGGATCCAGGATCAGATTGGCGACTGCACCAATTGCTACAGAAAGCATGCCAGTTGTCGCGTATCCCTGTGCATTGATAAATGGGTTCATTCCTGTGGCGATCATGGATGGAACCGTTCCGATCAGATAGATCATCATGTAGGGATATGCATAAACCAAAGCATCCTCAGATGCTCCAAAAAGTACCAGCAGAGGTCTTGCAAAAAGCATACCTGTTATCATCAGAATGATCCCGCTTCCGCACACCATAGTAAAGGAAGTATTCATCACCTCCTGCGCTTTCTGGTTGTCTTTCTTGCCCCTGTTTATGGAAAAAACAGGCGCGCCACCACTGCCGAACAGATTGGCGAAGGCAGTGATAATCACGATTAGCGGGAAACATAAGCCGACTGCGCCAAGCGCCGTAGTTCCCACTTCAGGGATTCTGGCGATATAGATTCTGTCTACAATATTATATAAAAGACTGAGTATCTGTGCCACCAGCATGGGGATTGCAGCGCTGAAAATGTTTCTGGTCACCGTACCATTTTCAAAATCAATTCGTTTCATTTTGTTTCACAACTTTCTTTTTAATTCATATTTTTATAATACTCTTGTTCTGTCAGTACAAATTGTTCCATTTCTTATGGAAATCTGGTAATCTTCGACATTCAGACAGTCCCCATTTTAGAAGGTTGTTTTTATGTAGAATGGGTTACTGCTGCGTAGGGCATCCTGGCCGGAAAGTGTCTTCTAACTCCAGTTTTCCGGTGCCTTTAAGTGTAAAAAATCCTGCCTCATGATATAATTTCTCCTGAAATTGTTTGAACTTTATGAGTTTATTTTGCACATTACGTGGAAAAATGTCAAGAGAAAAGGGACTATAACAGATGAATGTCACTTCATACGCAGCACGCATCTATTACAGTCCCTTATATATTCTCTTGTTACATTAATTTGATCCGCCTATTGCTTTTTCGATGTTTGAAGATCCAGCTTTCTTCGAAAACCTCCCCATAACACAAACAAATACTACATCTTCTTTATTACAATCTTTTTGCTTATGCCTCGTTTTACCAAAACCGTTTTGTAGCTCTTTGCCTTTTTCCTGGGGACGTAGACTTTCATCCTGGATGGAGTGCCTTTGAAGGCATTGGAGCCTACGTATTTGGCTTTCAGGCGGGAGGTGTAGATTCTCATTTCGTTTAACTTCTTGCAACCATAAAAGCTTTGTTTTCCGATCGCTTTTACTGAGCCGCCGATTTGTACGTAAGAGAGTTTCGTGCACTTATAAAAGGCATAGCTCTTAATCTGGATTACATTGTTTCCTATAATAGCCTTTTTCAGGTATTTATTGCTCTTGAATGCTTTGGAGGCTATTGAGGTTACTTTGTAATTCGCGCCCTTTAGATTTACGCTGTCTGGAATTGTGACAGTGCTTACTTTTTTCTTTATCGGTTTTATATACTCTACTGTGTCGGTGGCGGTAACTTTATAATATCCGTTTGTCGCTGGATGTTTCACTGTTGTGCCCACTTTATATCCAGTCGGCGCAGGTGTGTTTGTCGGCGTTGCTGTTGGCACCGGCGTGTTCGTCGGCACTGGCGTATTCGTCGGTACTGGCGTATTCGTCGGCACTGGCGTTGCCGTTGGCACTGGCGTGTTCGTCGGTACTGGCGTGTTTGTCGGCGTTGCCGTTGGTATTGGTGTGTTTGTCGGTACTGGCGTATTCGTCGGCACTGGCGTGTTCGTCGGCGTTGCCGTTGGTACCGGCGTGTTCGTCGGCGTTGCCGTTGGTACCGGCGTGTTCGTCGGCGTTGCCGTTG